>TARA_B100000963_G_scaffold140598_2_pt1 | contig 12631 bp, 5 predicted proteins | sample TARA_B100000963 | Tara Oceans TARA_B100000963 (sample SAMEA2622097) | marine metagenome | biome: marine biome (ENVO:00000447); feature: surface water layer (ENVO:00002042); material: "saline water (ENVO:00002010), including plankton (ENVO:xxxxxxxx)" | depth 5 m | reverse complement strand
ACTGAAAATCTTGACAACAACGACAAAGTGTTGCTTGTGAGAACTGCAGGCATTATTCATATGAACGAGGGGCAAAATGACGAGTCCAAACGGCGTCACTCATGGAAAGAGGCCAAGAAGGCATTTGAGCGAGCGCAAAAGATTGATCCAAGCAACAAAGAAACCCGCAGGCAACTGAACAGTCTTTTGTCAATGATGGACGAGGCTGATATACGATTCGGTAGAGGTTTTTCCTTGTCCGCGAATGGGGAACCCACTCCATTCGGCCTACTTGCAATGTTTATCGGAGGCTTAGTACTGCTAGCCGTTTTCGGACAAGGTCGAGAGATTATCGCCAACTTTGGCAACGAAGAAACCAATGAAGTATACGACGGCGACACTGTGCTTCTCACAGTTAGTTACACGCCTCAGACTGGTGGCCAGACCGTCACAGACGACATAGAAATACAACTCCATCCTCAAGAAGCGCCGATCCATGTTGCCAGTTTCTTGAAACACGCTCAGGAAGGTATGTACGACCAAACTACATTTCACAGGATAATTGATAATTTCATGATTCAGGGCGGTGATTTCCAGAACTCAGATGGGACCGGGGGCTATGCTGCTGACTTCTACGGTTACTGCAACGGGCAGGAGTACAGCAATCCCCAAGACTGCTCGGAGACGAGTTACACACTCCCTGATGAGGCGAATAATGGTTTGAAACACGACCCATGCACAATTTCAATGGCAAAAACCAGTGCCCCTCACACAGGCGGAAGCCAATTCTTTTTGATACCTCAGGACAGTACCCCGAGCCACCTGGATGGCGTTCACACAGTCTTCGGAACCATCACATCCGGATGTGAGGTGGTGACGAGCATTAGCCAAGTCCAAACCGGAAGTAACGATCGTCCGTCAGACCCTGTGAATTTGGAGTCCGTAACATTACTGTGAGAGGTCCCTTGGGCCCGGCATCTTCAATTGCCCCCCATGCAGAGGGAATACCGATGGACGACAGTCTGCCATTTGACTCGTTAGGGCAGTTTAGGATGACCAGTGGTGCCACAGGTCATTTCGCCGCAATCAAAGCACTCGAGGACAATGGGCTTTGCCAGATTGAAAATTTGCCTTACACTATCAGAATCCTCCTTGAATCTGCTCTGAGAATGTGCGATGGTCACTTGATTAAGGAGGAGGATGTGGTGAATATCGCATCTTGGGCTCCAGGTTGTGAAAGGACTGAGATTCCGTACCGTCCAAGCCGTGTATTGCTGCAGGATTTCACAGGCGTCCCCGCCGTCGTTGACATAGCTGCCATGAGGGATGCCATCGTGGAGATGGGGGGCGATGCCTCCAAAGTTAATCCAAAGGTTCCCGTAGACTTGGTCATCGATCACAGCATACAGGTGGATGCCTCAGGACTCATCCCCGACGCCTTGGAACGAAACCTAGAGTTCGAATATCGCAGGAACATGGAGAGGTACTCGTTTTTGAAGTGGGGGCAATCATCCTTTGATAATTTCAGAGCTGTCCCGCCAGGCAGAGGTATAGTACATCAAGTAAATCTAGAGTGGATAGCATCTGTCGCCAGAGAAGAAAATGGTATTTGGCTACCTGATTCGCTAGTTGGTACAGACAGTCACACTACCATGATAAACGGCCTAGGTGTTCTGGGTTGGGGTGTAGGTGGAATCGAGGCGGAAGCGGTTATGTTGGGCCAACCGATATACATGCTCTTGCCAGAGGTGGTAGGCATGGAACTAACAGGATCTTTGAGTCCTGGCGTAACTGCAACCGACATGGCCCTGACGATCGTCGAGATGTTGAGAGAACACGGCGTGGTGGGTAGATTCGTCGAATTCTTTGGCTCAGGATTGGGCGGACTGAGCCTGCCGGACAGAGCTACAATTGCAAACATGGCACCAGAATACGGCGCAACCTGTGGTTTCTTCCCACCAGACGAGATTACAATGGAATATCTGCTTTCTTCTGGCAGGGAGTCCGCATCTGTAAAGGACATCCGAGAATATCTGACATCCAACTTCTTGTTCAGGGACGACTCGTCCAGGCCACCACTCTTCACATCCACGCTGAAACTTGACCTTTCCACTGTGGAATCCTCAATGGCCGGTCCCAAGAGGCCTCAAGATAGGGTAGAACTATCGAAGATGAGCGATCACTGGAGGCAATCTTTGACAGCACCACCGGGCCATTCTGGGCATGGTGTGAGTAAAGAAGACGTAACGAACGAAGAATTCCTACCCAGCCGAAATGCCAGTCTGAATCATGGTTCTGTGGTGATCGCCGCAATAACCAGTTGCACCAACACAAGCAACCCTTCGGTGATGGTGGGAGCAGGCCTACTTGCCAGAAATGCGATCATGGCAGGATTGACGATAAAACCCTGGGTAAAGCCCAGTCTTGCCCCTGGATCTCGCGTAGTGACTGAATATCTTGAGGCCGCCGGGCTCGATGATGACCTGGCTGAGTTGGGCTTCAACACCGTAGGCTACGGGTGTACGACGTGTATCGGCAACTCCGGGCCACTCGATGAGGAAATTGAGAACGCAATTGACGCGGGGGATCTGGTCGTTGGCAGCGTGTTGTCGGGCAATAGGAATTTCGAAGGAAGGGTTCATGCTAAGGTCAAGGCAAACTATCTCGCGAGTCCACCTCTGGTGGTTGCGTTTGCGATCGCGGGACACTTGGATATGGATTTCTCCAAGGATCCATTAGGTCATGACAAGTCAGGAAAACCAATATTTCTGCGAGATTTATGGCCTTCGGATATTGAAATCGGCGAGGTGATAAACAAATCGATTACACCACAGATGTACAGGGATCGTTACTCAGATGTCTTGTCTGAGCCTCGATGGGAATCCATCCCTGCTCCGGAGTCCCAGCTATACGAGTGGGATGAAAATTCAACCTATGTTAGAAGGCCCTCATTCCTGACTGATATTCCAAAAGAACTCGAGCCGGTAAACCCAATAAAAAAAGCGAGGGTGCTCCTAAAGCTGGGAGACAGCGTCACAACCGACCACATAAGTCCAGCGGGTGCATTTGCTCCGTCATCACCAGCAGGTAAGTACCTGGAGTCGAACGGTGTTGGAATTCGCGACTTCAACTCATACGGAAGCAGGCGCGGCAACCATGAAGTGATGATGAGGGGCACATTTGCAAATATCCGAATAAGAAATTCCCTCGCTCCGGAGACTACCGGCGGATTCACGACCCACATCCCAACGGGAGAGGTCCTGACGGTTTTCGATGCAAGCATGAGATATCAATCAGAAGGCACACCTTTGATCGTTATCGCTGGAAGCCAGTATGGGACAGGTAGCAGCAGAGACTGGGCTGCTAAAGGGCCACTCTTGTTGGGGGTCAGGGCCGTACTAGCAACATCATTCGAGAGAATCCATCGGTCGAATCTCGTAGGGATGGGCATTCTCCCAATGACCTTTCAGCAGGGTGATAGCCCTGAATCTCTGGGATTAGACGGGACGGAGTCTTACGACATACCTGCACATCAGGCACTTGTCCCGGGCCAGAAAATAACAATCACTGCAGAGAAGGATAATGGCTATGTGATTGCGTTTCCGGTTAATGTCAGGCTCGACACCCCGGTGGAGGTAGAGTACTTCCAGAACGGAGGAATTCTCCAAACCGTTCTCCGGGGACTCACGAACAAATAAGGTGGCTCAAAAATGAAAACAAGGTTTGTGTTCAAAAATGATGTCCACGAGGTAAATGCGGTCATTGAGGGGCCAGAAGCTTGGGTAAACTACATCGCCGATCAACTTGGACTAGGAGGTGAATGTGGTTGGACGACAAAAATTTCCGGTCCAACGGAGGGGCCTAGAGGAGATCCAGATAATTTCCAAAAGGAACTTCCAGGGCCGCCACCAGACCCCACAAAAATACCTGCTGTCATCAGGGAAATTGGGTCGTTCAATCCATACGACAACGATGAATCGTTCGACCCTCCTAAGCTAGATGAGAACGAACTCAAGATGTTCATCAACGAGATGCCTGAGCCGGAAATCCCGCCTGAATCAATCTCAACAGACCCACTAACTGAAGAGTGGTTGAGACTCGTTTTGGCGATCGCAGTTACTGAGCACGGGCTTTCTTCACTCTCTCCCGATGTTATCCACAAACTCATTTCAGATAGGACGAACCAGGATGAAATTTCAGTAAGCCTAGCCCTAAAGCGTCTTTGGAACTCGGGTAAAGTGGACAGAATCCTAACAGATTCGGGGTACGAATATGCGCCTTCGCCTTCATGGATCCAGATATACAGAGAATAACACTGGGGCCGACAACCGCGCATCTCTTGGTAAATAATAAGAGAGCATTGCAACTCCGCAAGGTCATGCGCAGCGTATCCAAGCCGAAAAGACATGATATTAGGAGAGCCAGAGCGATCACACTTGTGGCCATGATGGTATCTATGACCATGATTTCATTCATACCCGCTGCTAGCGCCTCACAGATTACCCAATACGCAGTTCAGAGGGACCCTCATTTCGTGGATACTGGTGATCTCGACTGTGATGGGGACAACGATATCGTGGCCTCTAGCAGCATGGGGTTCTATCTAACATCAATGTTCAATGACGGCACAGGAGGGTTCCCCGACAGACAGGATATCTTCATCGCCGGAGGTGTTGGGGACTCCCAGCGGCAGAATATATTCCAAACGGCCAACAGCCAGCAAATCCAGATTGCCGACATCGACGGAGATCAGATGCCCGACATCGTCTATTTCCAAGAGAACGTGAGATTCGTTGGAGAGACGTTCGTTAGACCGGCAAACTTGACGGTCATCTGGGGCGAATGTAACAAAAACACCCACCAATGGAGTCGGGACATCATTGAAATTCCTTCACACCCATTTAGCCAGGGAATGGACATCGGGGATATCGATGATGATGGTGATGACGACATCATCCTTGCAACAATGACGCCTGACGGTGGCCAGACCTACGTTGAGATATTCAAAGGCCCAGATCCCGGGCCTCAGGCAGATCAGACCATACTCGTACCCGCGCCGACGTACGGCCACTACAGCTACATCGAACTCGGTCAATGGGGAGAGGACCTTGCAGAGGATCCATTTACCGGTCAGACCTTGCCAGGCGAATGCGAAGATCTCGACCTATGGGTCCTTAGAACTCCGAGATTCAATCCCGGTGCTGGATACTCCGTGGGCAACTATGACAACATGACGGTCCTCGAGTTCGACTGCGTAACTGGACTTTATGCGGACCCTAACGTCGGGGGTTCAGCCGCCGCAGCCGTACACGATTTCACACTCGATGCCGAGCACGGTTACGAACTCCAGATCGACGTCGAGGACACAGATGATGATGGAATTGTGGACATGGTCGCTGCGGTCGATGGTATCGAAGGTAGGATAAGCTATGCAACCAGGTCATCAGTAGGTTCCAATTGGGACACGAGGAATTACATCAACTTGGGCAACTACAAGGGCGCTTCGATTACCATCTCAGATGTAAATGGGGATGGTAAAATGGATTTCTTCATACCTACTGAACTCACACTGACCAGACTTCAAGATTCTTCCTCGAGGAACCAGACCTACACAACCGTTGAGAATCTTCGCGAACTAAACAGCGTCGAGATCATACTTTCAAACGATCAGGGCACAGGATACCTATCACCCATATCCTTCGACGTCGGTCGAAGACCAACAGTTGCCGTCCCTGCTCAATTGAAAGGAGACGACACTACAGCCCAGGAAATCATAATTGGACAGAGAGATTACTCCTACCGATTTGGTAGCGGCGCAATGTGGATGGACAGTCTAGGTTGGCCTGGGGCCGGAGATTTCCTTTCTGTTTTGACACTTGACAACCAAGATGTTGCTGTCGACGGACTTACAATCGCCCCAGCATCCACTAATCCAGCCACTGGGGCGGCACAACTAGGGGAAGGAACTAGATTTGTGAATGTCACCTTGATGAATACTGGCCTCAACTCGGTGACTGGCTCTGCAAATCTTGATTTGTCAGTACGGGAAGTCGTCGGAGGGGTAGACACCCTGGTTTATTCAAACGACTTCGATGGGAACGTAGACACTACCAACTGCTCATCATGCACATGGACCGGAGCTTCGTACACCTCTGATTTCGGCCCGGGGACTTCCTGGCACCTAGAATCGAATTCAACCGCGACCACGGAAAATATCTCTACCTACGAAGCAGATCATAACCCCACAACCTACATGTGGGCTGGCCTAGACTACAATGGAACTGCAGAGAACAACTCCGGATACTTCAACAACATGGATGAGGCCTATATTCTACAGAACGTCGACCTGACAGGTGCCGATGCCGCATTCTTGGACGTCTCAATACTTTGCAGCGTTGCATACACAAACTTGTTCCTCTCCGAGCCATATGTCGTTCAGGAAAGGTGGCTGTATGAGGACTCATGTGGAATAGAGGCATTCTCAGAAGGTCGAGGATGGGAGAGAGTTTGGTTCCAAGGTGGCTATGATCAGGATCGTTACTTCAACCTCTTAGTCCTCAATCAAGACCCGGAGTTGGAGATCAAGAACTTCGCAATATACCCTTATTTTGTCACAGAATGGACGAATTACACAGAGGGTGGAGACGAAGACGATGTGGTAAATACTCAGGAATCAATAGATTTGACTCCATATGCAGGCGAGATAATTGACCTCAGATTTAGGTTCAGAAGCGGTCTTTACGGATCCGTGGGGACTGTGGATACTTCATACGACACAGGCCTAGATGGCTTCGCATTCGACAACATCTCGATTAGGAAGGTAAACACAATATTCGGAGAGGACCAGTCAATATCTCAACAGGTCGACTTCCAACCGATTGCAGCAGGAGAGAAGAGAGAAATCACACTCTCTGCAGACTTTGTCGACAACACCACATACTACATCAGCACCACGTTGACGAACTTCAACGGTTTTGTCGATCAAGACCCAATAAATGACGCTCTCAAATTCCGTACGACAGTGAAAAATTTGTATGATCCCGGCCTAGCCGCAGATCCATTCGTCGATTTCGAGCCGGGTGTGAGATACGCTTCTGCAGAATACCCGATAGATATCCGTGTCCAGAATTTCGGAAACACAATTACCAATTGGACCACTGAAGCCCAGATATTCAATGCCCTTCCAGATCTAACTGCAATAGAGGACTTCTCCGGTATCAACCCAATCTGGTCAGACGACAACGACAACAACGGAACAAGAATAGACGATTCCACGACTTCAAACCAAGTTCTACCCCAAAACCAAGGCGTCTTCAAAAACTGGGCTTACTGGCTGGGAGATCCAGACGTAGGGTATGGTGACAATTGGAACGAACCTCTGACTGTCGGCCCTGTTGGTGTCGGCCAAACAGACTCGGACTACACCTATGCCTCGTGGGATTACTACGCAGAAGGGGACTATCTACAGGACCAGTTTGGAAACATCCAAGCCGTCAGAGATCAAGCTGCCTTATTCATTAATTGGACGAAAAATGGACAGTCATATGAGGGATTAGTCTATGGATCGTGGGTAGATTTGAACGAGAACGGAATCCAAAGAACAAATCCAGAAGACCCCAACTTCCATGCATGCGAGGATTTCGATAACGACTTAAATTACGACGAGGTTGAGTATTTCGGTGATTTCTCGGACCAGGGGGCGTACTACACATGGTTCGACTCTGAGCAGATTGTAAAATCCGTTGTGCTGGACCTCACACATATTTCCCTACAGAATAGGACATCCGACGAACAGTTGGAGTGGAGGGACGAGTGCACCTCTCTGGAAGACTCCGAGGTCACATTGACATGGAGGTTCATTTCGAATGGTGACGGAGTAAACGGTAACGCGGGTCTGGCAGGATTCGCCATAGACAACATAAGGTTCGAGGAATTCACGTTCGAAGACGATGGCAACTATACCGTCGAGGTAAACGGGCTAGATTCCCAAGAAAGCGAGGTCGTTACACTCGGCAATCATGACTTTGACTCAGGACTCTATCGGATAGACGTCAGGACCATCTTTGATAACAACGATCCTGAACAAAAATGGTACCAAGCGGAAGAAGTAAATCCAAGTAACAATTTCTCCAAGGTCCAATTCAGCATAGACAGTGCTGAAATCACCCTATTGCAACCGAATGTCTTAGATTGCGTCGGTGATGTGACATACAAGTGCGTCTACCCAATAAGTTCCACCGCTGCACACACCTTCTCACTACCAATACTGAATGGTGTCATAGAAGGAATCTATGAAGTCACGATGTCGGTAGTTGACACAACCACTGGCCAGACGGTATGGCAAGCAACCTCTGACAACGGGCCGTTTAACCTTGTTCCGCATGAAAGAACCTTCGCCAACTGGACAACCGGATCCAATGTTGAGGTGGGTTCCAATGGCATGTTCAACTCGTGGGAAACCGGCAGGACTTACAACCTCAGTTGGTCCGCAAAACTGGTTTCCGATAGCTCAGAGAATGGGAACAAGAGATTCTTCGAGATCGCCTTCATGAATGAAATCGATGTTGCAATCCTCTCTAACCCAACCGATCAAAACCGCCTACAACGAGTCAAACAGGATCTAGATTCCATGGGCATGACATACACTCAGTTCAGAACCGATGAATGGGCTGACTATGTCACAGAAGATTGGACCAATGTCTACCACAAGGTACTACTTCCGTGGCAAACTGATTACAACGCCGCTTACGGAGACTACTATCAGAAGTTAAGTGAAGTTAGGCCAGACGGGCTATCAGTCAATGATGTACTGGACGATTTCATGGTTAATGGTGGCACACTACAGGTGCATCTCGGACCATACAGGAACGACTACATGCCGGATAATCTTCCGTTCGGAATGGACATTCAAGAGAGGAATCCTGCCAACTCATCAATAAGATTCGATTACGATGATGTACGAGTAATCGACAGATATCACCCTATATTGAACGGTATCGAGTTGACTGCACTGCAGGCAGTTCATGGCGGCCAATATGTCGCCATGTCAGGACTGGACATTTCCCAAGTTCTACCAAATCAAGTACCTGCTGCATGCGGAGGCAGAATTTCCGATCCACTTGGCACATTCCATAGTTTGCTGGGTAGCGTTGAATACGGATCACAGTCCCTGCTCAGCCTTTGCAACAGGGGTAATGGAGGTATGATTGTGACAACCATGGATGTAGAGAACCCTACCTTCTCGCAGCCATATGGCGGACCAGTCATGCCGCTTTTGTCGAATATGTTGCAGTATGACGTGACACCCTACCCACTTGACTTCGGAATAGCTGGAGACACTTTTGATCTCACCATCAATGGAGTTGCCCCGTCAATCAACACGGTCACTAAAGCCTACAACACAGTCTACATCAAATCTAACTCTGAGTTGCAATTCAGCTATGTTTCAGATGCAGTTGACCTGATTGCGGATTGGACACTCGAGCCTGGTGCCGAGGATGCAGTAACTGGATGGCAAGGTGAAATACTAGACCCAGGAGAATTCTCCCACGTTAACCAAACATCGGCTGAAATACCTACCCTGGGTTCCTTCTGTGTAGACAGCACACTCTCATCGACAGGTTGCTTCATAGGGGCGGAGTGGCTACTAACTCTCTACCTCCATGACGCAGAAGGTCACACCAGAATGACGTATGTACGCCTCATCACCAACGATACTCTCGCGGATGAGTCTGATCCAACTGCTTCGATATCATTGGTCCAAGACGAATTGACGGACGAGTTCGTCACTCAAGATGGAACTAAGTCCGTAGCAGGAAACGACTGGGACATATACCGAGTCAGGCAAACTCCCACCGGGGACATTACACTTTCATTCTCAGGCGCTGAAAGTAACGACGCAGACGCACCCGAAGGCGAAAGTGGAATCCAGCTGTATTCATGGAGGGTTTACTTTGACTACCCTGTAACCTCACAGCCGAGTTTGGACGGACACGTGTTCGATGTCCCTTCAACGGCCGGAGGGGATGCATTCAGTTACACATTCAGAAACATCACCAGCGACGGAACTTTGGAGAACCAGATCCGACTGGAGCTGATCGTCTACGACAAAGCAGGAAAGTCGTCATCTAAGGCGAGGATGTATTTTGTTGTAGTTGGTGAAGATTTCGGCGACGAACCACCTCTAGTTACATTCAGCTCTCCGAAACCCAACGACTCTCAGACCTCTGACAGAGTCACAATCAGTGGAACTGTTGTTTCTGGGGCTGAGAACTCAGATGTCAGAATCGAGGTAGCACTAGCTGATCCTGTTATTCTAGACCTTTCCCCGACTCCCAAGGCTACACAGAAACAGATTGGAAAGTATAACGAGACAGGACTTCTAGGCGACGGATCCACTTTCTCCATTACCCTCGATATCTCCGACCTGTACTCAGAAGAAGAGGGCGTACAGTCCATGGTCTATATCCGAGTAATTGAGGGAGATGGGCTGAGGTACTCCACAACATCTAGCGAGGAGATATACCTCCTACGGAGAAGTAATGATCCATGCGAAAGGGATCCATCCGCGATCGGATGCGATTCACAGGGACAAGGTCTCGGAATGGTCATACCAATCGTCGGTGGACTACTTGTAATCCTCGCTATAGCAGGAGTTACAATTGCGATGAGAGGTAGAGGAAGTACCAAGATTACGGATGAAATCAGAGGCTTCCAAGGCGTAGAAGATCTAGATCCTGTTGAAGCATATGTCCAACAAATGGTGGGACAAGGGTATCCAGAGGACTATGCTCGACAGTACGCGCAAGATTACTATGCCAACCTGAACAAGAAATGAAACCCTCATTTTAGTTCATAGCCACTGGCCCATCTGCGAGAAATTCGCTGCCCGTCGGTGACGATCCTTTGGTGGCGTTCTAGCCATGCAGGGGGCCTAAATGATAGCATCTTTTTGTGAAGCCTTCCCTCCCTGATAGTTTCAGGTATGCATGTTTTACCCGAAGCCATTTCGATATCCAGTGCCCTGTCTAGGTCTGTGGCGTTCCTGTTCATCCATCTGAATAGTGGCTCAGACACTCTCGTTAGGCTATAGAATGCTATGAGAATCGTGAGGAATGTAGCAATTTGTCCTTGCGCACCATATGGGGATAGTGCTGCCGATGCTATGAATCCAATCATGAACACGAACGGCGAGACAATGAAGAACAGAAAGTATGTCTGGGACACTGGTTTCTGATTTCGATATTTGCTTATTTTTTCCCACCTTGGGTGGTTTGGATCCTGTGGTCTAAAAACATCCTTTTCATCCGATTTTGCTGCATTAGTGATGTTACTTTTGATGTCTTCTAACCTTCTTTTTTGTGAGTTGCTTAGCATCTCTCTATCCAATGACTCAATGGAATTCATTATAGTCGAGGCCTTATCGAATTCCCCGTATCTCGCCATGATTGCTACTTGTTCGACAAGGGGGACTGGCGAGTCCGGATTTATGACGCTATATTCAGACCACCATTCCAATGCATCCTCCATCATTCCTAGATGGTCTACCATGAGCAGTCCGCCCAAGGCCCAAGCCTCATCCATCGACGGGTCGCTCTGAACAGCGCGACGAAGGCATCTAAGGGCCTTCGCGCACTGGGAAAGGTCAGGGTCTATTGGCTTACCCCTGCTTCTGGGTGGAAGGTAGAGATCTGCAGCCTCTGCCCAAAGAATGCCGTTTTCAGTATCCTCGTTCAAAGCCGATTCTATTAACTCGAGAACATCCTCTCTCGCTTCATTGCCCCTCAGTTCAGCAATCCATTCCAGAGTTTCCTGCCGGGTCCTCATTGGTCGTTCGAATCGTGTCCCTTGGATGAATGCTCCTGTTGGCAAATCATCTAGACTGCCGATTGCCACTATTTTGGCGATTCCTTTTCCGGGCGTTGTTCCAAACTTTTTTGCTCGATGATGCTCGACCCCCCTTCTTTTGAGGCCCTGATCGGCCCATCCTTGAATTTCTAGTATGGGGTTTTCTACCTCCTGGTCCTTTGTCAGAGGAAGGTGGATTCTGTCTAGCAGAACTTCTTGGTGAACCGCAACCTGTACACTTTGATGTTCTGGAATTCAAACTTCTACATTTCTGGCAGACCCATGTTGGAAGGGTCCTTTCACCCCCCTTCCCCCTCTCTGATCTCCTCCTCGTGGTGAAGTTCCCTTTTGACCGACCTCTGGGTGTCTTGTTGTGGCTCCTTTGTGTGGGTTTAGATCGAGATAAAGGATTTATCACCACAGGAGCTCCAATGGCAGAAGCAGGCTCCATATGTCCAGTGAGTGAAACGTGTATCAAGCCAGAATTCACACTACCTATCACTGAGTCAACTCTTCCAATGCTCTTCCCACCCTCAATTCTTACATCCCACCCAAGCCCAGGTGGCCTAGAATCGAACTCTACCAGCAGCCCACCAACATGCGAGGAGGATACGATCTTTCCTCGCACAGTCATATGCCTTCACGCCGACCCTTTCCATAAATGAATGCAGCCGCGACAATTCCCCACATCGATGAATAAACCGGGAAGGGCAGCATTCCGCCGCCGCCGTCTGCGTCGTCCGGTGCATCATACTCGTGGCTGTCTTTAGCGAGTGGTAATGTAGAATCAATCTCCATATCAATG
>TARA_B100000963_G_scaffold169070_1_pt1 | contig 12649 bp, 19 predicted proteins | sample TARA_B100000963 | Tara Oceans TARA_B100000963 (sample SAMEA2622097) | marine metagenome | biome: marine biome (ENVO:00000447); feature: surface water layer (ENVO:00002042); material: "saline water (ENVO:00002010), including plankton (ENVO:xxxxxxxx)" | depth 5 m | reverse complement strand
GCCTCCAACTTGTTCTATGAATCTCCAAATTTGATTCTGTCCTGGTTTTTCCCACCACTTGTACATCTGTCCTGCTACCCAACAACAAGGCATCAAATGTCCTGTTGCACTTACATAGACATTCATGTCTTTTAATACTTTGCAATTGATTCTTGCTTGATTATAATATTCATCCATGGATCCGTATTTTTCTACTAATGGATCTAATTTTTTAAGAGCTTTGTTTACATACTTTTCAGCTGGCTTTGTTAATTTTTGTGTTTCTTTACCTTTGCGATTTACACCTTGGTGTTCGTCTTTGCCTTTTGCTTTTACGTTGCTAAAAAACCTACCAGTTTTTTTACTGATAAATTTTTCAAAGCCCATACGTTTTGATAATGCTTCTGCTTCTTCGACTTGATGTTGATTGTGGCCAAATATTAAATAATCCCATCTTGCTCTTCCTCCAGCATCAATAAACGATTGTGCTGACTCCATACAAATATCCCAATTAACATTTTGTCTATACAAATGATTCGTATCTTTTAATCCATCTAAACTAAAAATTATGTGTCCTTTTTGGCCAATTACTTTAGCAAGTTCACTCCACCATTCAGGTTTCTTAGCACCTGCATTTGTGTTCATGCTTAACCATATATTTGAATTTTGACTACGTAGATAATCCATCACTTCCAATGAATCTTTTGCTACTACAGGATCCCCAAGATTTCCACACATGAATAAACTGTCTAATTGTTTTACGAGATTTGGCGTGAAAATTTTTTTGCAATCTTCAAGAGATAATTCATCCAAGTTTATGTTAGGATTAAGTTCTCCACCATTTATATTACGATCGCATTGTAAACAAGCCGCCTGGCATTTAGCCGTAATTTCTAGGTGTACGGTGCGTATGTCATCATATCTATACATCTCATTTGATTCCAATAATCATATATCTTATGTATTTACCAAGATTTAGATCCCCTGAATATAGATTAGTTGCCATTGGTGCTATTGATTTGAAGTGATCAGCATCGTCTACACAGTTAATATGTTCTGGTAGTTCTTTGTAATTATTTGATTGTAATATACATAGTTTTCCTTTAGGAATCTTATTCCACCAATCACTCCAGTTTTCGATATGTTCACAACTTGTATTGATAATTGTGTTTGGTGAATCAAATAATTCTCTTTCTGTACCATTAGATCTTAATGTTGTATATGTATGTTCATTAAAATCAATATCATGTATATCTTGTGTTGTTGACTTAAACTGCCAATCTTTCATTACCCACGGCTTATTAATTGATTCTGCAATTTGCCAACAAGTAGAATCAATATCAAAACTTCTTATTTTATCTAAATGTATTTTTTTAGATTCAAACAACATAGTTGCCAATGTACCATACCAACCTGCACATAAAAAAACTGTACCTAAATGCATACCAATTTTTTCAACTTCTGATACTAGCCACTTTTTGCTATGTAGTTGTCCTCTTGCATAGGCATCTTTAACATTAAGTCTTGGGAAACTTCTAATAGTTTTCGGTAGTGTTGTTAGTACTTCGCTATCAACGAAAAGCCTCAACACATCAAAACTTTCTCCTTTATTAATAATTGCTTTTCTAAGCATTTCCATTTTTGGATTATTTTCAATATATTCCAACACTCTAAATATTGCATGTACATTTTTTTCAAGTACTGCTTTTCTAAATTCATCATAGTGTTCATTATCTAAATCATCGATAATTCTAAATACTGAATGCAGATTAGATTCAATTATTGCTTTTCTAAATTCTTCAAACTTTTCCGGGTCATCAGATATGGATTGTGCTAATCTAAATATCGATGATAAATCTTCATCAATGACTGCACGTCTGAGATCTTTTAATTCATTAATATTTTCATACAGTAATTCAAATCTATCTAATAACTCGTGCGTCTCTAGATGAGATTTGGATTTTGTTGAACTGTTGTTCGAGCCATCCAAAGTCATTTATCTTACTCAATGCCTCCATATTGTTTTTATTTGCTTCGCCATATTCTCTACCAGCAATAGCACCAGCAATTGCATATTCACCAAAGCCTCTTTCATTACCAACACTGCACCATATGTTTAATCGCTGTTCGGTTTCTGCATCTTTTTGTTTGTCAATTACTTTTGCCGCTAACTTTGTACACTCTCTAAATGCTGATTTAAAAGTATTAAAAGGATCTGTGTTAAATGCTGTAGTATTGCTTATCGATGGCATGGCCTTAAATGCACCTTTTTGACCTTCTTTGTTTGCAACCGAAGTTGTAAAATCAATACGCCAATCATTTGCATCACGCAATGCTTGTGTAGGAAAAAGTTTAACACCACCATAACCATAAACTAAATCATTAATTGGATTTCTACATCTCCACACATGAACACAATGCTCATCCCATTTGCTTGGTTTGAATGAAAAATCAAAATCTTCTTCAAGGTCAGCATCTGCATCGACCACATAAAAACTTTTTGTATAAGCCAACTCTGCACAACGTTTGTGTGCATTAAAGATTCCTTGTATACCTTTTACTCTTTTTGCATAAGGAAATTTACTTACAAGTTTTTCCCATGTTTGTTCAGCATACTGTTCTTTGTAACTTAAATGAAATATATCTAACGCCATAGTTTTATTATACTTGTTTTAATCAAAATAATCAAGAGGAAATGAATAAAAACCTAGTGTTTCTATATCAGGATATTTTAATTTTATTATTACGTACTGCTTATCTGTCACATAGACGAGATCATCTGCGTGATTAGGAAGGTGTACTCTTGAAAACGTTTTATCTTTTACGAATTTTTCATGTTTGTATTCGTCAAAGTAGCCAACTTGTCTGTACACTACCTGCTTTCGACAATTTTATCAATTAGGCCAAACTCTAATGCTTGATCTGGATTCATGTAGTTATCACGTTCCATTGCATCTTCAACTGTTTTTAGATCTTTGCCACAATGTTTTACATACAAATCATTTAATCTTTTCTTTGTATCTAAAATATCTTTTGCGTGAATTTCAATATCTGTTGCTTGTCCTTGAAATCCTGCTGAAGGTTGATGAATCATGATCTTTGAATTAGGTAATGATATTCTTTTTCCGGCTGTGCCTGCCATTAGCAACAACGAACCTGCACTTGCTGATAAGCCAATACTAACTGTTGATATATCTGGTTTGATATATTGCATAGTGTCGTACATTGCCAATCCTGCTGTTACACTACCGCCTGGTGAATTGATATACATATAGATATCCTTATCTTTAGATTCAGATTCTAAAAACAATAACTGGGCACAAACCAAACTCGCCACCGAGTCATTAATTGGACCAGTTATAAAGATAATTCTTTCTTTTAATAAACGTGAAAAAATATCATAACTTCTTTCACCCCGTGATGATTGTTCAACAACCATTGGCACTAGATTCATATTCATCTCCTTCGACATTGTTTAATTTATAAAGTGTTTTTTTAGAACGTCAATTTGCTCTTCATACTTGCCAATTGCATTAACTTCTTTTTCAATTGTTTCAAGTATGTCATTATGCTCACCGACGCCTACTGATTTTTGCAAAAAGATTTCAACATTCATTTTATGTTTTGCAATCTGTCCTTCTGCATGTTGGATCATTGACTTTACTATTTCCTCTTTCATTTTGTTTTCTCCTATGTAATACTGTATCATACTACACCGGACTTGTAAACCTTTTAAAGTGCTTACGCCAATGTCTTATTATATACTATTTATTCAAAAATGCCAAGCACTAATTTTGCCTCTTCTGACATCATTTCTGGTCCAAATGGTGGATCAAATGTTGTTTCAATAAAACATGAATCAACACCATCTACACATTCTGTAGCATTTTTTATATCAGCAATAATCTGATCTGCCGCGGGGCAAAATGCCGATGTCAATGTATGCGTGATAGATACTTTCGGTAGTTCTGATAAATCTATATTATAAATTAATCCAAGATCGTAAATGTTAATTGAAATTTCAGGGTCGAAACATTCTCTTAGGTTTTCAACTATTTCTTTATTAATTCTTTCTTCGTTGGAAAGAGTTAATTTTTCGTTCGTCATACTGCTTCAACAGTATGCACTTCAGGTATATAATGCTTGAGCATATTTTCAATGCCCATTTTTAATGTTGCTGTTGAGCTCGGACACCCTGAACACGCACCATACATTTCTAAATATACTGTTCCATCTTTAAAGTCATGAAAGATTATGTCTCCGCCATCCATTGCAACTGCTGGCCTAACTCTTTCATCTAATAATTGTTTAACTCTTTTGGTAACTTTGTCTGTACCTGCATCATCATTTATAGTATCACAAGCAGGTTTTACTGCTTCAATTACAAAAGGACCATCGCTATGATATTTAATTGTTTCTATAATATCACTTTTAATATCTTCCCACTCTACTGATTCACTTTTGCCTATTGTGATAAAGTCTGATCCAAAAAACACATCTTGTATTCCATCTATTTTAAATAGTGCGTATGCCACTGGTGCATCTGCTTCTGGATTTCCTTGTGGATCTTTTTTGTAAAAAAGTGGTCCTTTGTTTCCCCTCACTTCTATGTTAGGCAAAAACTTCAATGCATTTGGATTAGGTGTTGGTTCTGTTTGTATCATCATGTCCATATATTTATAATTATAGTTGATTTACTGAATTTGTCAAGTGTTTATTTTAACTTGGCTTCAAATTCCCTCAAACGTTTATACACACTCATCAATTCAATAATTGTTGGCCAAGCCTTTAACAAATACTGCATTGATCCTTCAACTCGGCCAAATGCTCTGATAATCTGTTGCATAACACCAAGTGTAACAACTCCTGCTACAATGGCAGGTGCTAAAAATACGTATGCTGATAAAACGTTTGCTTGTAAGTACGCCATACGTCCTACATTAAAATATAGATAACGTACATAACTTAAGAAGTGAATACTACGCACATCGTCAAATAATTCATCAATTCTTTTTGGTCTCACATTTCCATCATCTTCAGCGATAACAAGTATCTTTCTATATGCCGCTTCTTTTTTCTGCAAGTCATATTCGACACCCACAAGTCTTAAAATCCAACCTAATGCAATTAAAAATAGTGTGCCACCAAGTGTCCAAACTAATGCACCTGTGATTAGTCCATACTGCCAATCTCCAAAAAAGAATATCGGTATACCAACACTTAAACCAAGTAGTATAGGAACAAATTGTATTAACACCATAATTGATTCAATGAAACTTGTGCCCAAGCCTTCCATAATTCTTGTAAACTTGATTGTGTCTTCTTGAACCCTTTGTGAAGCACCTTCTATTTTTCTTGCTTTGTCGTAGACTGAATGATACCATTCTACCATTGCTGTACGCCATCTAAATAAAAAGTGTGCTGTAAAAAAACTAATTGCAACATACAACGCAATATACATACCTGCGAGAGTAATAAATGACAGTAAACTCGCAAAGTATTCTTGCAGTGTAATTGCATTTGGTGTTGCCAATGCTTTCTGAATCATATCGTAAAATTCACCAAACCATTCATTGATTTTTACATCAATTTTAACTTGTACCCATAAAGACGATAGGATAATTGCTGACCCGATCCAGGCCCACAATAACCACTTTCTGGTTGTAAAGAATCTAAACATTGATTAAGCCTTTTCTACTGTGCAGTTTAGCGGATGTCCTTGTGACCTTGCTTGTGCTGTTGTTTCAATTGCTTTTTGTTCTGCAATTTCGTGTGAGTATGTTCCTGCAACACCTTTGCCATCTTCATGTATTTTTAACATGACCGCTTCAGCATCTTGAGGAGATTTTCTAAAAATTGTTTTTAAAATTTCTGTAACAAAATCCATTGGTGTGTAATCATCATTCAGCAAATACACATGAAACTGACCAGGTTCATCTATTGTAGTTTGTGTGCTTGTTGAAGCTTGTACGTTTGCATTTCCTTGTTCTGTCATTTTTTATCCTTATTGATTTTTATCTAATATTATTGCGTCCGGCATGATGTATGGAATAAACTCTTGTCGTTCTTCTCTATCATTACCTTCATGAACTTGTTGTCTTTCAGCCTCTTCTTCTTTTACCAGCTTAATTGGCATTGGATTTCCGTTTCTCATTTCTTCTAGTTTTGCAATTTGTTCGTGCATTTCTCTATTGTATTGTATAACAAAAACCCTAGGTTGTCTACCATTAATTGCATGTGCTACAATATCTACCCAAGATTTTCCTTTTACATCTCTGTTATTGTCAATTAACCAAAGATATATTGCACCAGATCCTGGTTTTTTTATTTCTGGTTCTTCGACATATGATCCAACCATTATATATTTTTCGTTGTCTGGCCATGCATGGTATGGATAACCATACATAGTTTTTAATCCTATCCATGCACTGAGAATCGAAAATAATACCAAAGTTGTAAGTATGGCCTTTAAATACCATTTTGTATTAGCTGATGCTATAAAAATCCATAGTACAGTTGCACCAATTAACATTAATAATAAAACTAAAAATACGTGTCCCTGTATCATTCTATAAACCTCCTGGAACCCATTGTCCTGATGTAGATGTATTTTCTACCCTACCAACTATTCCATAACTTAAATTATTAAAATTGCTCACTGATCCATCTTCATTTACTGTAAATCTTACTACTGTGATTTCTTGACCTCTTCTTTGTAAGAATACTTCTTTTGCAAATACAACATTATAAGGATTTATTTTTTCAATTTGAACTTGTACTGGCATTGGATTATAATTCTGTTCACCGTTCTTTTGAACTGCAATTTTTTCATTATAAAAATGAACGTTTACAATATACTCTCCAGGAAGAATACCTCTTATAGTAACCATTTCTTCATTTCTAAAGACAGTGATTGGTTTTCCTTTCGGATCATATACTGTGTCGTTTGATGTCCCCAAGTCATCTCTACTTAAACTCATTAATCCAACATCTTTAGATTTAAATCCTACGTAATTACCCAAAGGATCTCTCATCCATAAGTCGATATCATCTGGTGAATCAGTCGGCCATTGTATTTTTACAATAAATTCTGCAACCACTTCAACATCAGATTTTTTTGCAATAGGATTTATCAATATGAATGCCATTACAAATAAAAATACAAACCCAACTAGTGTGTTGAACAATAGATCTATGAATGCTACTTGCGAGCCGTAACTTCTATGACGATTAGTTGCCATTTTAGTTACCTTTCTGCTCTACAACTCGCTCAACTAATTTTTCTGCTTGTAATGTTCTGTATCGTTCTAGATCTTGATCTAATCTAAAATATTGAACTTTAAGAATTGTACTTGTGATCAAACCAGTTAGTGTTGTATATAATGCTGTTGACATTCCAACCGCCATACTTGCCAATGCTGTTTGCACTGATGTCACGTTCGCAATATCAATTCCTGTGAAAGCACCTGCTAACATTAGAATAAATCCTGCAACTGTACCAATCAATCCAAGTGTTAGTAACACATCTGATGCGAACCAACCAGGCTCGTGCCTTGTGTCTAAATTTTCTAATTTAACTATATCTCCATTTGCAAGTTGGCTTAATTTCCAACTCTCATACCCACAATGCATCGTCATTCCATAAAAAATAAAAAGAATAAAAAACGATAACTTTGTTTTGTCGTTTGTCCACAAGTCATCGTGTACACCGAAACCTACCAAAACAACCGTTAATGCTACGATCAATGTGAAGAACCACCACCATTTAAGGAAGATGCTGTGTTTAGTTAATGATTTAATTGCCATGAGCTTGATTTCCTTAATATATTATTATTTATCGTATTCAAGAGGAACCCCGGCTTTGTATTACCGGGGCTCCGCATAATGTAGTATGTTAATTAAAGTTACTTAATATCGATAGTTTTTGGCTTTTTGCTCTCTGGAATAATTCTTTCCATAGATACTCTAAGCAAACCATCTTTAAGTTCAGCACCTTTAACTTCTACATCATCTGCAATTGTAAATGATTTGGTAAATTGTCTTTTTGAGATACCTTTGTGGATAACTCCGTTTTCAGACTCTTTATCTTCATCTGTTTTTACAGATTTAATAGTAAGTGTGTTTTCAGCATACTCTACATTGATGTCTTTTCTGCCAAAACCAGCAAGTGCGACTTCAATATCGTATGTATTATCACCTGTTCTTACAATATTGTAAGGTGGGTAGTTTGTCATAGGTGCTGTGAAAACGTCTCCATCAAACATTGATTCAAAATGGTTGAAAACGTCATCAAACCCAATAGTTACAGGACGTAACTGATTAAAAATAGATAGATTTCTTGTCATAATAACTCCTCCTTTTAAGCAAGTTGTTTAAATGTAGATCCTATCTAAAGCAATCTACATTTGTATTTATACAGTTTTACTGTATATATATAATATAAGCACTATTTTGTAAAAGTCAAGAGCCAAAGAGGATTTTTTTTTGGATTTTATGCAGATTCTCTATGATAATGTGTTCTGGCATTATTATCACCGCATTTTGTATAGCAAAATGGATAGTAATAATCTTTGAATTGTGGATTTTTCCAACTTTCTTGTAGTATTTCATTATAATATTTGTGACCAAGTATTTGATCTAGTGTATTATGATGTAAATCATTCCAAGTACTACCTAATTTTTCATCTAATTTTTTAAAGTAATCATATCTAGCAAAACTATCACTTGCAAACCAACAACAAGGCCAAACTCTTTTTGTCCAAGCAACAAATATTTCTCCTTTATGTACCATTAAACAATTTATAGATTTTCTTTTTGGTTGAAGTTGTTTTTTAATCTTTGTTGTTTTCTTCAGTTCTGGATGTTCAAACTTTTCAGTTGTTTTTACTTCAAAGGTTTTTGTTTCAATTTTTTTGGTTTCTTTGTTTTTAACTTTTGTTTTACTGATCCACGGCTTAACATTTCTTACATTTTGCCTTAGAACTAAATCAATACCAAGTTGTTGTGCCAATTCTTTCGCTTTTGGAACATCATCATAATTATGATCAAAAACTAGATACTGCCAAGTGCATTTTCCTTTGCTAGATGCGTATGCTGTCATGTTTTCTAAAACTTTTGACCACATAACATTAACACGATAAAGATGATTTGTTTGTTCTAACCCATCTACTGAAAAATAAACATGTAACTTTCCGTTTGAATCGTAACTTAACTTACCTAGTTTTGCGTATGTGTCAGTAGTATTAGCACCTGTGTTGGTTTCAAGTGTTACCTGTCCTTGATTGTTTATAACGTATTCACATATATCATAAACATTTTTATTCATCATCGGATCATCAACTGTGCCACCAAAATAAAATTCTTTTCCTTGTATCATATTCGACGGAAACATGTTCTTAAAATCAGCCAAAGTATATTCAACAACATTCTTTTTAAGCTCGGGATGTGTATCACCATCTACTGTTCTTTCACACCCAGGGCATCTTGCATTGCATTTGTTCGTGATTTCAACACGTATTGTATCTAGATTATCAACTATCATAATAGTATTTACTAATATTTAACTAGCTGAATCTCTACACCTGGACCTACTATACTTGGTAAATCACCAAACTCTTCCATATATTTTTTTAAGACTTCTTTGTAGAAAATGGTAGAATCGTGGTTACATTTTTTGTTTATTTCTGCTAATCCGTTATTTGTGCTATCAACATAACTTGCTAAAGCTCTAGCGGCTTCTTGTTGCAGTGTACGTAAATCTAATGTTTCAATATCAACCATTATTTTCTTTCTGGCGGGAGTGAAGGGACTCGAACCCTCGGCCTTCCGCGTGACAGGCGGACGCTCTAACCAACTGAGCTACACCCCCATTAGAGGTTCTCCCATTCTATTCTTGATATCTTGGTAAAATGCTTCAATCAAAATTGCAATGGCTTCTGGTTCAGGTATACCTCTGCTTCTAAGATAAAACACTTGCTCTTGATCTAGTGGACCTGTTGTTGCACCATGTGAACATATTGTATCATCATTTTTGATATCTAGTTCTGGTTTTGAAAATGCAAAAGAATCATCATCTAATAATAAATTTTTATTCAACATATGACTTTCACATCCTGTTACACCTTTTGGAATGGTAATTTTTCCCTCAAAAGAACTTTCACAGTCCTTGTTTACGAATCTAAAATCTTGATCACATTTTGACTTCTTGCCTTTGTGTGTTACTGTTGTAACAACTTTTGGATCTCTTCCTTCATTATGGAACAAGCCATACATTTCACAAGAAGCATTCTCTTCTAAATCAATATTGATCTTTACGTCTACACCAGCACGATCATGAAAAAACAATCTAGCAACTGCATTTGGTTTTAATGTGTAATTTAAAACTGCATCGTTTTCTAAATTTATAGTTTCTGTGTGAGTATCTTTTATTTCCATTATCCCACAGAACCTTCCATGCTGACTTCTAATAATTTGTTGGCTTCAACAGCAAACTCCATAGGAAGTTTCTGGAATACTTCTTTACAAAATCCCGACACCAACAAGTTAGTTGCATCTTCTTCATTCAACCCTCTTGCTCTCATATAGAATAGTTGATCTTCATCTATCTTGGAAGTTGTGGCTTCGTGATTACAAGTACTTTTTCTTGTTTTACTATCAATGTAAGGAATAGTTATAGCAGAACATTCGTTGCCCATCATTAAAGAATCACAGGCAGTAAAGTTTTTAGCACCAGTGGCACGTTTGCCAACTTGCACCAAACCTCTATATGTGTTAGTAGATTTGCCTGCAGAAATACCTTTTGATATGATTGTGCTTTTGGTATTTTTTCCTATGTGTATCATTTTAGTACCTGTGTCTGCCATTTGATATCCATTTGTTAATGCGACTGAAAAGAATTCCCCAACTGAATTATCTCCTTTTAGTATACAAGATGGATACTTCCATGTCAATCTACTTCCTGTTTCAAACTGCGTCCAAGTTATACGAGAACTTTCACCTTTGCATAATCCTCTCTTGGTTACAAAGTTATAGATACCACCTTTGCCTGTTTCTGGATCTCCCGGATACCAGTTCTGTATTGTTGAATATTTTATTTCTGCATTTTTCATAGCAACCAATTCAACATTAGCCGCATGTAATTGATTTTCATCACGCATTGGTGCTGTACAACCTTCAAGATAACTTACATAGCTACCTTCGTCGGCAACAATTAATGTTCTTTCAAACTGTCCTGTATTTGATGCATTGATCCTAAAGTATGTTGATAACTCCATTGGGCATCTTGTATTCTTAGGAATATAACAAAATGTTCCATCTGTAAAAACTGCCGAATTAAGTGTAGCAAAATAATTATCTGTTCTTGGAATAACTGAACCTAAATATTTTTTAACAAGATCAGGATATTTTTGTATTGCTTCAGATATTGAACAAAATATAATTCCTTTTTCTAATAGTTCTTTGTGATATGTTGTTGCTACTGATACGGAATCAAACACAGCGTCAACAGCCACTCCTGCCAATGCCGCTTGTTCTGATGTAGGAATACCTAGTTTCTCAAATGTTTTAAGTACTTCTGGATCTACTTCATCCATTGACTTTAGCTTTGGTTTTGGTTTTGAATAGTAACTTATTGCCTGATAATCAATAGGATCAATTTCAAGTGTTGACCAATCTGGTTCTTTCATTTCTGTCCAACGCCTGTATGCTTTTAATCTGTAATCCAATAACCATTCAGGTTCGTTTTTCATTTTTGAAAGTCTGGTTACTATTTCTTCATTAAGACCCGGCTCGAAAGTTTCACTTTCTACTTCAGTAACAAATCCAGCACTATATTCCTTGGCTAATTTGTCTTCAATCTTTTTTCTATCTTTTACTTCTGGCATACTACTATTTATTATGGTGGGTAATGCTGGACTCGAACCAACGACCCCCTCGGTGTAAACGAGGTGCTCTACCAACTGAGCTAATCACCCTTGATGTTAATTTCTGTCAATCCACGTTCTCTGTTCAAATACTTATATTCAACTTTTACAGGATCAAATTGTTTAATTTCTTCAAATATAATGTCTGTGGGTAAATCACCGCAAGTGTAAACATCAAGTTGTAACAAGCCAGGATCTGTTTCATCCCAACAATGTAATGCAATATGTGATGTTTCGATTATTACTAATCCTGTTAAGCCTCTGTTTCCTGGCACATTTACATAAGTTGTAATAGGACCTTGGCATATTTGCATACCAATTTTTTCCACCAACTCTGTTAGCCAGGTGTGGGCCCACTTCTGATCTGTCGGTGGTTTATTAATTTCAGCTCTTACTATGAGATGTTTGTGTTGTACTGTCATGTTTAAATACCGGTATCGGCTCCATTTTATGTATGTTTGATTTTCTTATTTGACGATATTTTTCTAACAACACAACGTCACTACCTATTGCAATCGCACCTTTTTCATCAAGGTCCATTGCTCTTTCTAATTGTTCATATGTAAGACCGCCAAGTTGATCTTGATCAGTTCTTCCATCTTCCCATAGTCCATCAGTCGGCGGTGCATCAATAATTTCCTGCATGATGCCTAAATCTTTTCCTAATTGCCAAACTTCTGATTTCATTAAATCTGCTATCGGCGAAATGTCTACTCCGCCATCTCCATATTTGGTGTAAAAACCAACAC
>TARA_B100000963_G_scaffold360118_1_pt1 | contig 12654 bp, 9 predicted proteins | sample TARA_B100000963 | Tara Oceans TARA_B100000963 (sample SAMEA2622097) | marine metagenome | biome: marine biome (ENVO:00000447); feature: surface water layer (ENVO:00002042); material: "saline water (ENVO:00002010), including plankton (ENVO:xxxxxxxx)" | depth 5 m | reverse complement strand
TTCCCGGCCTCGGCGATGCGGGAGACCGGATGTTCGGTACCAATTAGGTCGCCGGCCTCAGTTGTTCCGCCCTCGAAAGGTGAGTTCGGCGACCCCGGACTTGTCCAAATCACCGAGTCCTTGCTTCATCATTCTCCGGTATTGGGCCAAGGTCGCTTCGGCTAGGGGAGTTTGGATTCCCGCTTCCTTGGCCAAGGCGAGGGCGATGGCCGAATCCTTGGCGGCGTGTTCCGCGGAAAAGTAACATTCGTGATCCCGTTCGATCATGTCCTCCGAATCCGTTTCCAGGACTCGGGAATTCGCGCCCGTTTGGGAAAAGACTTCGCAAAGCATCTTCAGGTCGAGCCCAAGGGCCTCCCCGATCCCCAGTCCCTCGGCCAAGGCGGCGGTGTTCACGTTCATCACCATGTTGACCAAGGCCTTGACTTGAGCGGCTTTGCCTGCCTCTCCCACGAAGCGAAGGCTCACACTCAGGTCTTCGAGCAGATCCTTGGCGTTTTCGAACACTTCTCGTTTCCCTCCAATCATAAGGTAAAGCGTGCCATCTCGGGCCTGAGTAATGCTTGAGGCCATGCAGCCTTCGAGGGTGTGGCATCCGATTTCTTCGGCGGCCGCCTCCAATTTGAGATGTACCATGGGCGAAAGGGTTGCGCAATTGATGAAAAGGGTGTTCTTCGCCCCTTTGAAAAGGTTGTCCCCGGGGTCAAAGAAAATCGCATCCATCGCAGCGTCGTCGGTCACCACGGTGAGAACGACATCGGATTTTTCGGTGAGTTCGCTGAGGCTTTGGGAATGTGAGCATTCAAGTTCCCGGGCAAGTTCCGCGGCGATTTCCGTATTCGAGTCGTAGACGCATCCGAGGTCATATCCTCTGTCCCTGAGGTTGCGCGCCATGTTGGCTCCCATTCGGCCAACGCCCACGAAACTGATTTTCTTATCCTTTGAGGTCATGGTTTGGAGTCCTTTCACTGATTTTAAATTTTTACGCTTGGATGGGAGGAAGGCGGGAGATTTCTCATTCTATTTTGGGAAGCTTCATTTCCGTCAAACGAAATCGTCCAAAACTCGAAACCTTGTCCTTGCAAAGGCGGGATGGAATGAACTAGGCATGTGCGGGTGCAAATTCCAAACTTCATCTCCCCTATCATTCGATTTGCGAATGCCCGTGAAGCGGAGGTAGTTCAATGAAGGAAGAAACCGACGTTCTGCTTATTGGGAGCGGAGTGATGTCCGCGAATTTGGGGGCTCTTCTCAAATGCTTGGACCCGAGCTTGAGGATCGAGTTGTTCGAGGTGAGCGAAGAATACGCTCAGGAGAGTTCCAACGGTTGGAACAATGCGGGAACCGGTCATGCGGGGATTTGCGAAGTGAGTTACACTCCGTATCGGGGGCGGGATGGCGAAGTCAAGGTGGACAAAGCCATTGAGATTTTCGAGGAGTTCGAGCAGACCAAGCAATTTTGGGCCTATGCATTGAAAAGCGGGATGATTGACCGACCGGAGGAATTCATCACTTCCGTCCCCCACTTAAGTTTCGTATACGGACAGGAGCAGGTTGACTTTCTCAAATCACGCTTCCGGGGAATGACCCGGCACCCCTTCTTCTCTTCGATGCAATATTCGGAGGATCGGGAAAAAATTCGAGAATGGGCACCTCTTTTGGTAGAGGGACGGGAGGATCAACCGGTTGCCGCCACTTACATGGAATCGGGTACGGACGTCAATTTCGGCGTCCTGTCGAGAAAGCTGATCGAGTGGTTGGGAAAACAGCCCGGATGCGCCGCTCATCTCCGGCACCGGGTCACCGGCTTACGCAAAAAAGGAGATTGTTGGGAAGTGAGCATTCGCGACTTGAAGAAGAACGTAGGACTAAGACGGCGCAGCAAATTCGTTTTCGTCGGTGCGGGAGGAGGATCCCTTCCTCTTTTGCAGAAAGCGGGGGTTCGGGAAATTCACGGTTACGGAGGTTTTCCCATCGGCGGACAGTGGTTGGTCTGCGAAAAGCCGGAAATCGTATCCCGTCACCATGCCAAAGTGTACGGACTTTCACCGGGGGCCGCTCCCACTATGGCGGTGCCTCACTTGGACAGTCGGGTGCTCGAAGGCAAGCGGGCTCTCCTCTTCGGACCCTATGCCGCCTGGACCACCAAATTTTTGCACGGCGGCGGAAGCTTTTGGGATTTGCCCGGTTCCCTGCGTTGGCACAATTTGCTTACTTTGCTGAAGGTGGGAGTGGCGAACCTTCCCTTGGTCGGATACTTAGTGCAACAGGGCTTGCAAAGCATGAATGCCCGGATGCGGGAGTTAGCTAACTTTTATCCCGATGCGAAGGCGGAGGACTGGAAACTGATTGATGCGGGAATTCGGGTACAGGCGATTAAGAAAGAGGATGGGGATGCGGGGATCGTCCACTTTGGCACGGAAGTGGTGACGGGCGAAGACCTTTCGATCTCCGCCCTTCTCGGTGCTTCCCCCGGAGCTTCGGTGTGCGTGAACGTCGTTTTGGAAGTGGCCCGCAAGTGTTTTGCCGAATTGTTCGATCAATCCGAAACGCAGGATCGTCTGCGGGAAATGATTCCCACGCTCGATCAGAATCTTGCGGGAATGAAGGGAGAGGAGGAAACGATTCGAAAATATCGCGACTGGAGTCAATCCGCGGAGCGGGAGTTGGGGCTTATTCGTAGGACCACTTCATGATCCAGGGGTCGTCGAAATCCCGCTGTTTTGTCTTCATCAGTTCCTTGTATTTTTCAAATTCTTCGCTGTGCTTGCGGTTGCCTGCCAAGTTGGTTGATTCCTGGGGATCCTCATCGATCCTGTAGAACTCGAATTCGGGGCGGTGGATGTATTCGCGGACCGTTTTTTGTCCGTAGGGCGCGCTCGGTGATTTTTGGTATTGAGCCTGAAAGCTGCTTGCTGCCCAAAGATCGGAGGCGAAGGGGTAAGGAAGAGGGTGAGCGACGTTCCAGATCAGCTTGTACTGATGGTCTCTGACCACCCGCATGGGATAATACATTTGGATTTCGTGAAAGGTATGAGAGGCGAAGACGGTTTCCCAATGTTTCGCTTCGGGCTTTCCGAGTATGGAAATCCAAGATCGGCCATGGTAGGAGGATAGTTTGTTGGTCGAGCCTCGGTTTTCCTTGGCGACGTAGGTTTTTTCCTTCCAGTACTTATTGGGGTCGACCCATTTTTTTGGCCGATTTTTTTCCCTATCCAAGGCTCCGGCGAAATCCAAGATGCTAGGGGTGACGTCAATGTGGCTGATCAGCGCCCTTTGCCGGATTCCGCGCTTTTTCTCGTAGGGGTTTCGGACCACGAAGGGAACTTTCAACCCTCCTTCGTAGACGGTGGTTTTCCCTCCGGCAAAGGCCATTCCGTGATCGGAGGTGAAAATGATCAAGGTTTTGTCGTATAGATTGGCTTCCTTGAGAATCTTCACGAGTTGGGCCAGTCCCTGATCGATGCGGGAAACGCTTTGGTAGTAATGAGCGAGTTCCTCACGGGTCTCCGGCGTGTCGGGCAAAAAAGAGGGTATGGGCACGGTTTTCGGATCATAGAAGACTTCTTCCACGCCCTCGTGATGCTTGCGATTGGGTTTGTTGCCGAAAAGGTCGGGCTTGAGCTTGCGTTCGGAGGTCTGGTCCTTTCCGCCTCCCCGGTGGGGGTCGGAAGTGGCAAAATAGAGAAAAAAGGGCTTTTCACTCTCCATGGTGATGAAATCCTTTGCCTGTTCGGCCATTTTGACCGCGTTTCTCTGGCTTCCCTTTAGGTAGGTTTCGAATTGATACACTTCTTCAGGCGCCACGTGGTACTTGCCGATTTGACCTGTCCGGTACCCGGCGGCGGTCATTGCCCGGGGAAGTGAGAGGCCGATGACGTTGTGATAACTCGCGAATTTATGAAAGGCGTGTTGGTGGCCGTATTGTCCGTTTGCGTGGTTATGGAGACCGCTCATCACCACGGAACGACTCGCCGAACAACTCGCGGTGGTGGCGAAGGCGTTTTCGAAAACGGTTCCGTCCTTGGCCAGCGCATCAATCGCAGGGGTTTTGGCAATGGGGTCTCCGTAACAGCCCAAGGTGGGGGACTCGTCATCGGTGATGAAAAAGATAACGTTTTTCTCGGCGGCGTTGGAAAGGGAAATCCAAGAGGAGAGGGAGCATAGGATCAGAGAGATTGGTTTGAGCATGGTTGGAGAGTGAAAGGAATTGAGAAGCGGGTCAAGGATCAGAAGCCCGAGGTCCAAATTCTTCTTGCCCGCCTCAAGTTTAAAAGCCATTCATCCTGAACCATGACGAATGATCGAAAATGCCGATGGGGAATCCTCGGGTCCGCGGGAATTGCCCAAAAGAATTGGCAAGCCATGGCCCATGCCGAAAACGCCGAATTGGTCGCTGTGGCAAGTCGTGACCAAGCCAAGGCCAGGGAATTTATCGAAAGATGCGCAGCCCAGGTTCCTCTTGCCCATGCGCCCGATGCCGTGAGCGGATACGACGAGTTGCTTGCCCGGGATGACGTGGATGCCATCTATTTGCCACTTCCCACCGGTTTGCGGACGGAGTGGGCCTTGAAAGTCGCTCAGGCAGGGAAGCACCTGTTGTGCGAAAAACCCTGCGGGACTTCGCTGGAGGAGGTGGAGCGCATGGTTCAAGCCTGTGAGCGGGCGGGCGTTCAATTCATGGATGGGGTTATGTTCATGCACAGCGATCGTTTGGCCAAGGTTCGGGAAGTGATGGAGGATGAAAGGACCATCGGTGACCTGCGCAGGATTGCCACGCAGTTCAGTTTTTGGGCTCCCGAGGATTTTCTGACTCAGAACATACGCATGCACAGTGACCTGGAGCCGCACGGTTGTCTCGGGGACCTCGGTTGGTATGCCATTCGTTTCATCCTTTGGGCGATGAAATATCAGGAGCCGAAAGCGGTCACCGGTCGGTTGCTGAATGCGTCGGGTCGTTCGGACAGCCCGCATCCCGTGCCGACCGAGTTTTCCGGAGAGCTCCTTTTCGATGGAGTTTCCGCAAGTTTCTACTGTTCCTTCCTGACCGAACACCAGCAGTTCGCTCACCTCAGCGGTTCCAAGGGCAACCTGAGGATCGATGACTTCGTTCTTCCTTATTTCGGAAATCGTTTGGGTTTCGTTTCCTCCAACGCCCGATTCGATTGCGAGGTGTGTGATTTTCGAATGGAGCGCCGGGAAGCCCATCATCAGGTCGACGAATATGCGAGCAGTCATTCCACCGCTCAGGAAACCAAACTCTTCAGAACCTTTTCCGGTTTGGTCCTAAAAGGCGCACCTGATCCCCATTGGCCCCAAATTACCCTCCTCACTCAACGTCTGATGATGGCCTGTATGGAATCCGCCCAAAACCAGGGTAAGGAAATTACGATCGATTAGCGGACTTTTCCCTTTCCGCCTTTTCCTTTCGCTTGATGAGTTTTAGGGGGCAGGAGAGAGCAGCGGCAAGTCCCCGAAGAATTTGAAGTTCGATTTCGGTGGTCTTTCCATCGTGTTCGATGGTTTCCCGGCAGGCGTCAAGAAATGAGCGCTTGGCCATCGGGGTCATTTGTCCAAGCCTCACCAAAGCTTTGTCGAGCTGTTCCAAGCCGCACTTCCGGGCGGGAGGAAGGTTGATTGGCCGTTTTCTGTTTATCCTCCTGAATCCTTTCTCAAAGGCTGAAATGGGATCCTTGTTTTCCTGGCCGAAATGGGCAAGAGCGCCTAGAGCGGTCGAACATTCCGGCAACCTTCGGCGTATGGAAACGTTTCCGTGAAGAGAGACGTAAGGTGAAATCTTTCGCAAAACGAAATCCTGAATGATCTTATGCAAGGTCCACTCGAAGAGATCTACTTGATGGTCGGCATTGATCAGTTCTTCGGTGAGCTTGCTGAATTTTCTTATTTGAGCATGGGAAAGTTGATTCAGGGAACCTACGCTCTCTTCGAGCAGAACCAATTTCTCTTCGCCGGAAAGTTGGTCGAGCTTCGGTTGAGTGAGTACGCTTTCCTCCAAAAATCCCGCTTCTCCGAAGGTTCGCAGGATGGCAATTTGCCTTTCCCTGACCGAAGGTTTGGGATGGAGCAGAAGACCGGATACGATCGAGCAGGCTCCATGCGGTTCCCGGGCCAAACCAAGAAGATCGGATGGTAAGGCGGAGAGGAGTTGAACGGCGTGCTTGACTTCCTTTTCCCCCGGCGCGTCCAAAAGCTCCTCCAAGTTTCCATTCAAAGGTTCGTCAGTCAACGAAGAAGGTGTGGTGGGGAGATCGGAAGCGGAAGATTTCGGTTCGGTGCCACTGAAAGAGGCAATGGCTTCGGGTGGAGTGATCCCCTCGGCCAGAGCGTCCGCCTTTTCCTTAATCTCGTTGGTTTTCGGATACTTGTATTTCCAATTCGGATCCAGTCTTTTGATCCGCTCCCTTAGGGGCGGATGAGTCGCAAAATGACTGGATAGGGCGGAGTTGAAGAAAAGATGGCTGAATTCGGAACTTGCGGAGTTCTGCAACTCCGAGCCTTTGCTGAATCCGCCGATTCGTTTCAGGGCTCCTGCGATGCCGGATGGATTACGGGTAAACTGAACCGCTGCCGCATCGGCAAGGAATTCTCGCTGCCTGCTGACTGCGGCGCGAATGAGGGAGCCGAAGAAGGAGCCGATAAGTCCGAAGAAAAAGAACGCCGTACCGGCGATTGCCAGGAAGGCGGCGGGGTTGTTTTCCTTGTTGCTCCTACGGGAGGAATGTCTGGTTGCCCGCATCAATGCCCGCCCAATCTCAGACAAACTGGTGATTCCGTAAATGATGCCGGCCAGCCTGATGTTGAGGCGCATGTCTCCGTTTAGGATATGACTGAACTCATGAGCCACCACTCCCTGAAGTTGTTCGCGGTTTAGTTTTTCCGAGCAACCCCGGGTAATGCCGATCACCGCATCGCTTGGTGAAAATCCAGCGGCAAAGGCATTGATGCCGTCCTCCTTTATGAGGTAAACCGGAGGCACCGGGGTTCCGGAGGCGATGGCCATTTCCGAAACCACGTTGAGGATCCGACGGTGGTTGGGAATTTGGGTCTGATGATTGATTTTCCTCCCGCCCAAAGATTCCGCAATGACTTTTCCCCCCTCCTTCAGTTGACCGATTCTTAAGAGGGAGGATATTCCAACAATGGTTCCCACCACCAGAGAAACCTCGATGGCCAATTTGGGGGTCCATGCCAACGATTGCATTTCGGTTACTCCCTCCGCCCAAAGGGAGATAACGACGAAAATCCCCAAAACAATCGAGACTACCGCCAGGCAAAAGAGCAAGACCAGCTTAAGGGTGTTTGCCTTGGCTCGGTCCTGTTGCCCGAAGAAATCCATCGGTCCCGATAGGATTTTGACCTAGTGGACTTTAGAATTCGACCTTGGGAGCATCCTTGATTTTTTCGCTCTCGAATTCCAGAAGGCTGGCATCCTGACTGTGTCCGAAGGTGGCGGCTAAAAGAACCGGTGGGAAGGTTTGCTTGTAGGTGTTGTATGCGGTGACCGCGTCGTTGAAGGCTTGCCTGGAAAAAGCGACCTTGTTTTCGGTGGAGCTGAGTTCCTCCTGCAAATTGGACATATTCTGGTCGGCCTTGAGATCGGGGTAACTTTCGGCAAGGGCGAAAAGGCGACCCAAGGCCCCGCCGAGCAATCCTTCGGCTCCGGCAAGACCTGCGATGGCTCCGGCGTCCCCTGGGTTTTGAGAGGCGGTTTTAAGACTGCCCGCCGCTTGGTTTCTTGCCTGAATCACCGCTTCGAGGGTTTCCCGTTCGTGCTTCATGTATCCCTTGACGGTTTCGATCAGGTTGGGAATGAGATCGTAGCGCCTTTGCAGTTGGACCTCAATTTGAGAGAAGGCATTTTCAAACCGATTTTTGAGAGTCACGAGTTTGTTGTAAATGCCAATGACCATGAAGATCCCGATTAAAAGGACGGCCGCGATGGAAATGAGGGTAATCATCATAACGAATGGGGGGAAGGAGGTTGGTGGAATAAATTCATCACTTAAGGTAATAGGTTCAGTTAGAAGCTTTGGTCAAGCGATCTTTGCCCGAAAGGAGAGTTTCCCGTGCCATAACCCCGAATGAAAAATCGGCCGCAGTCGAATCTCCCCTTGATCCCATCCCCCGAAATCGTCTATGCAGTTGGCATGCAATGCAAGCCCTTTTTCGTCCTATCGCTTTTGTCCCTTTGGCTCTGGAATGCTCAAGGAAAACCGAACGTAGTTTTGATTTACACCGATGATCAGGGGTCGGTGGATGCGGGCTGCTACGGATCGGAGGACTTGCATACGCCGGCGATTGACCGCCTGGCGGATACGGGAATTCGCTTCACAAATATGTATGCGCCCTCCGCCATTTGCTCGGCCTCCCGCGCCGGTTTGCTGACCGGCCGCATTCCCACCCGCGCCGGGGTGCCGGGAAACGTTCCCTCCACCAAGGGGCAAGCGGGAATGCCCGCCGCCGAAATAACTTTGGCGGAACTCCTTCACAACAACGGATATGCCACCGGGCACATTGGCAAGTGGCATCTGGGATACACCCCGGAAACGATGCCCAACGGTCAGGGTTTCGACTACTCCTTTGGTCATATGGGGGGGTGTATCGACAACTACAGTCACTTCTTTTACTGGTACGGTCCCAATCGTCATGACTTGTGGAAGCAAGGCAGGGAAATCTGGAGGGATGGAGAATACTTTGGGGATCTCATGGTCGAGGAGTGCAAAAGCTTCATAACCCGGAGGAAAGCCAAGCCTTTCTTCGTTTATTGGGCAATCAACTGGCCGCATTATCCGCTGCAGGGGACGGACAAGTGGAGACTCCGCTACAAGGACTTGCCGCACCCTCGGGACAAGTACGCAGCCTTCATCTCGACGACCGACGAGTTGATCGGACAAGTGCTTGATCATCTGGAGAAGGAGGATTTGCTCGAGGACACGATCGTTCTTTTCCAGTCGGATCATGGGCACTCCGTGGAGGAGCGTACCTTCGGAGGGGGAGGCAGCGCAGGGCCTTACCGCGGTCACAAGGGAACTTTGTTCGAGGGAGGCATTAAGGTGCCGAGCGTGATTTCATGGCCCAAGGGGATACCCCGGGGGCAGGTCCGGAAGCAGTTCGTCACCGCCACCGACTGGTTTCCTACCTTGGCCGAATGGACCGGTTCCGATTTGCCGAAAGGGCATGAACTGGACGGGAAATCCCTCGCTCAGGTGGTCGAGGATTCCAGGACCCGCTCTCCCCATGAGAATTACTATTGGGAATTGGGCCGAAAGAACCCACAGTGGGCGGTGCGGCAAGCGAACTGGAAACTCTACGCCAGAGCCAAGGAAAGCGTTCGTCCGAACGGGGTGACCGAGTTGAGCGACGCGGACAGGAAACGCTTTCTGGTCAACTTGGCGGAGGATCCCGGAGAAACGCGAAACTGGGCCAAGGAACACCCCAAGGCACTCGAGCGGTTGGAAAAGTTGGCCGTCGAGTACCAAAACGGACTTGCCAGGTCGCTCAAATAATCTCTTGCTTCCAAAACCATGAAAGCTCACCTCCTCCTTCTTAGCCTAACTCTCTCAATCCTTCCTCAAGCGTACGCGAAGCGCCCCAATATCGTCTTTTTCTTCACCGATGACCAGACTTCGAGCTCCCTCGGTTGCTACGGCCATCCCTTGGCCAAGACACCCAATATCGACGGTCTGGCCGCTCGGGGAACTCGGTTTGCCAACGCTTTCGTCAGTCAGTCCATTTGCTGGGTCAGCCGGACTACCATCCTCAGTGGTTTGACGGGGCGGACTTTCGGGGTGTACGGCAACCATGACCTGGCCAAGCCCGAAGCGGTGGAAAAGCTCTACGTCGATTATCTGAGGGATGCGGGCTATAGAACGGGTTTTGCGGGAAAGTGGCATGCGAAGATGCCCAAGGGGTGGAAGGCGGAGGAACACTTTGACGTTTTTGAAAGGATCGGAAGAAATCCCTTTTACAAAAGGCAGGAAGACGGCAGTTTGCGCCACGAGACCGAACTGATCGTCGACCGCGGAATCGAATTTCTGAAGAACCAACCCAAGGATCAACCCTTTGCCATAAACATGTGGTTCAACGCATGTCACGCCGAGGACAGCGACCGACGGCCCGGAATCGGTCATTTTCCCTGGCCCTTCGCAGTCGACGGAATGTACGAGGAAGAGGTTATGGCTCCCCCGCGTCTGAATGACCCGAAGATCTTTGCCGATCAGCCTCTTTTTCTGAAAAATACCATCAATCGGGAACGATTCTTCTGGCGATGGAATTCCGACCACAAGTACCAGATCAACATGCGGGCTTATCTTCGCATGGTCAGTGGAATCGACCGAGCCATCGGGCGTTTCATGGAAGCTTTGGAGGAACAGGGTTTGGCCGAGAATACCATCATCGTTTACACGGCGGATAACGGGTTTCACATGGGAAACCGAGGGTTCGCAGGGAAATGGTCCCACTATGAGGAGTCACTCCGCGTGCCCATGGTGGTCTACGATCCCCGGGTTTCTCCGAAAGCTCGTGGGCAGGTTCGGGAGGAATCCGTGCTCAATCTTGATTTACCCTCCACCTTCCTCAAATGGGCGGACGTGAAAATTCCGGAACGCTACCAGGGGCTCAGTTTCGACGGTTTGGTGTCGGGCAAGGACGCCGGCGAATGGCGTAAACATACCTTTCACGAACACTTTGCAGTGCCCCAGCGTATTCCCGCCTTCGAGGGTCTCCGCGGAAAGCGGTTCAAGTACGTCCGCTACGTATATCAAGGGAATTACGAATTTCTTCATGATCTCGAAAAGGATCCCGACGAACTGAACAACTTGGCCAAGGAGCCCGAATACCGGAAGACTCTTCTCGCAATGCGAGAGGCCACGGACCGGCGAGTCAAGCAACTCGGTGGAGCCCTCGCTCCGCAAAAAGTCGCCCTTGGGGTATCCTCTTCTCCCTATCCCTCGTCCGCAGCCACCCTGGCCAACCGTCCCGGATCGGATGGATTTTCCAACCTCATCAGCTCCGGCAACCGCCTGCGCTCATGGTCGGGAGATCCTGAAATATGGACACAAAAGGACGGCGTCTTGATTGCGCGAACTGACGGGACGCAGACCATGAATCAATTTCTCACCTGGAAAGTGGCCACTGTCCGCAACTTCGACTTGCGGGTTAGGATTCGAGTATCGGACGGGGCCAACAGCGGAATTCAGTACCGCAGTGTTCACCGACCGGATTTGGGGATCGACGTGGTCTCGGGTTACCAATGCGACGTGGTGGCGGACAAATCCCAGTACAACGGTATGCTTTACGAGGAGAAAGGCCGCAGAATTCTTTGCCGGGCCGGGCAGAAAGTCAGGGTGGACCCAAAGGGACAACGCTGGTTGGTGGAGGAATCCGAGCCCAAGGACTTCCCGTCCGGGGAGTGGCATGAGTACCGGATATTGGTGGAAGGCAACCGCCACCGTCATTGGGTCAATGGTCATCCGACCGCCGATCTGATCGACTTTCACGAAGAGGGTAGGGCCTTCGATGGAGTGCTTGCCCTGCAGGCTCACAAGGGTCCGCCCATGACCCTTGAGTTCAAGGATATGCGGATCAGGCATCTCCCCGATGATTTGCCCATCCTGACCTTGGCCGATTCCCCCATCCCCGCCGATGCTTTACAGGCGAGGCCTGCGGGAAAAGTACCCAAGAATTGGAAAGCAAAGCGTTACGGAGACCAATGAACCATCTTTCGATTCATCTTGCGAACCTCCTTTCAATTGCTCAGTCCTCGATTATGAAACCGAAATCCCACCCTCTGATCATTTGGCCGCTCGCGGGGATTGCCTTCTTGCTGTGCCCGAAGCTCAACTCCGTTCCCAAAGTCGAGAAAAACCTCTCTTACGGACCGCACGAGCGACAGGTCATGGACGTTTATTGGGATTCGGGTTACGAAAACGCTCCGATCGTCTTCACCATTCACGGTGGCGGGTTCAAGAAAGGAGACAAAGTCTATTGCAACGCGGACATGCGCAAACTTTACGCGGGCAAGGGATGCATCGTGGTTTCTCCGAACTACCGGCTTGTCGGGAAAGGCGAACCCATCACCAAGGATGATTGCGCCCTGGACGCGGCCATGGCGGTGGCGTACCTTCAGGCGAATGCCAAGAGATTCGGAGGCGACCCCAAGCGGATTCTTTCAACCGGATCCTCCGCAGGCGGATACATCAGCGCCTGGATCGCCTACCGGAAGAATTGGGATTGGCCCTCTTACGCGAGGCATAAGCCCAGGAAATTGAATATCGTTGGTTGGTTTGGGGATAGCCCCTTCCTCCCTCCCGACCTCATCAGCCAAGTTGGCCCCGGTGATCCTCCAGGATTCGTTCTCTATGGCGGAAAGAGAGAGCATCCCGCCACGCCCGCCAGCCAGGGGCATGACGTTCAGTCCGCCCTCCGGAAGAGTAAGGTCTGGAGCAAGATGGTTTGCGTGGACTTTCTCGGTCACGTTCCAGCCAAACGGATTCTTTTCAGTCCGCAGACCCGGGATCGGGAAACCCATCAGGCCTATCTGCAATTCCTGGATATGGTTTGCCTTGGCAAGGGCAATCCCAAAGCAGGAGAACTCATCGAAGTGGCTGGAAGGTGAAAACCCGCATCGGGATT
>TARA_B100000963_G_scaffold45552_1_pt1 | contig 12673 bp, 9 predicted proteins | sample TARA_B100000963 | Tara Oceans TARA_B100000963 (sample SAMEA2622097) | marine metagenome | biome: marine biome (ENVO:00000447); feature: surface water layer (ENVO:00002042); material: "saline water (ENVO:00002010), including plankton (ENVO:xxxxxxxx)" | depth 5 m | reverse complement strand
ATAAAAATTTCTTCATAATTAACTCCTCTATCTATAAGATACTATTATATTTAATACATATCGATATTTTTTTTAATTAATATATAAAAATATTTGATGTTTTACATACAGGAAAGTAAATGGAATCAGCTAAAAATCTAATTCATAAGTGGCATGAGGTCATCAATAGTGATGATCTTAATATGCTTGACAGCATATTGGCTGAGGATGCTGTATTTTCATCGCCAGTAGTCTTTACTCCTATGGAAGGTAAAGAGATAACCAAAATGTATCTTCATGCTGCCGGTCAATCATTTAATATGGCGAAATTTCAGTACACTAAAGAAATCCATGATGGAATGAATTCGGTTTTAGAGTTTGAAACCTATATAGATGATATATCAGTCAATGGAGTAGACATGATTGAATGGAATGAAGACGGCAAAATATCTAACTTTAAAGTTATGATTAGGCCATTTAAAGCCGTACAAAAAGTACAAGAAAAAATGGTTGAAGCGTTAAAAAGTTTGAACTAGCTCTTTTCTTTTGGTCTTGATTCGTTTACAACCAATTCTCTTCCATCGACTTCAGTTCCGTTAAGTGCTTCAATCGCAGCTTCGCCACCATCACTCATTTCTACGAAACCAAAACCTCTTGAACGGCCGGTTGCTCTATCTTTAATAATTTTAGCTGAAGTAACTGTACCGTGTTCAGCAAAAACATTTTCTAAATCTTGGTCTTCTAATCCCCAAGAAATATTACCAACATATATATTCATTAGTTAATCCTTATATGAAAAAGGCAATCTTACATTAAATATAGCAATAATAGTAAAAAACTTTATGCTGAATTTGATTTGGCTGATTTAATGAACATAAATCCAATAAGCGCAAAAATCACCTCAAGTAATAAGAATAATAAATAAGGACTAGAAGGCATGCCATCAAATATCATACTTATTGCTCTTCCTGCACCAATGCCTGTCATAAATATTACTAAACTCCAAAGCGCAGGAATAGTTAAAGATTTTTTTAATGCGCCAAGAATCCAGAATATTGCCATCGTAATATACAGGCCCATAATGCCACTAAATATATTTGCATGATCAATGCTATTTATTTCAACTTCATCTAAAAATGAAATTGGTAAAAAGCTGAGTGAAGGATGAGTACCATAAGTAATACCCAAAGGTATTAAACCAATTGCAACTGTAATTAAAAATAACGATTCTTTATTCATTTACTAAAATAATTAGCTACTTCTTTTACAAAAAACTTCATACTGCTTTGTTAATGCGAAATTGCCATATTTTGAGGCTTCACTCAACTCTTGGGAAAGAAGATTAATTGATATTACAAATACTAAAAATGTGCTAACCAGAAAAGACTTATGGCTCATAAGTCTCATCAAGAATAAACAGTTCAACACCTCCAGTAATCTTGTCATTAGCCATAGCCTCTGCTGTTGAAGGATCATTGAAAATTCTTAAAAACTCATCTGGATTGTTAGTTTCAAACACTGCTATAACTTTGTTATCATCAGCTGCACCCATATGAGCTAATGTGACACCCTGACTTCGAAACAAATCATTATGAGTCTTAAATTGCTCTCGCCAATGATCTATGCTTTCTACCTCTGCTCGAACCGCTATTAACATACTAATCTTATATAACTAATTTACTAATCTAACCAGAGACTTGTTTAAATTTCTTTTGGACTTGCTCAACTAACAATCTTGTTTGAATGTCATCATATGGAATTATCTCAGGTATTTGCATTGCTAATAGTGCTTCTATATTACTTTGTGTTTGTTTAATCATTCCAATGACATTTGCTGAATTCGAAGCAGTTTGATAAGTTAAATATGCAACATTGATTTGTTCAATAGTCTTTTTATTTGCGTTTTCAAGTAAGCCTTTCTGATTGATAAGTAATTTCTTATATAATTCGATGCCGCTGAGTAATCTCTGGTTAACATCAATGTTGTTTTGATGTAATGCTTGAAACTCTTCAGATGCTGATAATTTTGCTGTTGTTGAATTTTCAATATTTTTGAATGCTTCAGCTTTGAAAGAGTCAAGAGTTCTTAAATATTTGTTATCAATATTAAATATCATCTGTTTTTGTGTGTAACCTAACATTTCAGATAATATTAGATACACACCATAATATTCCGTAGTGGTTTCAGGAGCGAAAGAATTAGCCTCCATTAATTCGCCAAGAGTAGACGTAATTTGTCTAGTAACATCCATGATTGCAATAGATTTGGCAATATCATTTCCATCTACTCGAGTTGTTAATTGATTTACCTGATCAATAGTAAGCTTTGTTCCAAAAAACTCTAACCTTTCTTGGAGATGAATCTGCAATCTTTCAATATTGGTATTGTTATTAATAATTTGTTGATCGATTTCATTCACCGTTTTAATAGCTTCTTTTTTTTCATCGTCTAAGGCTACTGGATTTTTTATAATGCTGTTAAGCTCAACTTTATCCTTCTGAAGTTCAGCAGTCGATGTTTGTAATTCCTCAATTAAATCTGAATAGTTTATTAAAATGCCATCAAATACTATAGGTTCAAGTTGACTCATTAAACTATTAATCTTGTCTTGACAATCAACCTTTATAAACCAGTCTCTACAATAACCATTTTCTTGGTCATCATTTTTAATCTCAGACAAATCAATTAATTTAGATGTTAATTTATCTATTTTATTTATGGTATCTACATAACCATTCTTTGAATTAATTAAATCATCAACCTTCTGATCTAAATCTTTACTTTTAAACATAGAGAAGATTTCTTCAAAATAGTCATTTGAAGTTTGTGATGAGATTACACTGTCATTTTCATCTTGTGCAAAAGTATTAAATGAAATTGTTAGTAATAAAAATACGTTTAATAAATTTTTCATTCAACAATCTTATCAAAAAATAAAAAAAAATGATTTGAATTTTGAATAATCTTTAAATTAATTTTTCTTTTATCTTGTTAAGTGTATTTGAAGTTACTTGAGAATATCCAAGATAATATCCTATATTTTTAACATCTTTATCAGCTTGTTCTTCCAAATGTTTTTTGATTACTTTAATTTCCTCAGGAGCAATATCGTCTATATCTCTGTATCCTTCTAATGGATATCTGCATAAATTATGGTTTTGGCAGTCATGTTCATCCGACCATATGAAGACTTGTTCATTATGACTGGTTGTGGCCTTATCAACAATCAATGAATTAATTGTCTCTCTAATTTCTTGCCCAGCTCTTGAGAACCCATGAGCTTTTCTTATTTTTTCTACCAGCAGCTCGAGACTTATTGGACTTTCAATTCTAATTATTGCATCAATGCCCTTTCTTAGCTCATCTTTATAAGAATCCTTGGTGAAAAATGATTTATCAATATTCATCCAATCAGCAACTTTAGTATTTGAATATTCAATTGATAATATTTCATTTGATAAATCAAAATTATCTGTATAAGAATTTTCTTGTTTAGATTCCTGCTCTAATTTTTTATGTTCGGCTAGCTCTTCAAGACATTTATTAAGCCTGCCATTCATTGCTTCATATAACTTATCTTTTACAGACAACGGATCATACAACCAATCGGTTGACCAAATTCTATGAAAGTGCCAACCATATCCTTCAAGGATTTTTTGTCTTTGGTAGTCTCTATCTCTAGCAGAAACTGATGAGTGATATGATGCGCCATCTGTTTCAACTGCCAAAATATAACCATTTGGATAATCCTTATGTTTTACTCCGATATCAATTCTGTATCCACGAACACCTATTTCCCAATCGCAACTAAATCCGTCTAAAGCATTTATTTGATCAATTGCCCATTTTTGAAACGGGCTTTCAGTATCTGAATTATTTTTAATACCCTCCAAGATATCTGGTTTTTCAGCATATGCTAAGTATTTTTTTAGAACTTGGACTCCTCTTTTTTTGCCCTTATCATCTATATCACCTGGCAGCAGAGAAGTAACAAGAACAATCTGATTTTTTGCTCTGGTAAATAAAACATTTAATCTTCTCCAACCATTTTCTTTATTAATATCTCCAAACCTCTGCATCACTTTACCTCTGGGTTCATCAGCAGATGAATGAGGTCCATATACGGTACTTATTACAATAGTATCTCTTTCATCACCCTGAACATTTTCTAAATTCTTAATAAAAAATTCATTTAACCCATCTTTTTCTTCTTGCCAGTATCTTTCATATGCTCTAATTTTTTGATTCTCATTTCTTTTTAATTGATAAATATTTTCTATTAGTCTTGTTTGTTTAACATTCATTGTGGCAACACCAATTGATTCTCTTGGTCTTGTTTCCATTAATTTAATAACTTCATCAACAACTCTTTCTGCTTCTGTTGGATTAATTCCTCCTGAACCGCCACTTGAGGATGAAAGATATCTACCATCTTCTAAGAAAATATTTTTAATTCCTTTGTGAGGATGATCTGGTGATGCTGTAACAGGTATCATCAAGTTTTTGTAGAATTCATAATTTGAAAATTTGATTAAGTCTTCATGCTTAGAACGATAGTGGTATAAAAGCTCTCTTGGAGACTTAAGAACAGTTAAAGCCATATCCAGAATTGATTCATCAGCGAAATCCTCATCGTTTTCATCTTCTTCACTAATTTTTCTAAAGCCATCATATGGGGGTAACTGCTTTTCATCTCCAACAATAATGACTTGTCTTGATCTGGCAATAGCTGGTAAGGATAATTCAGGTCTCATTTGAGATGCCTCATCAATTATCAAAACATCATATATTTCTTTTAAATCTAAAGTTTGCGAAACTGCGAGAGGTGACATCAAGGTACATGGTTTTAGAGATATAGCTGCGTCACTAGCTCTCTCAAACATTTGTCGGATAGTTGTTCTCCCTCTTTCCTGGCCTGCAATATGATTAATTAGCCCCATATCTGTTTTATCTGTTACTCTTCCACTTGAATTACCCTCAGGTGCATTACTCTGCTGGCTGTGCGTCTTCGAAGCTACTATATCTCTCGATAAATCAAGCAACTCTTGATCAAACTTTGCAAGATCATGTCTATACTTATTTATTAAATCAGAACGAAACTCTCCAAGCTCAGGATATTGATCATAAATAGCCTTATGCTGTCTCTTTCTAACTATATTTTTATAAACATCTTCTATATGTTTATTTTCAAGACCAAGCATTGTGTATGCTTCATGAAAATCTATAAGTTCTTTTTTTTCAAATTGATGTTTTGTATTTAACCAGCTCATATATACTGAAAGAGTAACTGGTGAATTTTTTAAATTAATCAAAAATCTGATATCTTCAATTATTTTTGGTCCAAGCTCCAAATCAAATCTTGTTAATAATTTGTTTACATTTGGATTAATATTTTTTTCACACTCATTTAATAAATCAATATATTCAATAATGGTATTAGGTTCTGATATCCAATAATTTATGAATTCATTATTAACTTTTTTTATCAAACCAAAGACTTCTGAGAAAAAACTATCATCAAATTGACTAAGTGAATCCTTATCAAGTAAATTTTCTTGCTTAACAATTTTTATACCTATTGAATTGATTTGCTCTAAAGATTTATCAATATTAGTTTTATAAACTTGCTTATTTTCAATATATGCTAAATATTTTGTAAGCAATTTTGCTGCATCTTTTCCTTTTGGCTTATCATTTTTTTTATACAAATCATTAAACAAGTTACGTGCCTGTCTCCATTGACTGAATAAGAAAGAAAATATGTGAGTATTTTTTAATGAAACTATTGCTTTTTTAATCTCATTGTTGGAATAAAGATTATTTTCTAAATCAAAATTTCGATTTATAAATTCCTTAGCTATTTCATAATTATCTATATGTTCATTGTATTCATTTCTTGCTTTAAGCAATTCAAAAATTAAATCTTGTCCATTTTGTGTTGAGGCAAGCCTAACAATTTTCCAAACACCGCTTTCAACACCTCCCGAAGAGTAGAATAAGTTTAAAATTCCCTCTTGATAGTCTTTATCAGACAAATCATTTAAAAAAGGGTTTATATCTAATTGCTTAGTAAATTTTTCTTCAACCGGTGTAATGGTATCAACAATAGATTTAATATCTTTCTCAATTTCTTTTATTTCTAATGGATTTGAGATTATTTTATTTATTTGAGAAATTTCTAGTTTCTTTTCATCGTCAGTCTTAAAGGTTTTTTCATGCTCATTTTTTAAAAATTTTAGATTATCAATATCGTTTTTTAGCTGATCTTCAGATATGGCAAACACATCAAAACTCTTAAATTGGTCTTGAAGTTCAGCTGGGATTTCAAAATCAACTTCAGGTATATCCCAAATAATATTGTGAACTGTTGTTTGAGTTTCACCAAATTTGCTTCCAAGTATTTTTGCATGCTCATTAAGCCTTTGTTTAATTTTATGAAGTGATTCAAATTTTTTAAAAAAATCTTTGGGCTCTTTAGGTTTTTTAGTATTTAATCTTTCTTCTAATGACTGCATTATTTTTCTTTTTCCTTTTACAGAAAATACTTCTAAAAGATATTTTTCAAACCCAGCTGCAATAAGATTGTTTTTAACAACATCGAGTGCAGCTTGTTTTTGGGCAACAAACAACACAGACTTTCCTTGAAACATTAATGCTGCAATCATATTTGTAATTGTTTGAGACTTACCTGTTCCTGGTGGTCCTTTTATGACAAGATTATTGCCTCTAACCACATCATAAATTGCTGAAAATTGTGAAGCATCTGCTGGATTAATCAAAGCAGGAACATGAGAGCTTATTTCTTCATCATCTACATCATAAAGATCAGAAGATGTATTATCTTTGTTATCTAAAAATCCACCTATAACAAGATCTTCTAACAAATCAGAAAAATTAGACTTTTCAAGATTTTCTACATCTAAATATATCGGCATTAGCTGTGACGGATAAATACCAAATGAAGCCCAATTTCGAACTTTCCAATTTTTTTTGTCAGCAACTTTTTTTTGAACTTCTTTTAAATAATTTTCAATATTAAAAACTGCTTCTTCATCTTCCTCGAAAATCATTTCAGGCAGTTGCAGATCAAAATCTTTTTTTAATCTTTGATCTAAGGAGTGATTAATACTAATCTCATCACCAGCTGATACAATTCTCAATTTATTTCTTTTATTGGTCTCATCAAATTCAACCTGCAGACAAAGTAGTGGTGAATACCTTTTTACATCTGAAGAAGAGCTCTCTGTCCACTCTAAAAACCCAAAGCAGATAAAAAGTGGGTTTACTCCATATTCTCTTACATCAATCTTATATCTACTAAAAATAGAACGCACATAACTCTTCAGCGTCTCAGGAAGCATTAATGTTTGAATTTTTTTATCATTATGACGTTCTGCTTCTGAAAAATCTTCATCGTCAGAATATGGAAGATCATAACTTGGATTTATATTATTGAATCTAGCATGATCAATAATTGAAAAACTTTCATCATTAAACTGTGGCATACCGAGTTCTCTTCTTACTTTGTTTTTTAAACTTCTTAATGCTACTTCTGACTCCTCATTAAAATTATCTTCTTCATTTTCTTCAATAGCTTTTATGCTATCTATGTATTCCTGATCGGAGAGCATTGCAATTTCAAGTGCGTTTTTAAACTCTATAGTGTCTTCATCTTGAGGATCTCCTTCTGGTTCAGGTAATGGCAGAAAATCCATGCCGCCCTTTAGTTTTTTGAAAAGCTGATTTGGTAGTTCATCAATAAATCTAAAATGTAGTTTTGTTCTAGATTGAAAATTAGAATGAATCATTCTATTTCTTGCAGTCAAATCAAGTAATCTTTTTTTATAAGTATTTAATTTGTCACTAACAACTTTTGTATTACTCATAAAATCATTATAAATAAAATAACCTTACATTGTGGACTTCTTAATTTAATACATAAAAATACTTTATTGGAACTAACTGTTGTATAGTTAAGAAAAATAATAATGTTTTTTAATCATTCATATACTAAATTTTTTAACTCTATTCTAGTAGCTCTTTTTGTGGTTTCATGTGGAGGTGGTGGTGGTGGAGGATCTTCTGATGGCAATATAATAACTATTCCCTTGTTGCCAACAACGCAAATATCATCAAGCGTGAGTAGTGTAGAAATAAATAATGAATTCAGTCTAACGTGGTCCTCAACAAATGCAACCTCATGCAGTGCCTCTGGAGATTGGTCTAATACAATCGGGACTTCAGGAAATGTTGCTATAACTGAAACCTCGCCTGGAACTAAAACATATAACATAAGTTGCTCAGGTGGAGGCAATACAGCAACGGATAGTGTAAGTGTTGAAGTTACAAGTCCTCCAGTTCCATCTGTTTCAATTGAAACCTCAGTAAGTTCTATTATTGTAAATAATTCATTTACTATTTCTTGGAGTTCAACAAATGCTGATTCATGTCAAGCATCTGGTGATTGGAACGACTCTATTGGATTATCAGGCTCTAAAACAATAACAGTTTCAGAAACCGGAATTAAGACTTATGGAATAGTTTGTTCAAACTCTAATGGTTCCACAGCTGAAGATTCTGTATTGGTAACAATTGTTCCTGAGGAGTCTGATACTGCTTTCTATGGTTATGTAATAGATGGGTATATTTCTGGTGCGAATGTTTTTATTGACCAAAATTACAATTTCCAACAAGATTCTGGTGAATACACTGCTGTTACAGCTACTGATGGCTCTTTTGTTATTGAAACAAATGATGCCAATTTAAATGAATGCCTAAGCAAGAGGCCAATAGTTGCAAATGTTCCTGTAGGTGCTGTAGATTCAACTCTTGGAGGAATAACTGAAGCATATCAAATGATACTTCCTTCAATAAGTGATGCGGGCACCAATACTATTGTGATATCTCCCTTTACTACTTTATTTGAACAAGCAATTATTGATGCAACCGCTAATCAATCAAGCAGCCTTAGTGTTGCCCAAGGCTGTCAGACAGAAGGAGATACAATTTCAGCTGCGGTAACACAAGAAATAAATAATTTAAGATCAGCAATAGAAAATAATTTTAATGTTACTTATGATGAATTGCTATCCGATTTCGTGGTAAATCCTGGAGAAGTGGTCAACGAAACAGCTGCACAGAATATAGCTAAGCTTTTCCCTTATCTAAAAATTATTGATACTGAAATTTCGTCGTCTTTATCATCTATATTTAATAAAAGTATCGTGGCTAATGTTTCATTATCTGAAGATGCTTTAGCAATAATATTTGGGGGAAATAGTTATAATCAACTTCCATTAAATTTTTATAGTATTTATCAAACTGAGCCCAATGCTGCCGGTTGGTATCGTTCAGAGTCTATTGAAGCAAGTGGTGCTTTGATTTCTAATGACGGAAAATTGTCCAGAGCAGATTGCTCAGAAAACGATACAGCTTTATGCGATCTTTCAAGTCTAACACTTCAAAATATTTCAAACACATCTACTTCATATCAAAAAATTTCTAATTTTTTAAAAGATGGTGATATAGACTTTACCAGTCTTGGGATTGATGTAGGCTCACTGAATGTAAGTGCACAAAACAGCTATGCATGGAGAAATAACTCTTCAAATTGGCAGACAGGAGGAAATAGAAATAGAGAGTGTCAAAAACAAGAAACTATTTCTTTCAGGAATTCTACTGGTTCAGGCACTGACGTTAACATAGATTACAGCACATATTCACAAGGTTTTGAAAAAGCTGATTGTGATACTGTAAGACATTACTATACTCCAATATTAACTGCTACGACCCACTACATCAACGATAACGACAGTCTTGAGGCAAGATACTATATTTTTGATATTCTAAAATCTGGTATCTCTTCAAATCTGCCATATGATTTTATATCTGGGGATACAGTAACTATAAATCCTGAGGCTGTTGTTCAAGATATAGCAACTCTTCCAAGGATGTATAAAGATCTAGACTCAATAAGAAATTTGTTCACTGGGGATGATTACATATTTTTTGTATATCATGAGGATGAGGATGGTGTACAAGGTTCTGAAGCGGCTAGATTCGAGGCTGGAACCAATCCAAGAAATGATATGTTTGAAGATCTATCTAATCCAGATGTAAGAGTCTATGGACAAGCTGCAAGAGATTCCTTTTATAATAAGCTTGTTTCAAACTCAGCTTTTAATTCAGATGTTTATGGATCTAGCGCGCCAACCAATTCTTCTATCATAGGCAGAATAGCAAATTCATATATTGAGATAAGTGACTATGTTGGAAATACTGAGCTTAAAATTAGAGTAACGCCAACATTTGATAAAACAAGCTCGACTTTAGATTATTCATATGCTGGTTCATTAAACTTAACAAATATAAAAGACTTTATAGCTAATGGAATAAATGGAAATCCTGTTTTTGCAAAGATTTGGTTTAACCCAGACAGCTCAATTTCAAAAACAGTTCCAGTAAAACTGTATTTATATGAAGGTAATAATACTGAAGTAGATTCTGGTGAGGGGTATTTTTTAATTGAATTTAATCTCAGCGTAAGCTCATCAGAAACCGGTTCAGATATAGGTTCTAATGCAACCCAGATATGGGAAATACCAGCCTCTACAGTTATTACAGCAAGCTATACTCAAAATGGTACAACCATATCAACGCAAGTAACTAATTCTGAAGTGGATAGAATATCTTTAACTGATGTGAGTGAAAGTGATATAGAAAATAGCTTTATACCAAAACCTGCAAGCTTGGATCTAAAGTTATTAAATCTAATAAGCAGAGTTTCAAACAATATTGCCGATATTCAATCTTTCTTTGTAGATGATGGTGTTTATACTCTCAAATTAGATCTAGGCTCAGGAGGAAACTCAATAATAGGATTTGATAGGAATATTGTTAAGTATATAACTGGAACATTTAAGACTGCGACGAACCCGGTATATCCTATTAATGTTGATGACTATATTGTTGATGAGGGAAGCGCTACTAATATATGTTTTACTAGGCCAGCTGAGGCTAATTTGGTTCAAACTAGTTTTGATTTAAGCTTTACACAAAGGGATAGGCCTGGGAAAGGAGGATTTGCAGATGACTTTACTCTATCAAATACAACAGTCAATTTTGCTGCAGGTGACACTCAGTCATGTGTAACTTTTACAGCAGTTGAGGATACACATTTTGATTGGGCGCATGATATTTTTATAGATATTTCTAGTCCTTCAAATGATCAAATAATATCAAGATCCAGATTCAAGGTTACTATACTAGATAGATACTATCCAAATCGAATTAGCTGGAAAAGAAGATAAAGATTTGTTAAAAATTTTATGAATAAAAAAGAATTGGTATTAAGTTGCTTTTTTTTACTAGTTTGTCTTCAAATGAATGCTAATGATCATTATTTGAAAATAGAAACAAAGCTAATGAAAAGTAGCTGGGATTTTCTTCCTGAAATACCTTCATCATTTAAAGAAAAGGATTCGATAGCTTTTGAGGGCCGTTATAACTTTAAAAATTTTTTTGTTCAAGGATACTTCAGTGACTTCGATTTAAATCTTGAAAGAAACTCTGAACCAAAAATGGTTGAGCTTGATGCCGAAAAAAAATCGATAACTTTTGGCTATATATATAATGAAAACCATACTTTTTCTTTTTCATCTTCACGACAAACCGCAAGTAATCAATTTTTTAATTGTATTACTTTTGCATCCACTACTTTGGGTTCATGCAATCAAGCAAATTTTCAAGTAAGTTCTACAAAACCTAAATATGATCAACTCAATGATAATGTTATTAAAATTAGTGGTTTTAATTCAATTAAATCTATAAATTATAAAAGACAATTAAAGGGCTCGTGGATTAATTCAATTTCATTTGGCTTAGAACAAACCAAATATAGTTATGACTGGATGACACCTTTAGAGGATATAACATCGCCTCTTTTTTTAAATATAAACCTAAATGGAAATTCATTAGGAAATATTTTAGAAAGTGGATTTAAAGCCCTTCCTCAAAGAACACCCTGGCATTCAAATCAATTAAGTTTTCAAGTTACACAGAGTTTTGATTTAAATAAAAATCTTAATTTAATTTCTGAATTAGATATTGTGGCAATAGACTTAAAAGATTATGAAGAAAGTGAGATAAAACCCAAGACAAACCTTAAGCTTCGTGTTGGTCTAGAACGAGAATTTAAATATATCAACGTTCTTCTTTTTGCTGACTATTATAAAAATAATCTTATTGGTTTTGAGTCTATAACTTTTAATAGAAGAACGGAGTCCTATTTTGATAAGCCATACGGTGAACTTGGTCTTTCGTTAAAAGTTAAGTTTTAGATCAAAATGCACGATAAATAATTTTGTTATAAGATAGGATAGATAGTAATGAATGAAAGGTAAAGAATGTCAAATGAAGATTTAAAAATGGAAAATGAAGATTTAAAAACAGAAATAGATGATCTTTGGGATGACCATAATGAATTAGTTGAAAACTATAGTGAATTAGTTAAATCCGTTACTCAATTAAATGAGAATCATACTAAATTGGTTAATACATTTAATGAATTAGTTGAAGCCCATAATAAATTAAATGAAGACCATAATGAAACGAATAAAATGCTAGGGTTTTTAACGAATATTGTTGAATTTGATTCTGAAAAAATAGAAGACTTAACGAAATCGTAGGTTCTTT
>TARA_B100000963_G_scaffold61118_1_pt1 | contig 12685 bp, 15 predicted proteins | sample TARA_B100000963 | Tara Oceans TARA_B100000963 (sample SAMEA2622097) | marine metagenome | biome: marine biome (ENVO:00000447); feature: surface water layer (ENVO:00002042); material: "saline water (ENVO:00002010), including plankton (ENVO:xxxxxxxx)" | depth 5 m | reverse complement strand
AGCCTCCTCCATATGGATCTGAACTTGCTAAGAATGTTAGAAAAAATGAACCATTAAGAATGCTGGATAGTTTTTTAGTAGCTGGAATTATTGAAGCTAGAAGTCATGAACGGCTAAGTATCCTTGCTTTGAATACAAAAGATAATTCCTCAAGAGATCTTTATAATTCTCTTTTAGAGAGTGAGGCAAGACATTTTGGAATCTACTGGAAATTGGCGCAAACTAAATTTGATAAAGATAAAACGCTTAACAGACTTAATGAATTAGTAAAAAAAGAGGAGGAAATTCTTTCGAATACTTTCATGCTACCTCGAGTCCATAGTTAATTTAATATGAGAATAATATTCAAATTTATTAATAAATTTTTTCTTTCTAAAAAAGAAAAAGGTTCCCTTACTATTATAGGTGTTGGCCCAGGTGATCCCTCTTACTTAACCATTGAAGCCACTAAAGCACTAAAGAAATCGAAAGTAATATTTTATCCAATATCAGGAGAAGATAAAATAAGTTACTCTAAGAAAATAGTAAGAAAATATATTAAGAATAAAAAGCAAATACCTTTAATATTTCCTATGGCAACAACAAAATATGACTCAGAAGTAATTTGGAAAAATAGTGCAAAGGAAATTGCAGCTTTTATTACAAAAGAAATACCAGTTTCATTACTATGTCTTGGTGATACTTCAATTTATGCAAGTTCCTTTTATTTGAAAGATGAAATAAAAAAAAATTATCCTGATATTAAGATCACTACTCTCCCAGGAATTTCTTCTCTATCTTTGGCTGCGGCATTAGGAGACTTTCAACTTGTTAAAAAAGGAGAAAATTTGAATATATTAGAATGTCCGGATGATAAAGATCAGTTATTGAACTTAATAAATAAACAAAGTAAAACAGTTTTAGCAATTATGAAAGTTGGTAAAAGATGGGAATGGGTTAAATATATCTTAGATGAAAAAAAGATATTAAGGAAAGCTATATTAGCTGTAAATTTAGGAATGGAAAATCAGTATGTTGGAGCCGCCTCAGAATATCTATCAGAGGAATTGCCTTATTTTTCTTTACTTTTATTAAGAATATAAATTAAGAAAAAACTTTCTCTTGCAAAGGATTTATATACTATTAAGATTGATTTGTTCTAGTATTGAAGTTAAAAAATATATAAAAATGTATAGTTATATATGAAACTAATTCTATAGGATATTTTGGCTCTCCCTTCAATCGCTGTTATAGGAAGACCTAATGTTGGGAAATCTACTTTAGTTAATCGTTTTTGCCAAAGTAATAGCGCAATTGTTTATGATACACCTGGTGTAACGAGAGATAGGACCTATCAAAATGCTGAATGGTGTGGGAAAGAATTTCTTGTTATTGATACGGGTGGGTTAGTTTTTGAAGATGACTCCGAATTCCTTCCTGAAATAAGAACTCAAACCTTTTTAGCTTTAGAGGAAGCTGCAATTGCAATATTTATTGTCGATGGAATGCAAGGTGTTACAGATGGTGATCTTTCAATTGCAAAATGGTTAAGATCTTCAAAATGTAAAGTTTTTATTGCTGTAAATAAATGTGAATCAACAATATTAGGAGCTTCTCAAGCTTCTGATTTTTGGAAACTTGGCTTAGGAGAACCATTCCCTGTATCTGCTATACATGGATCAGGGACTGGAGATCTTTTAGATTTAGTAATTTCAGAGCTCCCTGAAAAAGAGGAAATTTCTCAACGAGAGGAATATTGTATGTCAATTATTGGTAGACCAAATGTAGGCAAATCAAGTTTACTTAATTCAATATCGGGAAATAAAAGAGCAATAGTTAGTGATATAAGTGGAACAACTACTGACTCCATAGATACTTTTTTAGAAAAGGAAGATCAATTATGGAAAATTGTTGATACTGCTGGTATCAGAAGAAAAAAAAATGTCAAATATGGAACAGAATTTTTTGGTATAAATAGATCTTTTAAGTCAATTGATAGAAGTGATGTTTGTCTTCTAGTTTTAGATGCTGAAGATGGAGTAACTGAACAAGATCAAAGATTAGCAGGTCGTATCGAAGAACAAGGAAAATCATGTGTGATTATTGTAAATAAATGGGATTTGATTAAGAAAGATAGCTCAACAATATATTCTGTAGAAAAACGATTTAGATCAAAATTATATTTTTTAAATTGGTCAAAAATGATTTTTGTATCCGCTTTGAAAGGGAAAAGGGTGAATGATATTTTTGAGCATGCAAAATCTGCTATTGAACAGCATAGAAGAAGAGTAACTACTTCTGTTGTAAATGAAGTTATTAAGGAGGCAATAACTTGGAGAACTCCTCCTACAAAAAGAAGCGGTAAGCAAGGAAGAATTTATTATGGAACTCAAGTAAGGAATAAACCTCCAACATTTACACTTTTTGTAAATGATCCAAAATTATTTGGTAGTTCTTATAGGAGATATATAGAAAAACAATTTAGGATGAATTTGGGGTTTGAAGGCACACCATTAATTCTTCTTTGGAGAGGTAAGCAAAGAAGAACGTTGGATAATGAAATATCGAAAAATAAAATTAAATTAATTCAAGATGAATTATGAATATACTTACTAAGTTTCCCCTTGGCCAGTACATTGCTGGTAACAAAAGTTGGTTAAGAATTATTGACAGTAGATTAAAATTGATTATTTTATCGATATTTTTAATAACCCCAATATGGGCAGGCCCTTTATGGAGAGTTAGTTTAGTAGTATTTTTAATGATAATTACTTTTGTAAGTTTTCTTCCATTGCGAATTTGGAGGAGACAATTTTTATTTTTAATTCTCTTATCACTACTTATAGGTTTATTATCAATATTTGCAAGCTCAAATTTATCACCTTTAGAACTTTCCTCAAGAGATCCAGATGAGTTAGAAATTCTTTTAAAAAATACTAGTTGGAATATATTTGAAATTCCAATATTCAAATTAGGATTTATAAAACTTGGGCCATATAATGTTTCACGAAAAGCTCTGGAATTAGGTATAAAAACATCAACATTAATTTTTACAGTTATTCATAGTGTTAATTTAGTCTTATTAACTACATTAAAAGAAGAAATTGTTTGGGCATTAAGTTGGTACTTTAATCCTTTAAGAAGATTGAATATTCCAGTTGATAGATGGTTATTTCAATTATTGCTCGCCATGAGATTTATCCCTTTGGTTCAAGAAGAGTTCGAAAATATTCTTAAATCATTATCTGTAAGATCTTTAAATTATCGTAATTTAGGTTTTAAGAATTCTTTTAAAGTATTGCTTAACCTTATAGAAAGATTATTTCTCAATATTTTGTTAAGAATTGAACAAGGATCTGAATCATTACTCTCCAAAAGTTCTTTACAAATAAAAACTAACAGATTTAAACCTTCATATAAGCAAAAATTTTCAAATTTTTTTATTAATTCTTTATCTGTATTTTTTATTTTTCTGGCAATTTTTCTTAGAAAACAGTATGGTGCATTATGATAATGATTTTAATATAAATTGATTTCAGAGCGCTATCTAAATCATCCAACATTTGGAATGTTATATCAAGTTTCTCCTGCTTATGAAGATAAAGATATTTACGCTACTTTATACGCACAAAAAATGTTTTTTTTAGTCTCTATAAAAAAAAGAGAAATATTATTTGAGGTAATTCCTTATCTAGATGCAAGAAATCAGGCAGAAATTAATTTGCATAAAGCTAGAAGAGAGTTATCAGTTGATTTGCCAAAATGGGAAAACTTATTTAAACAAACTTTTTTATAAGATTTTTAATTGAATTATCTTGAATTAAAAAAAATCTTACCTAAGAAGGTAAATTTACTTGCAGTTAGTAAAGGTTTTAAATCTATTGATATCGAATATATTCATTCATTAGGGCAAAATGAATTTGGAGAAAGTAAATTACAAGAAGCTCTTTCAAAGTCAATTTTTAAAAATAATAGAGACATCCATTGGCATTTTATTGGAAGGATTCAAACTAACAAGATAAAAAAAATCGTTGAAAATTTTGATTTTATACATTCTGTTGATTCCTATAAAAAGTTATTAAAAATTTCTAATGTTGCATTAGAAATTAAAAAAGTTAAAAATATAATGATACAAATAAAATTATCTGATGATCCAGAAAAAGGTGGAATGTCGTATGAAGAATTAATTGAGAACTGGGATCAAATAACAAAAATAAAAGGAATAAACGTAAAAGGACTGATGACTATTAACCCAAAAGGACTAACATCAAGTCAAAATTTTAAGTTATTCAGGAAATGTAGGTCTATTGCTGATGATTTAAATCTACCTGAATGTTCTATGGGTATGTCTAGTGATTGGGAAGAGGCTGTTGAAGCTGGGTCAACTTGGCTGAGGTTAGGATCATTGATTTTTGGAGAAAGATTTATCTAGTAATTAATAATTTTAGGTAAAATTTTCTTTTTATAAGCTTGCAGTTATGAACAACTAACGTTATCTATGTATAGGTGGTTTTCATAATTATCTATGAATAAATCACTATGAGTTTTCTCATTCTTACAATTTAGAGGATTTCAAAGGTGTCACTTATTTCTCGATTAAAGGCAGTTGTCGCAGGTGATGATTACTTGGATGATGATTTTGATGAACTTGATTATGAATCGGAACATGAATTCAATTCGATTAATGAAAATATAAACAATTCCAAAAATTTAGGACCTCTAACAGGTTCTAATCCTTTTGATTTTATGAATAAAAGATCATCTAAAGTTATCGGCATGCCAGGTATTTCGAATTCATCTTCAGAAGTTAATCTTTTGGAACCAAGAAGTTTTGATGAAATGCCACAAGTTATCCAATCATTAAGAGAGAGAAAAACTATTATTTTAAATTTGACAATGATGGATTCTGATCAGGCGCAAAGAGCAGTTGATTTTGTTGCCGGAGGAACATATGCCATAGATGGTCATCAAGAAAGAATAGGTGAAAGTATTTTTCTATTCACACCAAGTTGTGTGAATGTTACAAGTTCTTTCCCTGAAGAGGCATCTCCATCAAATATTACAACTGAGGATAATACAGTGTTTGGCTTAAATACTAATTCAGCCCCTCAACCAGCTTGGGGAGATTCAAAAATATCTGCTTATTCTTAAGTTGTGTCATTTAAGTTAGGCATAATAGGTTTTGGAAATATTGCAAAAGCTATAATTACCCCTTTATTAGATAATAAATTATTAAAACCTGAAGAAATATTTTGTTTGGTAAATTCAAAAAAAAGTTTTGAAAATGTTAAGGCAAATTATAAATATAAAATAAGAATTACTCATTCAGATTTATCTGATAAAGATTTAGTATGGGATTGTCCAATTAAAATTTTGGCAATAAAACCACAGCAATTAGAAAATATAAAAGAAAAATACTCTAATCATTTAGAGAAAGATATTTTAATCTCAATACTTGCAGGTGTTTCTATTGATCGGTTAACTAAAATTTTCCCTAACCATAGATGTATTAGAGTTGTTACAAATATACCAATTACGATTAGCAAAGGTCTTACTGGAATTTCTTGGAGTAATGACATTGATCAGAAAAATAAAATATTTATTAAAAATATATTTGAAAATTCAAGCAAAGTTTTTGAATTTTCAGAAGAATATCTTGATATTTTTTTAGCTTTAACTTCATCTGCTCCCGCAATAATCGCTCTTATCATTGAAGCTTTAGGAGATGGGGGTTTAAGTGGTGGATTATCAAAAAAACTTTCAGAAGAATTGGTTATTGAGATGATATTAGGTACAGTTTTGATGTTAAAAGACTCAAATATTAGTACTATGGATTTAAAAAATATGGTCACTTCTCCAGGTGGAACAACAATTTCTGCATTAAGAATTCTTGAAAAGAAAGGTTTAAGGTCCGCCCTAATTGAATCAATAATTCAAGCAATGAATAAAAGTAAAGAATTTCGTTGATTCTTATGTTTTTTTAACTTCGTAATAAATTTTTTCAATATTGTCAATATTTTTTTCAATTGTATATCTTTCTAGTACTCTTTCTCTAGCTTTAATTCCTAACGATTTTGTAAGGATAGGATGATTGTTAAGAATGGGAATTATAGTTTTTAGTTGTGTGGTTACATTGTCTGTTGAAAGTACTATCCCTGCACCTTTATTAAGAACTTCACCGTCAGCCCCAGCATCAGTTGCTATACATGCAGTTCCCGAAGACATAGCTTCTAAAAGTGATAAAGATAGTCCTTCAACAAGACTAGGCAAAAAGAAAACCTCAGCCAGTTGCATAATCGCAACTCTAAATTCCAGATTACTTTCTTCTCCCCACCAAATCAGATATTCATTCTTTAAGTCTGAAAAGCTTTTTTCTAAAGTAGATTTCATTGGGCCATCACCAACTATAAGAAGAAGACAATCTTTATTTTTTGCGTAACGCCATGCTTTAAGTAGTGCTTCTATATTTTTCTCGTTTGCAATCCTACCCATATATAAGAATATTCTTTTATGACCAATCTTTTCTCTTATGAGTAAATGTTTTTTATTAACTTTTTTTAATGGTTTCCAAATATTTTGATCAATTCCATTTGGTATGACAACTTGTTTTAATTTGTTAATTCCAAGTTTTTCGAGGACATCGCTTTGGTCCTTTGAAAATATAATTACCTTATCAAATTTTGCTAGTGTTGGAGCATAAAATTGGTAAATTAATTGCTGAATACTTGCCGTCAGATTTCTTACTTTTGAATCATATGCTGGATGAAATGTTGCAATTAAAGGGATATTCATGTCTTGACATATCTCTGGTAATTTAAAGTCAAGAGGTGACAATGTTAAACTCGCATGAACTATATCAGGTTTAATGTTTTTGAGATAAGTTCTTAATTTCTTTTCTGCGCTAGGTGAAGGTATTGTATAAACTTGTGATTTTATTAAATATGGAAGTTTAATTTCAGAATCGGATGTCTTAAAAAATGATTTAACATTCTTACTTATTATGTGATTATCAAAGTGAATAAAACTAACCTGATGCCCTCTCAAATTTAAATATTTAGTAGTTAAGTTTCCATAACTAACGTTTCCACAAAAAGGTGTTTTTTTTCCTAACCAAGCAATCTTCACCAAGCAATTGATTATTAGCTAATTATTAAACTAACAATAAAAAAGAAAACACTGGAAACTTCTTTAAAAAATATTTATTTATATAGTTCTTTTAATATTTTTAATGAGGATATTTCTTTCCCTAATTGAAAAGGAATCCATGTGCAGAATATACGGAGTATTTTAGTCCAAACTTCTTTAGGACCAAGTAACTCTCCATTTGATTTTATTGGTAAATCTGGATAAAAAAGTCTCTGCATTAATGCTATTTCAGAAGCATTAAGAGTCAATAAACTTCTTGTATCTTCTACTGATGAAAAGCCCTCACTTGGGACGAAATAACAAGCCCAATCCCAATTGCCAATGGGCGGCTGAATAGGTTTTCCTGTTTTAAAGCAGTAATACACAGGTAAACTTAATCCACCAATTGCTAAAAGATGCAGTAATGATTGTAAACTCATTGCAAGTATCCTTAAATCAGTGCTTAATGTAAGTTTGTGATCATAAATACGATCTAAATGAGCAAGAACTGTAGATAAATAATTTTGTTGGGTATCATCATTTCCTACTAAAAGAAAAGTCAACTCAGTTATAGCTTGTGCAGCGGCTAAGGATTCGATACTTTTTCCTAAACCATTATAACTTTTAAGAATTTTTAATTGCCTCACAGTTTTAAGACTTTTTCTCCCAAATATTTGAAGCTCCAAAAATGTTAAGGGAGTAGCAGCCGCAAGACTGCTTTTAGGCCTTCTCGCACCTGGGGCTGCAAATCTACTAATTCCTTTTTCTTCAGATAATATTGTTATTAAACGATCATTTTCGCCAAGAGGTGTTGCTTTAATACATAAGCCTTTCAATATATGTTCACTAGACATTTAACTATTTTTTAAATCTTGAAAAATATCAACAAAAGAAGAAGTACCAATAAAATCTGCACCTGAATCAAGGATATCTTTAACATCTCTAATCCTGTTAATTCCGCCTACAATTTTTATAGTACTATTATTACTCAGTAATTTGATTATATCCTTGATTTCATCAACCTCTAGAGGTTGCCCAAATCCATCTCCGATTTGAAAACTTTCTACCCCAATTTCAAGAGAAATTTTAATTGCTCTTATGAAAAGTTCTTTATTTAACTTTTTTTTATTAAAAATTAAAGTAATTGGAATATCTAATTTTGATAAAATTTCAATATCATTTGCAAATTTTTCTTCTTGATTATTTTCTAATAAGAAAAATTTTGGAATATATTCAACTTTATCTGTACCAGCATCTTTTGATAAAAGAATAAACTCTTTTACAAAATTAATTGGTAGATCTCCAAGTGGATAAGAAATTAAAGTATTAATTTTTATGGTTGTGTTAGAAAAAGCATCTTTTAAATAAGATAAATAATTCAATGAGGTTGATATATTTTTAATATTATATTTCTTAATCGAAATAATATTTTCATCAAAATCTTTTTTTGATAAATAAGGATTTATAAGTATAGCGTGAATTTTTTCGTTGAATTCATAATCTTCGTAAATACTCATTTAACTATTTTGATTGAATTAAACCATATCCCCCATGATTTCTTTTATATATAACTTGAAGTTGATTATTTGTATTATTTCTAAAAAAATAAAATGCATGATCAATGAAATCAAGTTGTTTTCTTGCTTCACTAATTGATATGGGTTTCATTTCAAAATACTTATTTTTAATAAAAGGCTCAGGTAAATTGCCTTTTAAACCTTCTTTTAGAAAATCAGGTGTTTCTATTAGTAAATTAGAATCATTTTCAAAAGTCGAGTCTTTATATTGAGTCCTATTTTTATGGCTACTATTATTTATTCTTTCTTTGTATTTTCTTAATTTTCTGCAAATCTTATTAGAAACCAAATCAATACTTGAATATAAATTATCTGATTTTTCTTCTGCCCTTATAATAATTCCATTTGCAAAAATAGTTACTTCTGCAGTTTGAAAAGAAACCCTAGGATTTTTTTCAATAGAGAGATGTACATCTGCTTCTTTAACGATATCTATATAGTGATGAGTAGCTTTTTTTATTTTTGATTCAGTGTATTCTTTAAGTGATCTGTAAGTTCAATGTTTTTCCCATGAATTAAGATTTTCATAATAAAAATTTTAAATTTTGCGTACATTCTTTTTTTAATTTACATAAATATGCAAACAAGGACATCTATTCTGAAACAACCTAATAAAATTTCATACTTTCAAAACGTTTTTAAATTACAAGAGAGGTATCAACAATCCTTGATTAGTCGTACTTCTGCAAATCAATTCGTATGGATAGGAGAACATAATCTTTGTTACACAATTGGTAGAGGAGGTGATCATAGAAATATACTGCCATCCTTAGATAGAAAAAATATAGATATATTTAAAATTAATAGAGGTGGAGAAGTAACATGTCATATGCCAGGTCAACTAGTGGTTTATATTGTTTTAGATCTTTGTAACTATAAAAAAGATTTAAATTGGTATTTAAGGACTATTGAGAAAATTATTATAAAAACCCTTCATGGTTGCGATATTAAAAGCACAACTAAAAATGGTTTTACTGGAGTTTGGTGTGATAATAAAAAGATTGCTTCAATAGGGATTGGCTGCAAAAGATGGATTACTATCCATGGATTTGCTTTGAATGTAAACTGTTCTCTAAAGAATTTCGACAATATTATTCCATGTGGCATACAAGATTGTTTAATGACAAAAATAAGTGATATTAATCCAGAGATAAAAATTAATGATGTTAAGCATATTGTTAAAAATATCATCCAGGAAGAATTTAATTTTAATTTTGTATCACAATAGGTTTAATAAATAATTAATAATCCTTTTGATTTAAGAAATGAAAAATTTAGCTCTTTTATCTTTCAAGAAATTAATTTCAGAGGAAGCAAAATTCTTGAAAAATAGAAAATTTATTAATGAATTAATTCACGTTGATCAAATGTGGAGACACTTGAAAACTAGGTATGGTGAATTATTAGCGGTTAAACATTTAAGAGGTAAACATAAAGAAGAATTTTCTTATTCAGAATTAGATTATTTAATTACTAAGGCCTCAAATGCTTTTTTTAATCTGGGATTAAGAAAAGGAAATGTTGTTACGATAATTTCAGAAAATTCTCCAAGGTGGTTAATTGCTGATCAAGCGATAATGAGAATAGGAGCAATTGATGCTGTAAGAGGAACTAATTCTCCATCAATTGAGTTAGAATATATAATTAAACATTCTAAATCTGTAGGTTTAATAGTTCAATCAAATTTAGTTTGGTCAAAATTAGAAAATAAAAAGGAGCTTTTAAAAAAACTAAAGTTTATAGTTAATCTCGAAGATAAATCATTTGATGGAATTTTGAGTTGGAAAGAATTTCTTGAAATAGGAGATAACATATCAAAAAATTACACTGATGAGGTTAGGAAGTCTACTATCAAAGATATCGCAACAATACTTTATACCTCTGGCACTACTGGAAAACCAAAAGGTGTTCCTTTAACCCACTTAAATTTGTTACATCAAATAATTAATTTGGCTTGTATTGCTAATCCAAAACCAGGCTCTTCGGTTTTGAGTGTTTTACCAATTTGGCATTCTTATGAAAGAAGTGCTGAATACTTTTTTTTATCGTGTGGATGTTCTCAATATTATACATTACCCAAATATTTAAAAGATGATATCAAAAGAGTAAAACCAATCGTTATGGCTACTGTGCCAAGACTTTGGGAAGCTATTTATGATGGCTTTTTTCTTGCTTTAAGAAAGATGCCTAAGGTAAAACAAGATTTGATCAGAAGATTATTAAGAAATAGTTCCAACTTAAAGAAAAATTTGCGGAAATTTAGAAATCTTGAAATATTTGATTCAAATATTATTGAAAAAAGTATATCTCTTTTACTCATTATTTATTATTTTCCTGCTCATAAATTATCTTCGTTATTTATTTGGCCAAGTCTTAAAAAGCAATTGTGCGGAGAAAAGCTTAAATTTCCAATTAATGGTGGAGGAGCCCTACCAGAACATGTTGATTTATTTTTTGAAGCTTTAGGAATTGATGTTTTAGTTGGCTATGGATTAACTGAAACGAGTCCTGTTTTAACTTGCAGAAGAACTTGGTGTAATGTTAGAGGAAGTTCTGGACAACCTTTACCCCATACAGAAGTTAAAATTATAGGAGATTCAAATTCAATACTTGGATTTAGAGAAATAGGTAAAATATTTGTTAGAGGACCGCAAGTAATGGGTGGTTACTTAGATAATATCTCCGCCTCGATGAAGGTCTTATCTATTGATGGATGGTTTGATACGGGCGATTTGGGATTTTTAATACCCAATGGATCTCTAGTAATTACTGGAAGAGCAAAAGATACAATAGTTCTCTCTAGTGGAGAAAATATTGAACCTAATCCATTAGAAGTTGAAATTTTAAGTTCAGATTATGTTAATCAAGTCCAACTAATAGGGCAAGACAGGAAGAATTTATCAGCGCTTGTTGTTCCAAATCTTGAATTAGTACAAGAAAAATTCTCAGGCAATTTAAAAAAAATTAACAAAGATCAAGAAATTAAAGAATTTTTTAAATCAATAATAAATAATTTATTAAAAAATAGATCTGGTGCAAGATTAGAAGAACAAATAATAGATTGTTTATTTGTTGATCAATTTACAATAGAAAACTCTCTATTAACTCAAACTTTAAAACAAAAAAGAAATGTAATTGAAAAATTATATGCACAAGAAATAGAAGAAATGTATAAAAAACAAATTAAACGAGAAAATATTTTCTGATAACTATATATTAAAAATATATATTTATTTTTTATGAATCAAAAAGACTCCATTTCTATTAAAAGAACAATTTCTATAAAAGCTATAGTTACGCCAACATGGAAGCAAGATGCAGAAAATGAGCTAAGTAAGGCCATATCTGCAACTGACCAACAATTATCCCAATTAGAACAGGAAGGTCAGCAAGTAGTTAGTAATATAAGATCTCAGGCGGCAAATCCTCTTGATCCACGAGTTCAAGAGCAAGTTGGACAAATTCAACAACAAATTTTAGGAAAAAGAAATGAACTTGAAGAGCAAAAAAGGAATTTATTGCAACAACAAAATCAAGTTAGAGAATTAAAAATGGATGAAATAGTTGAACAAGGCCAGATAGATAGTTTTTGTGAGGTAACAATAGGTGAAAATCTTATTCAAAAGATGCAAGCTTCCATAACTGTTAAAGATGGAATAATTCAGTCAATTAATAATCCTTAAATTTTTGAAATATAGTTTGCTTTTAATACACCATCTTTAAAGTAAAGTTTTTATGCTTACAACAAAAATCACCTATGAATTAGCTGAATGGATTAGAGAATGTATTGAACTTATTCATGAATCTCCGTCAATTGAAGTTGTTATAAATTTGTTGAGTGGAAGGATAAAAATTCTGTAATTTCAGAAATCGAGAAAATTCAAATAGAAGCAATATTAATTTATGAGACTTCAGAATAAAATTCTCAACAGTTAGATTTTGTTTATTAAATTAATTAATTTATTTATTTATAGTTCCCATATTTACAGGTTTTCGTATAATAA
>TARA_B100000963_G_scaffold152630_1_pt1 | contig 12688 bp, 16 predicted proteins | sample TARA_B100000963 | Tara Oceans TARA_B100000963 (sample SAMEA2622097) | marine metagenome | biome: marine biome (ENVO:00000447); feature: surface water layer (ENVO:00002042); material: "saline water (ENVO:00002010), including plankton (ENVO:xxxxxxxx)" | depth 5 m | reverse complement strand
GGATGCCTCAACGATTTGTTCATTAAATTTTGCAGACAGAACATTTCGTGCCAACCCCTCACTGATATTTTTTGCCACCTCGAGCACAGTGGTTCCGGCTTTGAAGCTCCTGGTGGAGTCGTCTGGAAATTTTATTTGTATCATACAACAAAAATTCAGGGCAAATATAGTTTACTCCTCCGAGTGATACAATTTTTAAAAGGTCTTAGTTTTTTTATCACCCAGAAGGGCGTTTATTAAAATTTTGATAGCCCAAAACCCGTAAATGATTGCGGAAATACACAAACTTATTCCTAGCGTTAGAACAGGCCAGAAAAAGGGATGTTCCTGATTTTTGAAAGCTTGATAGACAATGACTGGTGCAACAAAGCATAGAATAATAAAAGTCCCAATTTTGAGCAATCCTCTCTTTAATTTTTTTGTGTTCATTGATAATTTTTTATGGCATCTCTGATGCTTTTGTGCTCATCAATTAGTGCACCAGCTGTTTTTCTATCTATACCTAATTCTTCCATAAGAATTCTAGTGGCCCTATCCACGAGTTTTGTGTTTGTCATTTGGATATCAATCATCTTATTTCCTTTGACTCTCCCTAATTGGATCATACTAGAAGTGGTTATCATGTTAAGGATTAATTTTTGGGCGGTTCCTGCTTTCATTCTGGAGCTTCCTGTTACAAATTCAGGTCCAACGACGACCTCTAAAGGGAAGTCAGAAAACTCTGTAATGGGGCTTTTTGGGTTGCAAGTAATACATCCAGTGGCGATTCCGTTTTCTTGACATTTTTCAAGCGCCCCCACCACATAAGGTGTCGTTCCTGAGGCAGCAATTCCGATTACAAAATCATTGTGATTGGGTTGGTGATTAAGTAAATCTTTCCATCCTTGAATGGGATCATCCTCAGCATTTTCTATGGACCGATGAAGTGCATCAAGCCCTCCAGCAATGATTCCTGAAACCATTTCTGGACTGGTTCCGAATGTAGGAGGACACTCAGAGGCGTCCAATACTCCCAGCCTGCCACTGGTTCCTGCACCCATGTAGAATAATCGACCACCTTCTTTCATTTTTAGAACCAAATGATTTATAAGGTATTCGATTTTATCAAGAATAAGCCCAACAGCACTGACTGCTACCTTGTCCTCCTGATGTATACCGATCAAAAGCTCATTAGTTGATTTTGTCTCCAGGGAATCGTAGTTTGAGTCTTTTTCAGTTATTTTTTCAAATTTCATCAACTTATAATTCCAAACCAACTGAGTATTTATCGGAGTTTTGCTTCTAAGTTTTCTTTCAGTGTATCAAGAAATTTCTGAGTGGTCAGATAATGAGATTCGTTAAGATTTTCCTTGTGAATGAGTAAGGCTAAATCTTTTGTCATTTTTCCGCTTTCAATTGTTTCTATACAAACAGTCTCCAGGGTCATACAGAAATCAATCAGATGTTGATTGTTATCCAATTTACCCCTGTGTGCCAATCCTCTGGTCCATGCAAATATGGAGGCGATGGGGTTAGTAGAAGTTTCTATTCCTTTTTGGTGTTGTCTATAATGTCTTGTAACCGTTCCATGAGCAGCTTCTGCCTCCATGATTTTTCCATCTGGAGTGACCAAGGTCGAGGTCATTAGTCCCAAAGATCCAAACCCTTGGGCAACAGTATCGGACTGAACGTCTCCATCGTAATTTTTACATGCCCAAACAAATCCTCCTTTCCATTTCATTGCAGCAGCAACCATATCATCGATCAAACGATGTTCATAAGTAATGCCTGCATCCTGAAATTTATCTTTGAATTCACTATCAAAAACTTCTTGAAAGATATCTTTAAAACGTCCATCGTAAGCCTTCATGATGGTATTTTTAGTAGAAAAATAAAGAGGCCATCCTTTATCCAATGCTCGGTTCATGCAAGACCGCGCAAACCCGTAAATAGATGATTCAATATTGTACATGCTCATGGCAACTCCACCTTCCTGAAAATCGTAGATCTCCCAAGTGATGGGATCGCTCCCATTTTCGGGGGTAAAGGTCATGGTAAGTTTTCCTTTACCCGATATGATAGTATCTGTGGCTTTATACTGATCTCCAAAAGCATGCCTTCCGATACAAATGGGTTTGGTCCAGCCTTGAACATAGCGGGGTACGTTTTTCATTATAATTGGTTCTCTAAAAACCGTTCCGCCAACAATATTTCTAATAGTTCCGTTGGGTGAGCGGTACATTTTTTTGAGCCCAAACTCTTTTACACGATCTTCATCGGGGGTAATCGTGGCACATTTTATACCCACTTTATATTTTTTGATGGCCTCTGCAGCATCAATGGTAATTTGATCATCTGTAACATCTCTTGAAGCTATACTAAGGTCATAATACAAAAGTTCGATATCCAAGTAGGGAAGTATCAGTTGTTCTTTGATAAATTTCCAGATGATCCTAGTCATTTCGTCACCGTCAATCTCAACGACCGGATGCTCGACTACAATTTTCGACATTTTGAATTCAATTTAGTTTAGACAAATATAATGAAGGAACAGCATAGTTAGACCTTAGATTTGTGCTTTTTGTAATACAAAAAAACCGCTTTAATGCGGTTTATTTATTTATTGCTCCTTAATTCTAGCTTTCTTACCTCTAAGTTCTTTGAAATAGTAAATTCTTGAACGTCTTACTTTACCTTTTTTATTCACTTCAATTTTTTGAACGGTGGGGAGATTGATTGGAAAAATTCTTTCTACTCCAATTGTCCCTGACATTTTTCTGATGGTGAAGGATTTAGAAAGTCCTTGTCCTTTGATTTGAATGACTACACCCCTAAAAAATTGTATTCTTACTTTTTCCCCTTCTCGAATTTCATAATAGACAGTTATAGTATCTCCGGCAGAGAACTCTGGGAACTCTTTTTTTTGGATAAACTCTTCTTGAACGAAATTAACTAGTGCTTCCATTAATTTGAATTGGACAGATCCGATTTTAATGGTTGCAAATTTAAGACAATTTTTGATTTAAACAACTTCCATATCTTGTTAAAGCAAAAAAATTAATCGGAATCGTCTATTAAGTCTGGTCTAATTTTTTTAGTTTTTTTCAAGGCTTGGTTTTCTCTCCAGTTTTCTACTTCTGGAGTGTTTCCTGAGGTTAGTATTTTTGGAACTTTCCAGTCTTTATAGGTTGCAGGACGTGTGTAGATTGGTGGTGCTAATAATCCATCTTGGAAACTATCAGATAAAGCAGAGGATTCATCTCCCAACACACCAGGAATAAGTCTAATAATACTATCGCACAAAACCGCTGCAGCCAATTCACCACCGGAGATAACAAAGTCACCTATCGAAATTTCACGAGTGATTAAATGATCCCTTACCCTTTGGTCTACCCCTTTGTAATGTCCACATAGGATTATGATGTTTTTTTTGGTTGACAGATTATTGGATATACTTTGGTTGAGTTTTTTACCATCGGGCGTAAGGTATATGACCTCATCGTATTTTGTTTCTTTTTTGAGTTGGCTGATACAACGGTCTATGGGTTCGATCTTCATGACCATTCCTGCACCACCTCCAAAGGGATAATCGTCTATCTGTTTTTGTTTATTCTCAGCATAATCTCTAAGCATATGGAAATTAACTAATACCTTTTTTGCTTCAATGGCACGTTTAAGGATCGATGCCTCGAATGGACTCTTGAGTAGTTCCGGAAAGAGGGTAATAATATCTATCTGCATGTAATGCAAAGATTTTATAAATAAAAAAGGTACCAAAACTTTTGGAGACTTTTTATAGGTCTGTTTTATTAATGTTGATGTTTTTAATTGAAAAAAAGTAAATTATTTTAAAGCCTATCGCAGGATAAAAAAATGATCTATAGCCTAACTTAAATAGCTATTATTTCCCTAAAATTTCGTTTATTCTAATACTTAATATGCTAAAGCGCAATGTTGTTTATGTTAATTATATCATAAAAGCGACGAAATCAAAATTTTTTCATAGCAAAAGTCAGGAAATGGAATCCTTTAATGTATAATTTTTTTAAAATCTTGATAATTAATCAATCAACCTATTAGGAACCCACTATAATTTTTTAAAAAAGTTAAATCAATAATTTAGTTGAGCTATAATGTGCTTTAAAAGTTAATACTCATTCCTAGGTAAAAATTTCTCAAAGGAGCAGGTTCGTAATATCTTTTACCGAAAGCATTGATTCGAATGTTGTCGAAATAGGCTGTATCGAGCAGATTGTTGATTCCACCAAAAAAGGAGAGATTGTCATAGGACTTCCAAAACCGGAAATTGGTCAATAAGTAGTCGTCCACTAATGTTTGGTTAGCATCGTCGGCGTAAAGATTACCGGAGTACTGAGTATGAAAAGTACTTCCCCATCCCTCGGAAAAATTGTATTGCAGAGCAGCATTGAATTGCTGGCGGGGTACCCCGGGTAAGTATTTTCCAGAGAGGTTTTGGTCACCCAATGTATAATTGTCAAACTTTAGATGGGCGTAGTTGTAGGAAACTAGCCATTCCCAGCGTCCTTTTTGGTATTTCCAAAAAAGTTCGATACCTCTTCGGGTGGTGGACCCGGTATTGCGATAGAAATCACGGTCGGGGAAAGTAGCCAATTCGTAGGGCAAAATTTCATTTTGGGTATTTATGGCATAGATTGTGGCTTCTATTGTGTTTTCAGGAGTTGTATATCGCCACCCCCATTCGAAGTTATGGGCTTTGGACGGAGAAAGGTTGGGGTTGAAACCAACATTGCCACTGGGATTGGCCGAAAGCTCATTCAAGGTGGGGGTTTCAAAACTGGTGGAATAAGAGACAAACATCACATGTTTTCCCCATTGGGTGAAGGTAAATCCTATACTCGGATTAAAACTATTGAGTTGTACCTCATCAATTTCACGCTGTGTACCTAGGCGTTGGAGGTCATAGCGCATACCCAGTCGGAGGAGTCCGAAACTCCATTTCATTTCGTCGAGAAAACTTAAAGCGGTATTGAAAAAAAGCTCGTTTTGGTTGAGGGTATTTTCACCCGGTGATCCATTGAGATTCTGAAAACGTTGTCGGTGGTCTTTTTGATCAGCCAGCGAAAAACGGACTTGTATACGGTGATTGTTTTTGGGTTGGTATTCCAAAGCGGAACCCAAACCGTAGTAGTCTCTTTTGAGGTCTACAAAGCCTCCAAATCCAAAAGGTAATCGTCCAACAAAATCACGATGGGCATAAAAGACATAGTTATCCCAACGTAGTTTGTTATTAATTTGTTTTTCCCATTGAAGCCCTGTTTTAAGGTGATCCACCGTTTCATAGGTTTGAAAGCTTTCATTTTGGGTGCGCGCCTGCTTTCGATTTTCTTCCACCATGGTGATATTAATACCTCCTGCATCGTGGGCATAGGGGCTATGGGTATAGTTAAATTGCCAACGAATTTGAGAACTATCAGAAATATCGTGCCAAACCCTGGCGTTGAAAACTTGTTGCTTGTATTGGCTGTGGTTGCGGTAACCTTTCGATTCGCTATGATTTTGATAAAAAATAGCCTTCGTTTTATTATTCTTTAGACCAACAGTGGCGGCCAAATTTCTGGCAGAGTAACTGCCTCCCTGTAGCCGAAGACGAACAAAATTTTCTTCAAAATCTTTCAAAGTATTGATCTGAATCACCCCACCAGAGGCATTGCCATAAAAAGAAGATGCAGGTCCTCTTAGCACGGTGAGGGATTGAATCAGTCCCAGGGGGAGGTTGTCCAATTGCCCCTGACCATCGGGAGTGGTTTCGGGTAGGCCGTCCACGATCAATTGTATGCCTCGGATTCCAAAACCCGATCGCGCGCCAAAACCTCTGATGGACAGTCGCAGGTCTTGGGCAAAATTCTGAGTGTTTTGAGCATATAACCCTGGAACTGTGCTAAGATAATCCTGAAGAGAATTTTGCTGTAAGCCCAATTGCGGGGCTTTAAAACTTTGGTGACTAATCGCAAAAGGGATGACGCGTTTTGGGGTTTTGATCCTCAAGGCATCCAGGGTAATTCCCTTGAGGGAAATTTTTTGTTGTAGGCTGTCTTGGGCTTGAAGACTTAAGGTAATAATAACTAATAGTCCCAGTAAAATATTGGAGAATTTTATCATAAGGAAAATATTTGAATTCTTTTGATTACAAAGATAGTTTGGAATTCTTAATTTAGAGTAGTTTTTCAACATGTTAAATCTAAACGACACAGAGGAAATATTAGCCATCCTCATAGCAGTGGCTATTATATTAGGTTTTGTTTTTTCTACCTACAAGGAAATCCAATATACCATTGCAGAGGAAAAGGGTAAATTGAGAGAAAAAAAGGAAACTGAGGCCAAGGTTAAAGCCCTTATCCAATACCTTGACGCAAAAAAAGAGCTTATTGATGCGGTAAATGAAGTTCAAAAAAAAGCAGGGGATTCCAAAAATTAATATATATTTGTAGATACAATATTTGTAAATACTAATAATGAAAACCTTATATCATTCTTCCGAAACAAGGGGTCAAGCAAATCATGGATGGCTGAATGCTACTTACTCGTTTAGTTTCGCTAATTATTATAATCCCGAGCGAATGAATTTTGGTGCGCTCAGGGTGCTAAACGATGATATTATAGCTCCAGGAATGGGTTTTGGAACACACCCACATGATAATATGGAGATCATTACTATCCCTTTGGAAGGAGATTTGGAACACAAAGACAGTATGGGTAATATAGGAGCTATCAACCAAGGGGAAATACAGGTGATGAGTGCAGGTACAGGAGTATATCATAGTGAATACAACAAAAGTAAAAGTAAACCCATCAATTTGCTTCAGCTTTGGGTAATCCCCAAAACTCAAAATGTGGAGCCACGCTATGATCAAAAATCGATCATTGAATTGAAAAAAAATAATGCCTTATATCAAGTATTATCTCCCCATGCAGACGATGATGGTATGTGGATTTATCAAGATGCTTGGTTTCATTTAGGAGATTTTGACAGGGCTACCGAAACAGAATACCGAATTAAAAAAGAAGGAAACGGGGTCTATTTATTTGTAATTGAAGGAACTTTTAAAGTAGGAAATAAAGTGCTTGAACAACGTGACGCCTTTGGGGTGTGGGAGGCTGATAAAATTTCTTTTACTGCACAAGCCCACTCAAAGTTATTATTAATAGATGTACCTATGTTTTTTAAATATATTAAATGAAAAAAAATCCTACGGCCGAGGAGCTGCTTCACGAACTGGAAAAAATACTTTCTTCCGGCCAATACAAAGACTCCGTCCATCAAATAAAATTGATAACCACTCGTGATATGATTTTGGAAATGATATCGAAATAAACCCGATATTTATATTGAAAAATTCAACTGATTGTTAATGTATGTTGGCTAAAGAGATCTTAAAAAAAAATCTTCCTCAATGAGGAAATGATTTTTTCTGGTCAGTATTTAAAATTGATTAAAAGACGTGGAAATAATCCCTCATCAAGGTTTGAGTCTGGAGTCTCTCACAAGGGGTGTTATGGGTATGTTGATTTTGATACTGATTGCCTGTGCCTTGAGTAATAACCGAAAGAATATTCCCTGGAAAATAGTGGGACTGGGTCTTCTTGCTCAGTTGATCATCGCCATTGGCGTAATCAAAATCTCATGGATCAAAATTTTTTTTGAATACATCAGCAGTTTTTTTGTAAAGCTATTGGAATACACCCAAGCCGGGACCAAAATGCTTTTAGGGGAGTTTGGTGATGTAGATCAGTATGGTTTTATTTTCGTTTTTCAGGCGCTTCCGATCATCATCTTTTTTTCTGCACTAACGTCTTTGCTTTATTATTTAGGTATAATACAAAATTTGGTTAAAATATTGGCCTGGGGTCTGCAAAAGTTTTTGGGGATTTCAGGATCGGAGAGTTTGGCTGTGGCAGGAAATATTTTTTTGGGACAAACCGAGGCTCCACTTTTAATCAAGGCTTATTTGGAAAAAATGACCCGATCGGAGTTGTTTTTGGTTATGGTGGGAGGTATGGCTACCGTGGCGGGAAGTGTAATGGGCGCCTATATTAGTTTTCTTGGCGGAGATGATCCGCTTGAACGTTTGGCATTTGCCAAAAGCCTTTTGGCGGCATCGGTCATGGCTGCACCAGGTGCTGTGGTCATTGCAAAGATCATGTTTCCTCAAAAGGACAAAATACCGGAGTTAATTAATGTGCCCTCTAATAGTGCTGGGAATAACCTTCTCAATGCCATTTCCAACGGAACCACAGAAGGGGTAAAAATGGCGGTAAATGTGGGAGCAATGTTGTTGGTATTTATTGCTTTGATAGCTATGTTGAATGGTGTTTTTTCCGCGATCGGTGACGCCTTGGGGCTAAATATGTGGGTGGCCCAAAATACCCCTTACGATCAGTTTTCGATAGAATTTATTTTGGGTTATTTATTCGCTCCTCTGATGTGGATCATTGGGGTTGCGACCGAGGATATGGCACTTATGGGCCAACTGTTAGGGATAAAAATAGTAGCGAGCGAGTTTGTAGGCTATGTTCAACTGGCCGATTTAAAACAGCTGGACAATGCTTTGCATTTTGGCTACCAAAAGTCGGTGGTAATGGCAACCTATATGTTATGTGGTTTTGCCAATTTTGCTTCAATCGGTATTCAGATCGGGGGGATAGGTATTCTGGCTCCAGGCCAAAGAAAAAACCTGAGTGAACTGGGGGTGAAAGCGATGGTTGGCGGTTCGATAGTCTCTCTTATGTCGGCAACAATTGCTGGTGCACTTTTGGGCTAGGTTCATATCACCTTAACCCTGACCTTTTTCCAAGTTCGTACCAATAAAGCTGCAAAAACAACAGAGATCAGAGTGATTATGCTCGCTCGTGTATACTCCCCATATATCCAATACCCAGTTGCAAACATGGCACCGTAGATCATTACACAACCCAGCAACATGGCGGTAATTCCTGAAGGGACACTCCACCCCTGACTGTTATCGGTGATATTGATGTTTTCTTTTTCTGCCTCATCAATGACTTTTTTCCAACCGGGTCCACCTGGTTGGATTTTTTGATAAAAAGTTTGGAGTACAGATTTGTCTTCAGCAGGGGTCATATAGGTTACCGTAATCCAGATGGCCGAAGTTACTAGAACAACAAACGGATATTCGGACCAAGAGGGGAGGAGTCCTGATTCAGCTCCAAAAAAATAGGCTCCCAGACTAGTGGTTTTTAGTAGGATGGATAAAATTCCAGAAGCAAACATAGCGGAGATCTCACTCCATGCATTGATTCGCCACCAAAACCATCTCAAAATAAAAATAAGACCAGTTCCAGCACCAAAGGTGAGGAGAATGTCAAAAATTTGTAAGGCACTTTGTAATAGCAATGCCAATAGTGCGCTGAAGATCATCAGCCCAATGGTACAAAATCTTCCCACAGCAACTAACCTTTTTTCGGATGCATTTGGATTAATTTGATTTTGATAGAAATCGTAAACCATATAAGAGGAACCCCAGTTGAGTTGTGTGGAAATAGTACTCATGTAGGCAGCGATTAGGGAGGCCAAAACTAAACCTATCAGCCCGGGAGGTAGTTTGACGAGCATGGCAGAATAGGCCAAGTCGTGTCCCAATTTATCATCAGCGATATTAGGAAAGGCTTCTTTAATACTTGCTAGATCAGGAAAAACCACCAAAGAGGCCAAGGCGACTAAGATCCATGGCCAGGGACGCAATGCGTAGTGCATGATGTTGAAGAAGAATGTGGCTCCAATGGCGTGATTTTCATCTTTGGAAGCCAACATCCGCTGGGCGATGTATCCCCCACCTCCGGGTTCTGCACCTGGATACCAGGAACTCCACCATTGCACTGCCAAAGGAATAATTAACAGTGTGATTAATGCGTCTGTGTTTGAAAAGTCAGGAAGAATAGATAATTTATCATTAACGTTCTCGTGGTTTAAAAGCGCATTCATGCCTCCTACTTCAGGAAGATTTACAAGGTAGTAGGCTGCGCCAATAGATCCTGCCATGGCAACTACAAACAATAAAAGATCAGTGTAAAGTACCCCTCTAAAGCCTCCCAGTGCACTGAAAGCAACTGTTACCAAACCTGCGCTGACAACAGTCTGCCAGGGCTCTAAGCCCAGCATGATTCCCCCGATCTTTATTGCTGCCAAGGTTACGGAGGACATGGTGATCACATTGAAGAGTACCCCCAAATAGAGTGCTCTGAATTTTCGAAGAAAGCTCGCAGGCTTGCCACCATAGCGGAATTCATAAAATTCAATATCTGTCTTTACGTTTGACTTGCGCCATAATTTGGCATAAACAAATACTGTAAGCAATCCGGTAATCAGGAAGGCCCACCAGACCCAGTTTCCCGAAACTCCGTTGTTTCGGACAATATCCGTCACCAAATTGGGGGTGTCAGTTGAAAAAGTGGTGGCTACCATAGATACCCCCAATAACCACCATGGCATGTTACGCCCAGAAAGAAAAAATTCACCGCTGGATGATCCTGCCCTTTTAGAAACCCAAATCCCTATAAATAGGGAGATTGAAAAAAAACTAATTATAATTGCCCAATCGATTCCTACTAAATCCATTTTATATTATTTAAACAACCAAATTAACCATTAATCTATAAACACTGATAAAATATTGTTAAACAATACCTCTGTTGTGTATTTTTAATAGGTTTGTATAAAAAATTGCTTTTATGTGCTTGAATTATTTTTTTAATTCATTTCACAACGCTCTAATTGGAACCAAGGTTAGGTTTCTTTCAACATCCTTTTGGGTTGGCTTGATATTGTGCTTTGAGTTTGCATTTTCACAAATCGAAAATAACAACTCCTCTTTTAGTTTTCCACCAAACGATGGTGATAATTCTAACTCCCTTTTTCAGCCTCCCGCTGAGGATAGCCCTTTTTTGAGAGGTGATTTTTTGAAGAAACCTTTGGATATGACCGATCCTAAACTTGATGATAAAGGCTCTAAGATAAATATGGAAGAACAGGAAAGATTTCTAAATGCGGGAGATATTTATCTTTCAAAACTCAAAGGAAAAGGAATTGAAGCTGGGAAAGATCCCAACAAATTTAGAACGAACCAATACATGGGTGATTACAGGATTGGAGGAGACAAAGCCAGAATTATATTCAGAGACCACGAATACCCTGATGGGGATCGAGTAAGAATTCTTCACAACGATAAGGTGATTCAACCAAATGTTTTATTGGTGGAGCGATTTGTTGGCTTGACTATTGAATTGATTCCCGGTTTTAACAAAATTGATTTTGTAGCACTCAACCAAGGTTCTTCGGGCCCCAACACTGCGGAGGTCAGGGTATATGACGAAAATGGTGATATGACAGCTGCCAACCAGTGGAATCTAGCTACTGGAGTGAGGGCAACTTATATTCTTATTAAAGAATAGAGTTATTTTTTGAAGTGAAGCAAAAGTCCGATCATCAAAAGCACGATCCCTCCATATAGATAAGGTGTATCGATAAAAGACAATTTAGAGTACATTAAATAAACCACATAAAAACACCCCAATGATAAGAGTAAAAGAAGAATTTTGATGAGCGTTTTGAATTTCATTTCTAAGAGCTTATTTACAAATTAAATGAATTTATGGAATTGATTAAGTTATATTTTGTAGGATTGATGATTTTGATCGTAGCCATCATGGCCAACTATTTAGCCACTCAATTAGGACTAAAGACATGGTACGACTTTATAAACCAATTGGGTAATGCAAATGCTTTAAATTTTAAAGATGGCCTTTGGCTATTTGTCGTATATCCTTTGATATTGGGTGGGAGTAATTTAATAGGGAATATTCTCTTTAGTTTTTTTTTTCATTGACATTGTTTTTCATCAGCATCAATCCAGCAACACCAAATAAACCAAAAAGAAAGCCAATGATAAACCCGAAGCGATGGGTTCTTCCCTTTTTTTCGGAGATGTAGCCTCCCAAGGCACCAGTTGCAACTCCTAAAGCTAAAGAAAGCAAGAAAAAGGAATTGGTCATATGGATTTAGTAAATAATTTTTTTTGGGTCAAAAGTACCAAGGTATAAAGTAAAATTCCAACTGGGCCCAACATCAAAGTAGAAAGTAAAGGCAATATCATCCATAGGTGTTTCACATTTTTCTCCTGACTGTTTTTGAGCATCCAACAACCTACCCAAAAATCGAAAGCCAAATAGTGTAACCATCCTGCAGCTACACCACGTGGTTCAGCATTTTGAAACATTTTAGTTAAACTGGTAAGGGAGGATAAATCGGTTGAAAAGGTTCCAGTAGTGGAAGTCAGAAAATATATATAGCCCATGGATATGACCAGAGGAACCCATGGAAAAGCCATAACTTTCTGCGTGAAACTCATATTTGGAAACACCAAAAGTAGCAACCAAAAAAGCAGGATTCCCGAATTGAAAAGATTAAAAATTATTTCGTAAAGCATATTCTTATCTCAAAAATAAAACCATTTTTTTATATGGCTTCCCTATCTTCGTTTTTATTTATGAGGATATTCAAAGATATTTATGGCCAACGATTAGACCCCATTGAGCATACCCTTGATATTCTTAAAAAGCACCCTAACGTTCAAATCCACATTGGGTCTGATTCTCAAAATGTTGGCAAATCTACAAAATATGCAACGGTAATTGCATACCGTTATGGAAGTAG
>TARA_B100000963_G_scaffold79681_1_pt1 | contig 12689 bp, 10 predicted proteins | sample TARA_B100000963 | Tara Oceans TARA_B100000963 (sample SAMEA2622097) | marine metagenome | biome: marine biome (ENVO:00000447); feature: surface water layer (ENVO:00002042); material: "saline water (ENVO:00002010), including plankton (ENVO:xxxxxxxx)" | depth 5 m | reverse complement strand
AATTCTGTTTTATCAACGGGCCTTTCAATAACATTTATATCTAAAGATCTGGCTAATTCAATCACACTACCTCTAGTTATTCCTTCAAGAATATCTTGATCTACCCCGGGGGTAATAAGATTACCATCCCTAACAATAAATAAATTCATTCCACTTGCTTCACTTACTTTACCACTTGAATTTAATAATAAGGCCTCATCAAATCCAGATAAACTCGCTTCAGTTTTAGCTAGTGAACTTGTTATGTATGCACCACTTATTTTTCCTCGTAAAGGGAGCGATCTATCCTCTTGTCTAGTCCAGCTACTCATTCTACAGCTGACTCCTTCCGGAGAAAGATAATCTCCAAGTTCGATGCAATATATAAAAAAATTTGTCTCTATATTATGTAACCTTGGAGCAATGCCCAAATCACTCGTATAAACAAATGGTCTTATATATATTGGCTTATTAGGTTTATTAACTTTTATGATTTTCTCAAGTGCATTCCATATATAATCTTCAGTTATTTCTGTTAACAAAAACTTTGCGCTTTGGGTTAGTCTTTTTATATGTTTATCCGTTCTAAATAATAGAAATTCACTGCTATTAGATGGATTTGGTATGGCTCTCATACCACCAAAAGCTGCAGTTCCATAATGTAAAGCATGAGTGGCAATTGAAATATTGGCCTCAGAAAAGGGAACACATTTGCCCTCAAACCATGCATATGGAAGAAATTGATGCATTTGAAATAAGAATAATGAGTTAAAATTTAAAATAACTTACTTAACTATTGTAAACCTTATTCATAATTGTAAATGCATAGGATATTAAATATTGCAAGAAATGAAAATAATAGTGTTGATTTAATAGAACAGCCATGCGCAGATTATATTTTCTTAACAAGTGTAAAGGCTGATCTAAATCTTATAGCCAGCATAGTAGATGAGGATAATGAATATTTCAAAAATAATATTAGGTGTATAAATATTGCTTATTTAAATACAAACGCACAGATTGATCATTACATAAAGAAGACTATTTTAAATTCCAAAATTGTTGTTGTAAGATTATTTGGAGATAAAGGTACATGGAGCTATGGTCTAGAGCAATTGGATCTGTGGAGCAGAAAAAATACTAATAAAAAATTACTTGTTCTTTCAGGTACTAGTGAACAAGATTTAGAGCTAAATGAATTAAGTAATATAGATTTAAATTTATCTATAAAATTATCATTTTTGCTTAGGCAGGGTGGTAAAGAAAACTATTTACGATTTCTTAAATGTTTGAATTTTATAATTAAAAATCAGGAAATACCAAAAATATATTTGAATCATAAATCATTCCCTGATCCATTTTTTTATGATTGGGTAGAAGAGGAAGGTCCAAAAGTTGGAATTATTTCTTATAAATCTTTACACCTTGCACAGGAAACAGATTTATCAGAAAACCTAAATAAAAGCCTAAGAAAAGCTGGATTAAATCCAAGAACAGCATTTGTATCAACATTAAAAGATTTAAATGTACAAAAAAAATTAATAAAAGTATTTAAAAAAGAAAATATTGAATTATTAATTACAACAACTTCATTTGATTCAAAATTAAATAAGAAAATTAACAATAATAATTCAGAAATAAATATTTTTGAAGAATTGAATGTTCCGGTAATACAAATTCTTACATCAAATAGGAGTAAACAGGAATGGGCTAAATCATCTATAGGAATGAATTCATTAGATTTATTAATGCAAATAATTATTCCAGAGTTTGATGGAAGAATAACTACAATACCCTGCGCATTTAAGGAAACTCTCACTATTAATAATAAAATATTTTGTGAAATTTCAAAATATAAATTTCATAAAAAAGGAATTAATTGGTTGGTTAATTTTGCTAAGAATTACATAAGGTTGAGAAAATTAAAAAATAAAGATAAGAAATTAACTCTTATACTTTCGAATTATCCTGTTAAAGATGGAAGAATTGGTAATGGCGTTGGACTAAATACTCCAAATTCAATAATTAATATTTTAAATTGGTTAAAAGAAGAAGGATATTATCTTGGTGAACTAGATATCCCAAAAAATTCATCTGAGCTTATTTCAAAACTTTTAAAAACAAGAACAAATGATCCTAATTCTATTAATAATGTTCCTCTTGATTATTTATCAATTAATGATTATGAATATTTTTTTAGTAGATTAACAAATTGCAGCAGAAAAAAAATCATAAAAAGATGGGATATTCCTTCAATTTCTTGTGAAATTGAAGATAATGGATTTTCAGTCAATGGACTAAAATTTGGAAATGTTTGTCTTTTAATACAACCTCCAAGAGGTTATGACCCTTTAAGTAAAAAAGATATTCATTCTCCTGATTTACCACCACCGCACAGATATCTTGCACAATATTTTTGGCTTTATTATAAATTCAAGTCAGATGCGATTTGTCATATTGGCAAACATGGAACCTTAGAATGGTTACCTGGAAAATCAGTTGGCTTAAGTAATGATTGTTTTCCTCAAATCATCTGTCCTCCAATACCAATTATTTATCCATTTATTGTGAATGATCCTGGTGAGGGATCTCAGGCAAAACGAAGAACACATTCTATTATTATTGATCATTTAACACCTCCTTTAGATAGATCAGAATTATATGGTGAATTAGCTAATTTAGAAAAACTTCTTGATGAATATTATGATTCATTATTATTAAATTCAAAAAGAATCGATATCTTAAAAGATTCAATTTGCAAAATAGTAAAAAAAGAATTTAAAGATCTTTTTGATATGGAAGACTCCAATTTTATTGATAATATTGATTCTTATTTATGTGAGCTAAAAGAAACTCAAATTAGAGTTGGTCTCCACAGCTTTGGTAATAGACAATCTAAATTAAATGAAATAAATCTAATTCTATGTCTAAGTAGAGTACCAACATCTAAAAGGGAGGGATTACCTCAACTTTTATCGAAAATGATAAAATTAGATTTAAATCCGTGGACAAATAACTATACACAAAAATTATCAAATAAAGATTCGAAAATAATTAGTAAATATACAAATAAAGAATTAAAAAGCATGCGTTCAGCAATAGAATTCTTAGAAAATCAATCTAAATATATTATTTATTATTTTTTTTATAAAAAGGAACAAATATTTAAAGAGATTGAAAATATGAAGAATGAGAAATTTTTTAATGATGTGATAATAAATTTAAATCAAAGTTCTTACATAAATAAAATACATGAACAAATTTATCTGCCAATAGTAAAATCATCTAATTTAGAAAAAAATTCTTTTTTAAAATCTCTTTGCGGAGAATATGTAAAGAGTGGTCCATCAGGAGCACCAACTAGAGGGAAACTAGAAGTTTTACCAACTGGTAAAAATTTCTTTTCAATTGATACGAGGGGTTTACCAACTGAATCTGCTTGGGAGGTTGGAACGCAATCTGCAAATCAAATACTAGATCTTTACACTTTAGAGAATGGTGAAGACCTTAAGAAAATTGCTATATCCTTATGGGCCACATCAACTATGAGGAATGGCGGAGAGGATATATGTCAAATATTATTTCTGATGGGAGTAAAACCTGTTTGGGATGGTGTTATGAGAAAAGTTATAGATTTAGAAGTAATTCCTATTAGAGTACTTTCAAGGCCAAGAGTAGACGTAACAATAAGAATCTCAGGAATGTTTAGAGATTCCTTCCCACAGTTAATAGAAATATTATCAAAAGCAATAGATTTGATTTCTAATTTAGATGAAAATATTGATGTAAATCCTTTAGCCCATGATCTTAGAAATCATAAATCTAATTATAGAATTTTTGGATCAGCTCCTGGATCATATGGAGCGGGTCTTCAAGAATTAATATCTAATTCAAGCTGGAATGATAGTGATGATCTTGCAGATGTTTATTTATCATGGAGTAGTTGGATTTATGACAATAATAATGAAGCATTTCATAGTAGAAAGGAATTAGAAAGAACATTGAAGAATATTCAACTCGTGATCCATAATCAAGATAATAAAGAACATGATATTTTAGATTCTGATGATTATTATCAATTCCAAGGGGGATTGTCAGCATCAATTAAAAAATTATCTGGTAAATATCCAAATATATATCATGGCGATCTCTCAAGATATGGTCATTCAAAAATAAGTAAACTCAAGCAAGAACTAGAAAAAGTTTTATTGACTAGAGTTATAAATCCAAAATGGATAAATGGAATGATAAATAATGGATATAAAGGAGGCTTTGAATTTTCTGCAACTCTTGATTATTTATATGCATATGATGCTACAACAAATTTAGTCTCTAATTGGTGTTATGAATCAATATATAAATCTTGGCTATGTGATAGTAAAATAATTAACTTTTTAGAAAAAAATAATCCATGGGCATTGAAGGATATTTCAGAAAGATTTTTGGAATTAATAAATAGAAAAATGTGGAACAATGATTCTAATGAAATATTAGAGAATTTAAAATCTATAATTAATGAAACAGAATCTAAGATTGAAAAAAATAAATTTTAATTTACCTACCTAATAAGGAAAAACCATGACTATCAGTACCGCAGGTTTTTAACATACCATAGTGATTTGTTAACTTATCAATCTCCTCACATATAAAAGGGCTTGGATTCCATTTCTCACTTAATGAATAATCATACCAAACTTCAATTCCATCAACATCATTTTTAAAAGCTTCGTGAATTAAGACATTAAATGGAATTCTGTATCTTGCTGGGTGAGCTAAAAATGATATACCTCCAGCATTTCTTATTGTTTTTGCGACTCTCCTAATATCAAGATAATTTCCAATGGGCGATTCTGATTGAGTATAAGGATCTAAATATGAACTTTCAACATCTATTCCTAAACCTAATATATGAACAAGGCATCCTTTTAGCAGACAATTAATTTCTATCCCAGGTATTAATTTAAGATCTATATCGGAATATTTTTTCATAAGATTTCTTGAATAAATATATTTATGAGCATTAACTGTATGGTGGTCAGTGATTGATAAATACTGAAGATTATTTTTTTTAGCTTCTTCTAGTAATTCTTCAGGTGTTAAACTTCCATCACTAAAAGTAGTATGACAATGAAAATTTACCTTATTTGGGCAGCTATTAATATTTATATTAGAAGTTAAATTTATTAGTTCCTTTTTATCCATTACAGATTAATTAGACCTTATAATTTTGCTTATTAAATCATCTACTCTATTCCAATCTGTTAATTCATATGTCTTGTTTGTATCCTTAGGTCCATTTGTAATTACCATTATAAAAAGTATAGCCAATTTATTTAATGTGTCTAAGCTTGGGTAATCAAGTCTGCCAGCAAATACATCCTTAATTGATGGTTCCCAATTGACTTTTTTTAGAAATTTTACAACATAAGGATTAGTATCCGCAGTATTCTTCTCTGGTTTTCTAGCGGTTAAATTCAAGGAGAAGAAAACAGTTTTTTTCTTTTCTAATGTAGATTTATTCTTTTTAATAAACTCATATAAATTCTTTCTGTGGTAACCATATCTAACACTTGCCCCTATTATTATTTCATCATATTCAAGCAAATTAATTTTTTCATATTTTTCTATTGAGGAAATATTAATTTTCCTTTTATTCTTTAATTTATTTTTGATATATTCACAAATATTTTTTGTATGTCCATCTACCGTAGAATATAAAATTAAGAGTTTTGATTTTTTCCAGAACACTTTTTAATAAATCATCTAAAACAATCTTAGTAATAAAAATTAAATCTAGGCAGTTTATATACTTCTATGAAGTGTATTAAGAAAAATATTTTAATTTGGATAAATTCTAAATTTCATGAAAATATTTGTAAATTTCTTTGGCTGTGTTTTTACCTAATCCTTTTACTTTAGATAATTCTTCAATAGTGGCGATTCTTATTGCATCAATCGATTTGAAATATTCAAGTAAATCTCTAATCCTTGTAGAACCTACCCCCGGAATTTCAGTAAGTTGTGAGCGCTTCATTCTTTTTGACCTTTTATTTCGGTGAAAAGATAGAGCAAATCTATGTGCTTCATCTCTAACTCTTCTTAGTAGAATAACGCCCTTTTGATTAATATCACAATCTAATGGAGTTTTAAAACCAGGTAAATAAATCTCCTCATTTTTTTTCGCTAAAGAACAAATAGTTATTTCTTTGTCTAAATCTAATGCAATTAATGCCTTTAATGCTGCATTTAATTGTCCTTTACCTCCATCTATCATTATTAAATCTGGCCAATCAGATAGAAGTTCATTGTCTAAAGTACTATTTTTCTTATCAAATAAAATTGAAAAATCTCCTCCTTCTTTTTTGAACCTAGCCCATTTCTTAAATCTTCTATAAATCACCTCTTGAATAGATGCATAATCATCACTATGACCAGAATAAACTTTATTATCTTTTATCTTATATTTTCTATAGTTTTGCTTAGAAGGTAAACCATCAATAAAAACGACTTGAGATGCTACTGGATCTGATCCTTGGATATGACTTATATCATAGCCTTCTATTCTTTTTGGTAAATGATTTATTTCTAGTATTTGTGATAAGTCTTCCAATGCATATTCATTTTCTACTAGACCATTAGAAATTCTCTCTAACTCTAACTTTGCATTCTTAATTACTAACTCAACTGTTTCAAATTTTTTATTTCTTTTTGGAATAATTATTTTTACTTTCCTTTGTTTTAAATCTGATAACCATTCTTCTAATAAAGATTTTCTGGGAATTTCGTATTGAACTAGTATTTCAGATGGTATTTCTACATTATCAACATTTGAATAATGTTCTTCTAATATTCTTTGCAAAGTTATTATTTCACTAGATTCAATTATCTTTTGACTATAAGCTATTCTGCCGACAAGTTTTCCAGATCTCATCTGAAATATTTGAATACTAGACAAATTCTTCTCTGAAAAAATACCAAATATATCCCTATTTACAGTTGAATCGGGTACTGATATCTTTTGAGATTCTGATAGTAATTTTATAGCCGTTATTTGATCACGAATTTTTGCGGCACTTTCATATTGCAATTCTTGTGAAAAAAATGCCATTTTATCTTCAAGAATTTTTAATAGATCTTCATTTCTACCTTGAAAAATCAAGGAAGCTTGTCTAATAATCTTTTTATAATCTTCAGAACTCATTTCCTCGAGATTTACACCTGTGATTTCTCGATAAAAAGATTTAGACAATTTACTTTGCCTTAAAGGAAATATTTTTTTTATTAAAAATAATGTTTTTCTTAAAAGGCCAACATCTACATAGGGTCCATAATATCTATCGTGATTATTTCTATTTCTTCTTCTTCTCGTTATGAATATTCTTGGATATTTTTCACTCCATGTTATGCAAATATAGGGATACTTTTTGTCATCCGTTAGAAGAATATTAAAATATGGTTTATTTATTTTTATTAGATTAGATTCTAAATTTAAGGCTTCAAATTCATTATCAGTTAGTATTACTTCAATTTCAGTTATCTGCCTTACCATTAAACTTAACCTTGGAGTTAGTTCTTTATAGTTAGTAAAATAACTACCTACTCTATTTCGTAATTTTTTAGATTTCCCAATATAAAGTATATCTCCATTCTCATCTTTAAATAAATAACACCCTGAACTTTTTGGGATTTCTAATAATCTACTTTTTAAAAGTTGATTATTTCTTATAAGATGAATATCTAATTCTAAATAATTATTATTTTTTGACTTATTTTCTATTAACTTCATAAAATAAATTATCCTCCATAATTCCAACCTGTTGAATCTAATTTTAATGAATCAACATCATTATTTAAATAAGCCGTTTTTACTTCTCCAACAAATACAGTATGGTCACCGTGTACTACTTCTCCAATAACTTCACATTCAAGACCACCCACACTATCTTTTAAAATCGGTAATCCAAGTTTTCCTAAAATAAACTCTACTGTTTCAAATCTACCGCCCAAAGCTACTTGAGGTTTAAAAAATATTGCAGCTAAATCTTTCTGATCACTTTTTAGAACATTTAATGAAAACTTATTAGTTTCTTTAATTATTTGATGGCTTGATCCTTCAGCTCTTACAGCCATAACTACTAATGGAGGGTTAAATGAGCCTTGAGTAACCCAGCTTGCAGTAAAGCCATTAACTTCATTTTTAGATGTATCTTTAACACCACAGATAAATAACCCATGAGGTATTTTTCTTAATAAGATTTTTTTTGCTTCTAAATTTAATGTCATAATAAATTTGAATAATATTTTTATTTTAACTAGATTTACCTTTCTTATTTAAGAAATTGATATGAAAATACTTTATCCAGGAACCTTCGATCCTCTTACGAATGGTCATTTAGATCTTATAGAGAGAGCTGAAATGATCTTTGGTCAAGTTATAGTTGGTGTTTTAGAAAATACATCTAAAAAACCAACTTTTAAACTTGAAAAAAGGATTACACAAATTAAAAGTGCTGTAAGAAAATTAAATAATGTAGAAGTTATATCATTTAATGGATTAACAGTTGATTGTGCAAAAAAATTAAATGCAAGTCTTATACTTAGAGGGCTAAGAGCTATGAGCGATTTTGAATATGAACTCCAGATTTCTCATACGAATAGATCACTCAATAAGGAAATTGAAACAATCTTTTTATCAACAGATACAAATTTTAGTTTCTTGAGTAGTTCATTAGTAAAAGAAGTCGCTAAATTTAATGGAGAGATAAAACATATGGTACCTCCAACAGTTGAGAAAGATCTAAAAGATATTTTTAAATAAAATCTATTTGCATGCCTTAATCTCATATAAATCATTCAATAAATTAAAAACTTTATTTTTATTAATTAATTTAGAATTTTGGATAATGCTAATACTATATATTTTATCTTTTTTATGTAAATATCCAGACAAAGAAAATGTATTTGAAAGAGTGCCAGTTTTCCCAAAGAATTTACCTTTTAATTTGCTATCAACTAAGGTATTCGCTAATGTTCCTCTTATGCCCATAATTGATAATGAAGAACTATAGATTTCATAATTTTTATTAAATTTCATCTTATGTAAAAATGAAGCAAGTAATTCACTCGTAACATTATTATCTCTAGATAATCCACTTGCGTCTGCAATATATACATTTTTCATTGGGAAACCTCTATTACTAAGCCATTTAAAAAGTTTACTATAATCATTTGATTCCCATGTATTAGATGCATTCTTAAAAAGTGACTCAGCTGTAAAATTATGACTTTCTGCATTTGCCAAGGTTAGTAAAGAAAAAATTGTATTTGAACTAATACTATCTATTAATACTGCTTTACTTTTATAAAGGTTAAAACCTTTTTTAATATTTACATTAATTCTGGATTTAGGAAATTTTGATAAAAGATAATTATATATATAATTTTTTAAAAAATAAATATTTAAGTATCTTGAAGCATTACTATTTATTGCCAACTTAGTAATGGGAGATCCATATTTATATAACTTATCTTCACTTGTCCATCCTATAGGCCAATAAATGTCTTCATCTATTTCAAGCAAATTAATATTAATAATATTGCTAAAATTAATTTTATCAATTAATTTTTGAATATCTCTTAGCAATAAATCAGGATCAGCACTTCCTTTTAAGTAGTAAATATCTTTATTATCCTTATAAAGATTTGTTCTTAAAGTTTCAAAATATTCATAATTACTAATAACATAGCCTGTAGATAACAATTTCATATTAGAAGCAGGAACTCTTGCTATTAAAGGGTTATACTGACTAATAATACGACCTTTCTCATCAATCAAAGTCAAACTAAATGTTTTATCAAGATATTTATCTAATAATGGATCATAATTAGTACAAATTCTTTTTTTTATATAATTAACAGGTGAATTAAAATATAAATTACTTAGATATTTATTTCTCTTAGTGTTAAATAAATAAAAATAAAAAGGAATTGTTATAAGAAAAAAAAATAAATATAAATAGATCTTATTTATTTTATTAATCATAAATTTATAAAAATTGTCTCATTATCAGGCTTTGAATCAAAATCTTTAACAAAATAATATTTATTATTTAATTCTTTAAAAAGTGCCCAATTATCTGGTGAAATATGCATTAAAGCCGCCTTATTTAGAGGTTGAATGTAATAGATGTTATCCCATGTTTTAACAAAGTTTTTTCTTCTCTCCCGAATTACAGTTCCTATTCCAATATTTGCATCTTCAAATTTAGGATTGATTGAAATATGTTTACCAATATATTTCTCACACATTGGCTCAAATGTATCAAAATCATATGGTTGGGGAAGCATTGAAATTAAAATTGAATTATTTTCTAAAACATGAGAAGAATTAGTAAAAGATTTAAAAGTAAATATTTTGTCCTTAAACTCTTTAAAATCTCTTTGAGCTAAAGCAACTGCTCCAGGATCAGAATAAGTAAGAAAAACATTATTATTAGTTGATAATAAGTTAAATAATTTAAAAGCAATACGATTAAACTTTATACCCTCAAATCTAAATTCAATAATTAATCTTGAGAATTCAGAATCCAAATTAGACAATACAGCTTTCTGCATATCATCAATTGCCTTATTAAGATCATGGGGTAAAACAAACATATCCCTAAAAACACTCTATACACTCTAAAAGTAATTTATAAAATTTGTCTATCTCGTTTATAGAATTCTTCTCACCAAAACTTAATCTTATATTTGAATAAAGTTTACTTTCATCTAACCCAATTTTGCTAAGTACTTTACTAGGCTTTTTACTATAACTTGAACATGCGCTACCACTACTGATTGCAATATTATTGTCTGACATATAATTAACTACCTTATAAGCTTTTATTGGTGAATGATTTTTATTAAACAAAATGAAAGATAAATGGTTTGGCAATCGAATCTCAATATCTCCAGTAACTTCAACATATTTATTATTTTCAAACAAATTTAGAAGATACTGCTTTAAATGTACAATTTTATTATTTAAGAATAAAGCTTTATAATTTGAAAATTTTATAGTTCCATTAATATTGCTTAAAGCTTGATACATACCACTTACAAGTGGAAGCGATTGAGTACCTTGTCTTATTGAATTTTCATGAGTTATGGATATATCTGAATTCATAAGTACAGATCGCGAATTTTTATTTGTTAACAATAAACCAATACCTTTAGGGCCTCCAAATTTATGAGCTGACAAACTTAGTAAATCACAGTTTAATTCACTCCAATTGAAAATTCCATTACTAATTATTTGAGTCGCATCAACATGAAAGAGAATATTTTTTTCTTTACATTTTTTACCAATGAATTGAATAGGTTGAAGTGATCCTATTTCACTTTGTCCCCAAATAATTGAAATAAACTTAGTTTTTGAATTTATATATTCATCTAATTTACTCAACTTTGTTATTCCATTATTATCAACATCCCATTCTTTAATTTTCCAACCTCTTTTTTTTAATATATTTGAAGAAATAAAAGTTGCTTGATGTTCTACTTCTGATATTACAATATTATTTGGGTCAAAACTATCTGATACTTTATTAAAAACTATAGAGATTGATTCAGATGCACCTGAAGTAAAAATAATATCTTCAGAATTAGCATTAAGGATTTTAGCAATATTACTTCTAAGAGATTCTAATTCCAATAAACACTCAATACCATATTCATATGTTGCAGAAACATTTCCCCAGTAATAAGAATTAGCAAAATTTATTTTCTCTAAAACATTTGAACTTAAAGGAGAAGTTGAAGCATAATCAAAATATATAAATTCTTTTTTCATCTAATTAGGAAAAACTATAAAAACCACTAAAAACATTTTCAGCAGTTCCTGTCATAGTAACTTCATCATTAATATTTTCCCATTGAATAATAAGTTCCCCTCCAGGCAAATTTATTGATGTTTTTGATTTACATTTAGATAAGCTTCTAGCAGCTACATGCACTGCACATGCACCAGTACCACAAGCAAGAGTAGATCCAGCTCCTCTTTCCCAAACCTTCACAATAATTTTTTCCTCATTAATAATCTTACAAAAATGTACATTAGTTTTTTCTGGAAAGAAAGTACTATTTTCAAATACAGGTCCAAGTTCTTCATGAGATATTAGAGAAAGATCATCTACGAAGAAAATTAAATGTGGATTACCCATTCCAACGGCATATCCCACTGAATTAAAGTTTTTATAATTAAAATTTGAATTAGGTATTTCATTAAAGTAATTATTAATAGTTGTAGGAATTAATTCTTTTTTAAGAACAGGTTTACCCATATTTACTGATATTTGACCTGATTTATAATAAGCCAATTTAAGTCCTGACTTAGTTTCAATTTTATATTCGCATTTTTGATTTCCTTTATCTTGATTATTTAAATATTCAATCAAACATCTAATGCCATTTCCGCACATTTCAGCCTCTGAACTATCCGAGTTAAAAATAATCATTTTTGCATCATTGTTAAATTCTGGATCAACTATAAAAATTATTCCATCTGCTCCTATTCCAAAATTTCTGTCACATAATTTCTTTATATCAAAGAAATTATTAGATATTAGTTCATCATATTTATTATTTTCTCTAGAATCAATAATTATAAAATCATTTCCATTACCTTGATATTTATTAAATTCAAATTGATTCATAATTAAAAAGTATCA
>TARA_B100000963_G_scaffold49152_1_pt1 | contig 12708 bp, 11 predicted proteins | sample TARA_B100000963 | Tara Oceans TARA_B100000963 (sample SAMEA2622097) | marine metagenome | biome: marine biome (ENVO:00000447); feature: surface water layer (ENVO:00002042); material: "saline water (ENVO:00002010), including plankton (ENVO:xxxxxxxx)" | depth 5 m | reverse complement strand
TAATTAATTCTTCGTCTAATGCAATTGGTATGGGACTGTTCTTGCATAGGTTTTTCATTTCATCCCATTGATTAATAGCAATGGGCTGCTCAATAGAATGTATATCAAGCTTTGCTAGTTCTGAAAGTATGTATGAAATATTTGAACTGGAATAGGCTCCGTTTGCATCTACTCTTAATTCTAATTCAGTGGATTTGTAATTTTTTCTTATTTGTTTTAATAGATTTAATTCATCCTTAAAGTTTAAGGATCCAATCTTTACTTTAATACAGTGGAATCCATCTTCTAATTTCTCTTTAATTTGTTTAGACATGAAAGCATATTCACCCATCCATATAAGGCCATTAATTTTAATATCTTTTTCATTTGTGGTGAACTTGTTTTGAAAAAGTATTCGATTTCCTTTGTTTTCAAGATCCTTTAGTGCCACTTCCAAGCCAAATTGTATACTAGGAAACTTATCCAAATCCACGGTTTGATGAATATTCATTTTTTCACATAATTCCTCTAGCTTTTCATCAAATGTATTAATGGGATCCCTACTTAGTCCTTCAATAGGACCACATTCTCCAATTCCAAATATATCAGGGTCTGAATCCTTAAATACTTTTATGAACCAAGATGGTTTTTCTGTCAAAACACCTCTGCTAGTCCCGCTGGGAATTTTGAATTTTAGAATGTATTTTTTGAATTGTGCTTTTAACATGCACCATTAAAATTTTTTAAGAAGTGGCAGATTTCATTAAATACTTTCTCCACTCTTGAAAAATAGGAACCGAAAGATTTGTTTCAAAATTCATACAAATAAGAATACTTCTACCACGTGTACACAATAATTCTCCATCCTGAGTTTTTTTAAATAAAGTATATGAGAGAGTAAAACTTTTATTTCCTACGTGATCGCATGATGCTTTAATAAATACTTTGTCTCTAAGATGTAAAGGATGAATATAATCTACTTCAATTCTACCAATTAACAGTCCTTGCTTTCTCCAATCCCAATTTAGACCAGATATTTCGGTCAAAAAGTCTATTCTTGCCTGTTCAAAATAGCTAAGATATTTGCTGTTATGCACATTTCCAGCCATATCAATATCGGAGAATCGAACGGTGATATTGGTTTTACTCATTATGCTATTGGATTTAATGTTATGCTATATATTATGATAGAATTAATACTTCTTCCATAATAAAATTTATCAAGAGCATCCATCATATTAAAAGCCCTAAAGTAAGACTGATGAATTTCAGTAGTTCCTTTTAGCTTCCATTGAATTGTAAATGAGTCTTCAATATTGAGATTGTTTTTTGCGTATTTTAGCATCATCTCAAGCGCTTCGATTTTGTCTCTGCCCTCTGTTGAGTAAAAGAAAAATTGTTGTTTGTGGACTGCATTAATTGTAAATAAATCTAAGTCTACATAATCAGGCATTTCATTAAACTCAAATACCAATTGATTTGTTTTTAATGACAAACAAGATGCAATCTTTTGTTGAATTTCTTTTACTCTATCTTTAATAGTTGTTACCATTTTATTCTTTTATTGCCCCAAATTTACTTATTTCAAATATAATTCTGTTCATTTTAAGATCACTCTATGCAGTTTGTTCTACGATTTTTTTCCTTAAGACATGAAGTATATCAAATTAAGAAGATTAATAAAATAAGACATTAACCATATCTTATTTGCGAGGTTTTAGAGACCATTTCTTGTGGAATTGTTCCAATACGATATTTAAATTAAGCTTTTCGTGAAGGATTAACTAATTCAGGACACTTAATTTATTCAATTGATTATGAGTTTTTTAAGATTTCTTATTGGTCATATTTATAATTCTTTGTACATATAAAAACAGATTAGTTATCTAGAAAAAAACTAAAAGTGAAACTTATGAAAATTGAAATTATAATTCCTATTGAAATTGATATTATTGTTAAAAAGGTAAATGACAATTTTATTTTCTTACTAACGCCTTGAATAACATCTTCTATTTTAGCAATGAAGATTGTGTTTAGTTTTTCTTCAATTTCTGTTTTTTTAGTTTTTAAAATATATTTTGTTTCGATTCTTGCAGCGTCATCTTCAATAAGCTCAGCATCTTCAATGTAGCTTGAGATATCAGCCAAAATAGATTTCCAATTTTTCTTTTTTTCGTTTAAATTTTTTAAATGGTGTCCGGTAACAATTACACTATCCAAAATATATTTCATTAAAAGTTCATTGTTGAATTTTTGTTTAGATTTAGTACATATTTCAGTTGTAGTTTTATCAATTATTTTTGGCGTTAAGGAGAAGTTAACATCTAAATCGAAACTATCACATAATACCGTTTTAATATTATCATCATTAACAAGAGACATGAAGCGATTTATTTTATAAAAAATACTCTGTGACGTAATCTTTTCTGACTTAACTATAAAAATGCTATTGTAATAGTCATTGTCTTTATTCAATAAATAAAAAATGAAACTCGAGATAATAATGGAATAAATAATAATTGACCATTTTTTTTGATTAATGTATATGGTAAATTTTAGAAGAATTTTTTTTATACTTTTTATTTCCTCATTTGTAAAAATCATTTGTGTTTTATAGTTTTAATTAAAAAAATTAAACAACAGTTAGTGTTTTGATAAATTTTAAACTAATTATGATATTTAGAAAATATTTATGTACAAAGTAAATTAAACTTTTTTGATAAAAATTTATTATTCGCTTTTTAATAATAGTCTATAAAACCATCTTACAATTTTGTATACACCAAAAAACTCAGAAATTTTCATAATTTTCGATTTGCTTTTAGCCTTAAAGTAAAAAAATTCTTGATTAAATTTACTGACTATCTTTTTAGCTCTATTCTTATGAATTAAAGCATCCATCATTTTACAATCATTTTTATCCTTAACCTCTCCTCTTCTTTTTTTCATGTCATATAACAGTGAAAAAGATAAAAACTTAATTTCATTAAAATAGAAATAATTACTTGGATTATAAATCAAGTCATTTTTTGTTTTTTTGTGCCATTTTAAATCATCATCATGAATATTAATTAAACTGTTATCGTTATTAAATTGAAAGGAGTTATCCATTAGGAAATCTATGTCATTTGCCTCTCTTATTCCGTAAGCAGAAAGAACTAAACTAGAATCAATAATCACTTTGTTACTATCAATTTTATGTTTGTTTAGAAATGATTTAAATTTTGCAATTTTATTATGTGTAGATTTATATTTGTTTGGATTTGAGAAATTTAAAAAATGAATACTATTTTTATTAAATATTATTCTTGAAGCTTCAACTGTTTCTTTTTTCGTGTCTGTAATATGAATCGAATGCTTTCCAATATTAAAAATTTTTCGAATTCTGTCTTTAATTACAAGTACTTTATCTAAACTTTCTTCTTGAAAAGCAATTACTCTTATAGGATTAAATGTTTTAAAACACTTAACTAATTTTCCTTTAGTTCCAATAAAGTTATTATTAATATCTCCAATCCAATTTTCTTCAAAATATATTTGAGAAAGTAAATTATGCGCACCAGTTTTATTTAAATTCACATCTTTTCTGTAAATAATATTTGGAATTATTTCTCCTACCTTTTCATCAAAACCCTGAGCACTTGGCCAAATAAAAGCTATGTAAGTATTGTTAGAATATTCTATAAACTTAGAGACTGCTATGTCTAAAATATCATCTGATAAATGTCTTTTAGTGAAAAAATTATAATCATAAATTTGATTGTGTAAATTTAAATAAACACAATCAACTTTTTTATTTAAAAATATAGCTGAGGCAATTCTATGAGATCCATTTAGAATTGAGTTATCATTTGAAATAGGAATGAGCGATTTTTCTTTGATAAACCCATTGTTTTTTAAATTATTAAATGTCTCTTCAAAAGAGTCTATATATTTTTTGATACTGTTTTTATTTAAATTTCCATATTCTTGAAAACTTCCTAATGTAAATGCTTTCACATGTTGTGAGTAAAATTTTTTTGCAAATTGGCTTTTATTATTATATTCTAAATACAACAATTTAAAGGCAATATCTAATCTATTCCATGTTAACAAATTTGAAGAAATAACATTTTTAAGTTCAAATTGATCCCCCTTTAAATTGTTTAATATGTGTGGCTCAATTAAAGATTGTAATTTTTTTTTTTTAATATACCTAGACATATTATTATTTACGGCCAAAATTAAATAAATACAACATTGAATTAGTTTGTATTTTAAACATTTTATATGTTTTATTATTTAATAAATTTGAAAAATAAACTACGTAAGATTTAGTAATTAATGTAGCAATTGCAGCACCAATAATTCCATAAAATGAGATAAATATTAAATTCAATAGTATATTCACAATTAAACCAGTTGAAGTTCTAATGAGAGATAATTTTTGATAACCTTCTGCTATATACCACATGTGAGATAAATTTCCCATAAAAACAAAAACTGCTCCAAACATTAGTATTTTAAAAGGGAGACTTACAGATGTCATGTCTTCTCCAAGTATAAAGACAAATAAATTTTCAGGAATAAATAACATCAAAATAGCAATTGCTAAACTAATTATAAACATCCAGTCCATATATTTTTGAATTAATCTATAATATTTTTCATAATTCAATCTATTAGTAACTATGGAAGGAAATATTGATTTAACAAAGGCTACAGGTAAAAAATACGATAATTCAGAAAATCTGACTGCTAGAGAATAGTTTCCAACCTGAGACTTATCTAACATGAATCCAAGCATTAACATATCGCATTTTGAATACAAAACATAGAAAATACTAGAAAATGCCAATGGCCAGCTTTTAGCAACTAAATATTTAGATACTTCAAAATCATAATTTTGTATCGATAATTTAAAGTTCTTTTTTTGAAAAAACAAAAATAAAATTAAACCTTCCAAAAAAGGTTCAATAATGTAAGCAAGTAAAATATAAGTAATGTTTGGATAATAGATGACCAAAAGTATTCTTGTTATTACGGAAAAAGAAATCGCTATATTTCTGATTATAACAGGCTTTTTAGAATTTACCTTAGAATCAAAAAATGTTGCTAGTAGTTGAAAAGGCTGAAAAAATAATTGTATACCTATAATTAGAAGTAAATTAAGATCAACATCAGAATGCCCATTAAATAAAAATGAAATTGTTAATAAAAGAGAATATAAAATACATCCCAGAAAAAACCTTATTATAATTGAGTTTACTAATAGTTTAGCTTCTGAATGTCTTTTAGTAATTAGTTCATTCATTAATTGGGCATCGAGTCCAAAAAGCGATATAGCATAAAAAATATAACCAAATGAAATTATGAAATGGTACTGGCCTGTAAAACTAGCTCCAAGATGATTTGATAAAAGAATATTGAAAACAATAACCCCTAACAAACGGAAAACCTTATCATATATTAGCCAAAATGAATTTTTAATTTCTTTTTTTTTCATTACAATTAATAAATAAAAGATTACTTATTTGAAATGTTTTTGTTAGGTCATTTTCAAATTTATTAGATATTATATTTTTCCTAATTGAAACATAGTAAAAATTAATTATTGACAACATAACAATCAAATTCTTAAAGGTTATTATCAAAATAAATTAACCAATTATTTTATTGATTTTTTTCATCAATCATATCGAATTTGAAAGTTCCTTCGATATATCTATTTAATGAAATAAGATAAATAACCTATAAAATTAATATAAAATCAATACTTTTGATTAGCTGATTTAGAATATGATTCTTTAATGACTAACAAGCTAAGATATTCCTACATAATTGGTTCTGGTTGGTGGTGTGGTGAAAACCAAAAAAGTGAAAATCGTGTTATTTTTGGTGATGACAGTATCAGAGGTAAAGATTTTCACAAACTGTGGTATGAATCTGTATGTAAGTATACAAATCCAGAAAAGATTATCATTATCGACAGTAATTCTCCTATAAAACCTGATTTATATAAAGGAGATGCAAGAATAGAATTTTTATCTTTTCCACTAAATGCGGGTCATTCAACAGACCATAAAGGAAAATATAGTGGTTGGATGCGTTCAATTCTTTTAGGTTTAGAATATGCTTATTTGTCCGATACAGAATATTTTGTTTATGTAGAACAGGATGCACTCCTGTTTGGAAACAATATAGTTGAAAAATGCATAGATAAAATGACAAAACCTTATATGTTTGGTTCAGGATTAGGAACTAAACAACCTCTTCAGCAATCTTTTTTTATAATAAGAAGAGATGGTATGGAAAAATTTATCAAAAGAATCCAAAATATTTCAGCTTTAGATTCTAAATACTCTCCAGAAATGAAATTTACTAGTGCTTGTACTTTATTATGGTATTATATGCCAGAGTTTTTATTTGATATAAGAGGTTTCTGGAGGTTAGTAAAGCTTTACACAAACTGTAACTATTTACCAATTGGCTATGGGAGGAAAAGGCCAATAGATTTTAATGACGATTTATTCTATTTTCAACATGGTAATAAAGATGAATTAGATCAATATTTTAAATTAGTTAGTGAAACCCATAACTAATTTCATATTCAGATTACTACTATTGTTTACTCTAGTAGACTCAATTAATGGATTTGTGTATCTAACTTTTGGTAAAAACATAGGGCTAAGTCAATTTTACAAACTGTGTTTAATATTTATGTTTTTAAGATATTTTGTAAAAGAAAAGCAATTTTCAAGTTTAATAATAATTGCATCAATTCTATTATTATCTTCATTACATGTCGCTATATTATGGTTTGTTGAAGGAGATTTTATATCAATTGTTAGTGAATTCAGATTTTCATTAATATTAATTTTCCCAATAATAAGCTACCTATTCTTTAAAGAGAATATCAATTTATATTTCAATAAAATTAGACGGATTATTACAGTTAATTTTCTGGTAATTGTTTTCAATATCCTAATTGGTATTACTGGGCTAGGTAAAAGTCAATATGATGAAAATATTGGAAGTAATGGTTTTTTTATTGCCGGCAATGAGCTCTCGGGACTTATCTTAATCCTAAGTGGATTTCTTTTATACTATTGTTGGAACCACTTTAGGTATAGATATGTTTTGTTTAGTTTATTGCTCTTGTTTTTGGCTCTTATAAAATCGACAAAAACAGCAATTTTTGGTGAAATAATATTAATTTCTATAATTCCACTATTGGCTAATCAGAGTATATTTTTATACGATTTTAATAGAAATCAAATTATTAAAAGAGGACTTATAATAAGTGTTTTTTCTATTGGATTTTTGGTGATTTTGATTTTCAATCCTGTAGCTAAAAGATGGATTGAAATTTTCTCTAATAAAGATCTCACAACAGCAATAACCTCATCTAGAAATATTTACCTTAATCATGGAATAGAATTAGTTAGTGAAAATTTTTCAAATTTCAATTATTTACTGGGTTATGGTTTTGGTAAATTTCAAAATCAGATGGTAGATTATGTGAATTTGGTCCACACTATTGAAATTGATTTTTTTGATGTGTTATTCAGTAGAGGAATAATTTTCACAATATTTATTTATGGGTTTTATTTTTATGTCTTTTTATTTTCTGTAAGTAAGATTAGCCATAAGAAAGTTTTTGTTTATTCTCCATTAGTTGTAATAATGAGTATGCTTTTATTTTTAATAAGTGTATTTGCAGGGCATATTATTACATCAGGAATGTGTGGGTTGTTTTTGGGTCTTTTATTTAGTTTAAGTCATTATGAACAAAAAACTTAAGCTTCTTTTGGTTTCAAATATGTATCCTGATAAGACTTATCCTTCATTTGGGATATTTGTAAAAAAGACTAAGGAAGGGCTTGAAGAGTTTGGTTTTGATATCAGTGACTGTGTAGTGATGACAAAAAAATCATTTAAGCTTACTCGAATTTTCTTTTACCTTAAATTCTATATTAAGATTTTTTTTAAGGTAATTTTTAGATCTTACGATGCAATATATATTCATTTCATAACCCACTGTTCCCCAGCAATATTTATCCTTCTGTTTTTTAAGCCAAAGATGAAAGTGATTTCAAACACACACGGAAGTGATGTTTTAAGAGTTAATTCAAAGCTATTAAGATACTTTTCTAGAATTGTTTTAAATAAATCATTTTTAATTATTTCACCATCTAAATATTTTATCAAACATATCAAATCTGTTTATTCATTAACTGATAAAAATAAAATTATCACTTTTCCCTCAGGTGGTATAGACACTGATTTTTTTAAACCTTTAAAAAGATCTCATAATGATGAATTTACTGTAGGATACATTTCTAGGATAGATATAGGGAAGGGTTGGGATATTTTGATTGATGCAATTAACATATTAAAGCTAAAATCATTGAATCTTAAAGTAATAATGGCTGGATCTGGTAACCAAATTGATCAAATGAATACAAAGATTAAAGAAAATAGATTAGAGGACATCATAAATTACATAGGTCATATACATCCTAATGATTTACCTTTTTTTTATAATCAATTTGATGTTTTTATTTTATCATCTATACTTGATGAAAGCCTCGGATTAGTTGGCTTAGAGGCTCTGTCATGTGGGATTCCGGTAATAGCTTCCGATAAAGGTGGTCAAATATCTTATTTAAATCAAAAAAATGGAATATTATTTGAAACAGGAAATGCTCACGAACTAGCTATGAAAATTCATTCAATTTCAAATCAAGATTTAAGTAAAATGAAATATTATGCGAGAGAAACGGCATTAAATTATGATAAAGAAAAAGTGTTTTCAGAACTTTGTAATCAACTTCACAATTTATTGAATGGATAATAAAATTAATACTGTTTCTGTTTTCAATGTTCCGATATGGAATGTAACAATGAATGAGGCAATTATATTTATAAAAAAAGAAATTCAACAAAATAATCATCTTCATCACAGTGTAATTAATGCAGGCAAGGTTGTTGCAATGCAGCAAAATAAAGAGTTACGTGAAAGTGTATTAAGTGCGGATATTATCAATGCTGATGGTGCTGGAATTATTTTAGCGTCTAAAATTTTTGGAACACCAATAAAACAAAGAGTAACGGGGATTGATTTAATGGAAAACCTTATCAAAATGGCTCATGACAATAATTGTAAAATCTATTTTTTAGGGGCAAAACAAGATGTTTTAGAAAAGGTAATTAAACATTACTCTAATTTATACTCTAATGAAATAGTTGCTGGATTTCAAAATGGTTATTTCAAAAAAGATGAGGAATCAAAAATTGCAAAACAAATAGCAGAATCAGGGGCAAATATTTTGTTTGTTGCAATGACATCTCCTAAAAAAGAAAATTTTCTTTATGACCAAAATAACATATTAAAAACTATAAATTTCATTATGGGAGTAGGGGGTAGTTTTGATGTTGTTTCTGGTGAAGTAAAAAGAGCTCCAATATGGATTCAAAAAATTGGTTTCGAATGGTTTTACAGGTTTGTTCAGGAACCTAAAAGAATGTGGAAAAGATATTTAATTGGTAATTTTAAATTCTTACTTCTTATTTTGAAATATAAATTCAAATTAAAGTGAAAAAAAAATTTCGTATTTACTTAAATTATTTTGATATTTCATTTTTTCCTTTGTTAGGGTTTTGTATTTGTTTCCCTTATTCAATTCCATTATCAAATTTCTTTCTGATCCTTTCAGTAATCTCTGTATTTATTTCTAATAAAAACCTTAGTCCTTTATATCACTTAAAAAAACATCCAATTTTAATTGCCTTTTTTTTGCTAAATATACTTTATGCATTTTGGCAAGGGTTTTCTAAAAAAAATAACTTAAATATTGAACAGTATGCATTGCTTTTAGTTATGCCAATTGTTCTTCACAATGTTATTATCAAGAAACAATTGCAATCATTTATTAAAGTTTTTTTCGTTTGTATTATAGTCTCTTTAATTCCAGCTTTCTTGATAAGCATCGGATGTTACTTAGAAAGTAAGGACTATACAGAGTTTTTATATAAAAAGCTAGCTGGTAATATTGGTTTTCATGTAATTGAATATTCACTTTTTATATCTATTAGTGGATTGTTTTTTCTTCATGAATATTTTAATAATCATAAAAAGATTAATCTTTTACTTTTGATTGTATGTTCTTTAGTGATTATTCTACTTTCTGTAAGAAGTACAATTATTATTTATTTTTTTGTGCTAATTACTTATTTAGTTATTAATCTAATTATAAATAGAAAGTATATTTTGGCCATAGGTCTACCTATTATAATTATTTCCGTCAGTTCAATTATGGTGATGGAAATACCGACTTTAAAAAGTAGATTTCACAGAGTTTTAAATTCTAAAAATGAAATGGAGAAACATAATCGTCTAAACGGATTTTCAGGCCGTATCTTCATTTGGAGTAAAGCGATTGAAATTATTGATGAAAACTTAATTTTAGGCGTGGGCCCTAAAGAATGTCAAAAACAACTAAACATAAGATACAGTAAAGATAGTTTGGGTGAAACAGCATTAAAAGGGAATTACAATGCTCACAATCAGTTCATACAAAGTTATCTTGAGTTAGGTCTTTTGGCTAGCTTGTTATTAATAGTCTTTTTTATACGAGATTTTATTATATCTATCAGATCAAAAAATATGTTTTTTATTGGAATTTCAGTTTTAATACCTGTAGCTTGTTTGACTGAGTCAATTTTAGAAGTACATAAGGGTATTATTCTACTATCAATCTCAAATATTATTATACTTAATCATGAAATTTTTCAAATGCGAAATAGGTTTTAAGAAATTTTGATAATTGTTATTACTTTTGTTGAGGCATATTTTTTTAAGTTTTGAAAAAAATACTGATTGTAATAGGAACTAGACCCAACTTCATAAAAGTTACGCAATTTAAAAAAATTGCTAAAAGCTATCAGAATATTGAAATTAAAATAGCTCACACAGGTCAACATTATGATAAAAACATGGTAGATGTTTTTTTTAATCAATTTAATTTAAAACCTGATTATTTTTTAAATATTGATCCAATATTAAGTCCAAACAAGCAAATTTCTCAAATCATGAGTAAATTAGAAGATTTAATTTTAGATGAATATTATCCTGATTTAGTCATTACTCCTGGCGATGTTAATTCAACTTTAGCTACTTCAATTACTGCAAACAAAATGGGAATTAAATTGGCACATCTTGAGAGCGGTTTAAGATCATTTGATAGAAGGATGCCCGAAGAAAATAATAGGCTTGTTACCGATGAGCTTTCGAATTTTTTTTTTGTAACAGAAAAAAGTGGTCTACATAATTTGACAAACGAGGGTAAAAAAGGCAATCAGGTTTTTGTTGGAAATACCATGATAGACACTTTAGTTGCATATGAGACTGAAATTGAGAAATCTAATATTATTCATGATTATAATTTATTAAATAAAAAATATATTTTGACTACTATTCATCGCCCTTCTAACGTAGATAATAAAGAAGGAATAGAAAAGTTAATAAATATTATTACCTCACTTTCAGATTTCATTTTCTTTTTTCCTATTCACCCAAGAACAGTGAAAAACGTGGATATGTTTGATCTGAAAACTAAATTTGAAAATTTAGAAAATCTTATTTTAACCGAACCATTAGGATATTTTGAATTTCAAAAATTGATAAAGTATTCTCAATTGGTTTTAACTGATAGTGGTGGTATACAAGAGGAAACAACTTATAGACAAATTCCTTGCTTAACTTTAAGAGAAAATACTGAGAGACCAATTACTATCAATAAAGGAAGTAACACATTAATGCCATTTGATATCAATTTAATTTTGTCTAAAGTGAATCAAATTGAAAATGGAACCTATAAAAAGGGTCAAATACCTGAGTTATGGGATGGTAAGGCAACTGAAAGAATAATGAAATTCATTTCAAATATTAAATGAATTCAACTTTTTCAAATCTTACCAGAGTAATACATTTCCTAGGTGATCTTTTTTTAATAAATGTTTCCTTTTTGATTGCCTATGTAATAAAGTTTGATCATTTAAAAATTCTAAATGATGATAAATACTTACTGTTACTTTTTGTATATAATATGGCTTGGTTTATTGCTACTTATGTTCTTAAGTCCTACGATATTTATCGTATTACTAGATTTGAAAACATTATAGGTTCTCTATTAAAGTTATTTGTTTTGCAATCTCTAATATTAATGGCTTTTTGGGTTATAATAAAAGCCTTTTATTATTCACGTGAGCACATTTTGTGGACGTGCACTTTTTTATACCCACTGGTGTTAACATGGAGGATAGGATTAATTTTCTTACTCAATAAATACAGAAAAAAAGGTTTTAATTTTCGAAGAGTTATTATTGTAGGGTCCGGTGAGGTAGCGTTTGACTTGAAACAAGTAATTGAAAGAAATACTCAATTTGGATATAAAATAATTGGAGTTTTTAGCGATAATGAAATCGAAGATAAGGATTATGTAGGACCTGCTGATAAAATTCAAGAATTTTGCAAAAAAAATAATGTTGATGAAATTTATTGTTCCATTTCAGATGTCGAAACAAATCTAGTACGGTGCTTGACAGAATTTTCACATAATAATTTAATTAGAATTAAAATGATTCCTGATGTGAGAGGCTTTTTAAACCGTCACTTAACTATTGATTTTTATGAACATGTACCTGTATTAACTTTCAGGAATATTCCGTTAGATGATTATGCAAATA
>TARA_B100000963_G_scaffold287434_1_pt1 | contig 12715 bp, 11 predicted proteins | sample TARA_B100000963 | Tara Oceans TARA_B100000963 (sample SAMEA2622097) | marine metagenome | biome: marine biome (ENVO:00000447); feature: surface water layer (ENVO:00002042); material: "saline water (ENVO:00002010), including plankton (ENVO:xxxxxxxx)" | depth 5 m | reverse complement strand
GGAGTTGTTAAAGTTCAATTACAAGGAAGCTGCTCAGGATGTCCTAGCTCTACTTTAACATTAAAACAAGGAGTTCAAAATCTTTTAAAACATTATATTAGAGAGGTTAAAGAGGTTGAAGCGATTTAAATTTAAAAAAATAAAATTTCTAAACGTTAATAGAAAAAAAAAAACAACTGAGACTATAGACTTGTTTGGTGAAAGAGTAAGTAGCTCAATTGGTAGAACATTGGTTGCTTGTTTTGCAATAATAGGTTTTTTCTATGCAGCTCCAATTCTCGTTAATTTTGCAACTCAGGAAATTTTTTCAAACGAATTTCAAAATGATTCTAGAAAAATAATGGTTTATAAGTTGAATGGAAAAGAGGATCAAATTACAATTGATAAGAATGAGGCTTTTGATGAGAAAGATTTATTGTCTGATATTCTAACACTTAATGATTTAGACACAGAGTCAGTAAGATTAAGTGCATCAACAATTAGTCAATTATTTGAAGATACAAATTATAGTTTAGATGATGTAAGAACAAATAAACTAGTTAGACCTGTTGCTTTAACCTGGTTACCAAATGAAATAAAAAAAATAGAAAATACAAAAAAAAGAAAGAATTTTTTTATTCAAATAGTTCTACCTTTAATTTTGGAGGAAAATAATAATATAAAACTTGATAGGTTAAAACTTTTTACAATAATTAACAAAAACAATAATACTAAGTTGGAAAAAAAATGGTTAAATCAAAAATTTAAACAGTATGGAGTGCTTTCCAAGGACCTTTCGACATTAAAAATTAGGATGGATGAAATTCCAACATCTTTAGCTATAGCTCAAGCTGCAAAAGAGACTGGGTGGGGTACATCACGATTCGCGTTAGAGGGAAATGCTTTATTTGGTCAGTGGACTTGGTCAGGAGCAGGATTAAAACCCAAAGACGCTGAAAAGGATCAAGGTCACAAAGTAATGAAATTTAATGTTTTGCAAGCATCAGTTAGAGCCTATCAACGTAATTTAAATACTCATTCTTCTTATAGAGATTTCAGAAAAGCCAGAGCAAAATTAAGGGATGAGGGTGTTGAATTAGATAGTATAATTTTGTCAGAATATTTAGATAAATATGCCGAGACCGGTCAAAAGTATGTTGAGACTCTAAAAAAGATTATTTATCAAAATAAATTAAAAGATTTTGATGATGCCAAACTACTTCCTTCTAGTAAAAAACTAGAGAGTCTTATTTAGACTCCTTAGCAATAGTAAATTGTGTTCCGAACCACCGCCACTTCCCATTATCATTGAGAGAACAATTAATTCTTCCTCTCCTTGGGATAAAAGGTTCTCTAAATTTAATTAAAAGTTTATTTTCCTCAAATTTTATATCAGACTTTTCCCACTTATTTCCCTCATTTGAGTAACAATTAATATTTTCTAAATTTTTTTGTTCTTTAAAAAATTCAACAATAAATTCGGGTGGATTTTTTTGATGATTTAATTTTTTTTCAAGAGGTTTTAAACTTTTATATTCTAAAGGAGAATAATTTATAATTGAATTAAATCTTTGTAATTTTCCATATTTTTCATTTATTGGAAATCTTGGAAGTTCATACTTTTCTTTATTTACATCAATTACACCCGAGTGTTGTCCAAAAGAAAGTTTAAAGTTTTTTGAAATATATTCACTCATCTCTTTTGAATATTCTCCAAATGGGTAAGAAAATAAAGATGGGATATAACCTAACTCTTTTAAAAAAATTTGATCCGCCTTTTTTATATCTTGAACAAATTTTTCATATTTTTTGTCAATTAAATAATCATGTGAATGAGAATGATGGCCAATAACACCAATTTCTGTTCTTTCAATCTCTTTGATTTGACTCCAAGTCATGTATCCTCTTTTGCCAACAGGTTCAGTCGATACAAACAATAAAAAAGGAATTTTGTTTTTTTTAAGTATCGGCCATGCGTTTTCATAAAAAGATTTAAATGCGTCGTCTATTGTAATTAAAATTTTTTTTTGTTTTTTAGGCTCATCAAAATTACTTTCAAAATCTTTAGGATGGTAAAAATCATATTTTGAATTTTTGATTATATCTAAATGTTTTTCAAATATATCTACCCTAATATTAGTCGATGGGTATTTATTTTCTTCAAAACGATGATACATAACTGATAAAACACCTTCATCTTTAGAAAAATATTTACTACTTTCATCTTGTGCTTTAGAGTTTGGAATAATAAAAAAAAAAGTAATGAATAAACTAATTGTTGATGCTGCTAAAGAAAATATTTTTTTAATGATCATCAGTAATAATGACATTTATAGTATTAGTCATGAAAATACCAAAGCTAATTATGAGAAATTAATACTACTTATAAATGATTTTTTAAATTCGAAAAATCTAAAAATAAAAGATATTTCAACATTTTATCTTAATACAGGGCCAGGAAGTTTTGCTGGAATAAGAAATTCAATATCTGTTATAAAAGCAATTTGTCTAGTCAATGATGTAGATTATTATTGTTTTAGTTTTCAATATTTTAAAGATATCAAAGAGATAAAGTACGAAAATATTCCCGATCTATGCGATAAATTTAATGTTAAAAAAAATTTGATTAATCCTATTTATATAAGTTAAAATTAGTTATGTCAGATAATATAGAACAAAAGTTCCAAAAAAAAGGCCTCAAGCTTACGGATCAAAGAAAGACTATAGCACGCGTTATTCTTGAGTCTAAAGAGGCTTATGGGGAGTCGGATCATCCTGATGTTGATGAATTATACAATAGGGTGTCTAAAATCGATCCTAAAATAAGTATTGCTACTGTCTATAGAACTGTCAAACTTTTTGAGGAAGCTGGAATATTGACAAAGCATGACTTTAAAGGTGGAAAAGCAAGATATGAGTTAAATGATGATCATAATCATTTAATTGATATTAAAACTGGTGAGATAATAGAATTCGTTGATGAAGAAATTAATCAGATCCAAAAAAAAATCGCAGAAAAATATGGCTATACTCTTGTTGATCATAGACTTGAACTTTATGGAGTAAAAAAAAAATCGCAATAAAATGAGCAAAAGAATTTTTATAAAGACATTTGGTTGTCAAATGAATGAGTATGACTCAAAGCGTATTTATGATGTAGTAAAAGAAATTGGTTTTAAAAAAACAGATGAATGTCAAGATGCAGATTGTTATCTTTTAAATACATGTCATATTAGAGATAAAGCTAGTGAAAAAGTTTATCATGAAATCGGTAGAGTAAAAAAAATTTTCAGATCAAAAAAAAAACCATTAGTTATAGTAGTTGGATGTGTTGCCCAAGCTGAAAATAAAGAAATGTTAAAAAGAGAGCCTTATATAGACTTAATCTTAGGACCTCAGGCTTATCATAAAATTAATGATAAAATATTAAATTTTACTGGAAAACTTAAAGTTGAGGAAACAGAGTTTGATGCAGTAAGTAAGTTTGAGTATTTGAGTAGAATAAAAAATAAAGTTGGTAAAGCTACCTCTTTTTTAACAATTCAAGAAGGCTGTGATAAGTTTTGTCATTTTTGTGTTGTGCCTTATACAAGAGGGCCAGAGTATTCTAGACCTTTTGATCAAATAATTAATGAGGCTAAAAACTTAGTGGACCAAGGATCTAAGGAGATTATATTGTTAGGTCAAAATGTAAATGCATACAATCACAAAGGCAGAAGATTATCAAATATTATTAATGAGATAGAAAAAATTAAAAACGTCGAAAGAATAAGATTTACTACTTCTCACCCTAAAGATATGACAGATGATTTAATTGAAGTCTATAAAGACTCAAAAAAACTTATGCCATTAATTCATCTTCCTGTTCAAAGTGGTTCTGATAAGATTCTAAATTTAATGAATAGAAAACATACTATTGAAGACTATTTAAAAACTTATGAAAGATTAAAAAAAATAAATCCGCTAGTAGAATTTTCTAGTGATTTTATCATTGCTTATCCTGGTGAAGAAGAAAAAGATTTTACGAAAACATTAAATTTGATTAAAGAAGTTAGATTTATTAATTCTTATTCATTTATATTCAGCCCTAGACCAGGTACAGTGGCCGAAGGACTAAAGATAATTGATAAAAAAATTTCATTAAAGCGTTTAGAAAAAGTTCAAGATACGCTTTTTAAAAACCAAATTGAAAAAAATAAATCTTTAGAAAATAAAACAATAAACGTATTATCAGAGAATTTGACTGAAGATAGAACTAAAGTTTTTGGGAGATCAGAATACATGACACCTGTAATATTTGAAGGTGATAAAAAAGATATTGGAAAAATGCTCAAAATTAAAATTAACAAAAGTAATAGAAACACTTTATTTGGAAAAGTGATTGATAATTTAGATCAAAAGGTGGCATAAAATTGAGTGGAATATTAAAAAAGAATATTAATCCATCTTTAAAATTTGTTTATTCAGATAACAGTTCACTAAGTGTTATTTTTCATGACAATGATTTATTAATGGGTGTTGTTGGGGAATTTAATAAAAACTTAAAAGAACTCGAAAAAATTACTCAAGCAAATTTATATTCTAGAGGTAATTCAATATTAATTAAATCTGATCCAGAAAATAACGAAATACTAAAAAATGCGATACAGTTTTTAGCAAATCAATTCGTTAATAATGGATCTATAGAAAATAAAGATATTCTCTCATCTGTGGATAAATTTATGATAAATGAGAAAGTTAAGAATAATAATATTACCGATATTATTAAAACACCTAAAAAGTCCATTATTCCTAGATCTGAAAAGCAAAAGAGCTACGTAAGAGCATTAAGACAAAGTGATATAATTATATCTGCAGGTCCAGCAGGAACGGGCAAAACTTTTTTAGCTGTTGCTGTTGGTCTAACAATGTTACTAGAAAAGAAAATCGAAAGAATTATTTTATCCAGACCAGCAGTAGAGGCTGGCGAAAGGCTAGGTTTTTTACCAGGAGATATGAAAGAGAAAGTAGATCCCTATCTCAGGCCTTTATATGACTCGCTCTATGATTTATTTGATTTTGAGAAAATTCAAAGAATGATAGAAATTGGAGATATAGAAATCGCACCTCTAGCTTTTATGAGAGGAAGAACATTAAAAAATTCATTTGCTATTTTAGATGAAGCTCAAAATGCAACTGATACTCAAATTAAGATGTTTTTAACTCGTATAGGAGAAAATTCAAAAATAGTAGTTAATGGAGATCCTTCGCAAATAGATCTACCAAATAAGAGTATATCTGGTTTGGTTAGATCAAAAAAGTTACTTGGGCATTTAAATGAAATATCAGTTGTTGATTTTGATCATTCTGATGTTGTGCGACATCCGTTAGTATCTAAAATAGTTAAAGCATATTCAAAAAATGATTAATATTTTTGTCTTCTCAAATGAGAGGGCTTGGTCCAATAGACTAAAAAATAAAAAGTTATTTTTTAATAAAATCTGCAAATCATTTCCAAAAAGATATAAATTTTTAAATAAAAAAATTAGTTTAACTCTTTTGTTATCTAATAATAAAAGTATTAAAAAACTCAACAGAAATTTTAGAGATAAAAATAAATCAACTGATATTTTGTCATTTCCATTTAGTAATAAATTAAAAATTACTAAAGAAACATATCTTGGAGATATAATTATAAGTTACAATTTCATTGACAAACCAAAATCACAAAATAACGAGTCCTTTAGAAAAAAGCTTATAAAGACTTTCATTCATGGTTTTTTACATCTATTGAGTTTTAATCATGTTCGAGATGCAGAATACAAAAAAATGTTAAAAGAAGAAAAATTTATATATCAATCTGTAATTTCAAAATTAAATTGAGTAAGAAATTATATATCGAGTTGATATTTTTAGCTCTTTTAGGAGCTCTAACTTCTTTAAGTTTGCCACCTTTTAACTACTTCTTAATAAATTTTTTCACTTTTTCTTTGTTTTTTTATTATTTGATTAAAAAATCAAATAATCTGAAAAATAAAAAACTTTTTTTTCTTTATGGCTGGATATTTGGCTTTGGTTACTTCTTAACAAATTTGTATTGGATATCTATTTCTTTGACATTTGATCAGAATTATAAGTTTTTAATTCCTTTAACTATTTTTTTAATACCATCTTTTTTAGCACTATTTTATGGAATAATTTCTTTTATTTTTTTAAGTTTTAAACCAAAAAATGTTTTGGGCTCACTATTATGGTTTTCTCTTGTCTTTGGAGTTTTAGAATTTGCCCGAGGAACGATTTTAACCGGATTTCCTTGGAATTTGATTGCTTATAGTTTTTCAAATCAGTTAGAATTTATAAGTGTAATTTCAATAACAGGAACCTATGGATTTAATTTGTTCTGTATTTTAGTTTTTACCTGTCCAGCAATTCTATTTATTAAAAATACAAATAGAGCAATAGCTTTTAATATTTCAATTTTTTTTACAGTAATTCTTATTCTTATTTACGGATCAATCTACAAAAAAGAATTTGACAATACAGCTGATAAAAATTTTAATTATAAAATTAGGGTTATTAGTTCTCAGATAGGTCTTGAAAGATTCTATTCAGAAGTGGATCCAGTTGCAATTATTAGAGATTTAATAAAGATTAGTAAACCCGATCAAAATGCTAAAACTATATTTATCTGGCCTGAGGGTATTGTTCCAGACATAACACAGGGAAGTTTGGTTGAATATAAATGGCTTTTTGAGGAAAATTTTAATGAGAATCATCTATTTATAATTGGAATAAATAGCCAGGTGATTAAAGATGGTTCTAAAAATTATTTCAACACTTTTTCAGTTTACGATGCTAATTTAAATTTAATTAATACTTATAATAAAATCAATTTAGTTCCATTTGGTGAGTTTTTGCCTATCGAAAATGTTTTGAAAAATATTGGACTAAGATCTTTAACTAACAACTATCAATCTTTTTCGAGTGGATTCAAAAGAGATATCATTGAAATAAATCAACAAAATTTTTCATTAAGAATCTTACCCTTGATTTGCTATGAAATAATCTATTCAGGTAAATTGTTTGCAGACTCTAATTTTGATCTAATAATTAATATCTCAGAGGATGGATGGTTTGGAAAATCTATTGGACCAAAACAACATTTTTCTCATAGTATTTTTAGAGCTATAGAAAGTGGAAAGTATGTTGTTAGATCATCAAATAATGGGATTGCAGCTATAATTAACCCACTAGGGGTTGTAGAACAAAATATAGAATTTGGAAAATCAGGTTATATTGATTTAGATAAAACAAAAAAAATAAAGTCAACATTATTTTCACAATATGGAAATAAAATTTTTGTTTTATTGATTTTGCTGTATATTTTCTTAATCTTATTATTTAACAGAATAAAAAATGAGTAATCTTAAAAACTATTTATTTACTAGTGAGTCAGTTTCAGAAGGGCATCCTGATAAAGTATCAGATAGAATTTCGGATATGGTCGTTGACAGTTATCTCTCGGGTGATCCCTTCTCTAGAGTTGCATGTGAAACCTTAACAACTACAAACAAAGTAGTTCTTGCTGGTGAGGTTAGAGGGCCTGAAATTAGTAAAGATGAAATAATACAAAAAGTAAGAAATTGTATTAAGGATATTGGTTATGACCAGGACGGCTTTACTTGGAAGGACGCGACAAAAATTGAGTGTCATTTACACGCACAATCTGCTGACATTGCTATGGGTGTAGACTCATCTGGAAATAAAGATGAAGGTGCTGGTGATCAAGGAATTATGTTTGGATATGCATGTAATGAAACTGATATATTGATGCCTGCTCCTATTCACTATTCCCATAAAATTTTAAGACTTATGGCAGAAGATAGAAAATCAGGAAAATTAAAAAACATTGAACCTGACTCAAAAAGCCAGGTTACTTTTGAATATGTTGATGGAAAGCCAACCAAAGTTAAGTCAGTTGTAATATCATCTCAGCATGCACCAGATGTTAATCAATCGCAAGTTAGAGATTTACTTAGACCCTATATGTTAAAATCCATTCCTAAAAATTTTCTTCAGGAATTCGATGAAAATGATTTTTATGTAAATCCAACTGGTAATTTCGTTATAGGAGGCCCAGATGGTGATTGTGGATTAACAGGAAGAAAAATAATTGTAGATACTTATGGTGGTGCGGCTCCTCATGGAGGAGGCGCTTTTTCAGGAAAAGACCCAACAAAAGTTGATAGATCTGCAGCTTATGCAGCGAGGTATATAGCTAAAAATGTTGTTGCTTCAAAAATAGCTGATAAGTGTTTAATACAACTCGCTTATGCAATTGGTGTTTCAAAACCTTTATCTATTTATGTAGATTTATTTGATAATGATTTAGATAAAAATAAGTTTGTTGTTGAAAAAATAAAAGAGAATTTTGATTTAAGTCCAAGAGGCATACGAGAAATGCTAAATTTAAATAAACCTATTTATGAGAAAACAGCTGCATATGGTCATTTTGGAAGAACACCTGAAGCTGATGGATCATTTTCATGGGAAAAAACTGATAAAATCGGGTCTTTTTCTAAATAGTTTCTATTGAATTAAAAAAAAACTTTATTATATTCTTCGAACATTGTTGAAATTTCAAAATGGGCATTAGCCCATTTTTTTTTGGAACAAACAAAAAAATGTTAAATAAAAGAGCTGATAAACTAGAGTTACTTAGAATTGCTGAAGCTGTGGCATTAGAAAAGTCTATAGATAAAGAATTAATAATTAATTCTATGGAAACAGGTATTGCTAAAGCAGCCAAATCTAAGTTTGGTCAAGATAATGAAATTAAAGTTTTAATTGACAGAGATACCGGAAATATTGAGCTTTTTAGAAAGCTGGTCATAGTAGAAAATCCTGAAAATTCTAATACTGAAATTAATATAGAGGAAGCAATTAACCTTAATGAAACAAACAGGGGAAAAACTATTGGTGATGAAGTGCTTCAACCATTACCATCTTTTGATTTTGGTAGGATCGCGGCGCAGACTGCAAAACAAGTAATAAATTTTAATGTAAGAGAAGCAGAAAGAGAAAGACAATTTAATGACTTTATAGATAAAAAAGACTCTATCTTAAGTGGAATTGTTAAAAGATTAGAATTTGGAAATGTAATTGTAGATCTTGGCAGAACTGAAGCGATAATTCAAAAGAATGAGATGATACCTAGAGAAAATATTAAAGCTGGAGATAGAGTTAAAGCGTATTGTTATGATGTCAGAAGAGAGCCTAGGGGACAACAGATTTTTTTGTCTAGAGCACACCCGAAATTTATGGAGAAACTTTTTGTTCAAGAAGTTCCAGAAATTTATGATAATTTGATCGAAATTAAATCATCTTCTAGAGATCCAGGCAGTAGAGCCAAAATTTGTGTGAAAGCAGTTGATACGTCACTTGATCCTGTAGGAGCATGTGTCGGAATGAGGGGTTCAAGAGTACAAGCTGTTGTAAATGAATTACAAGGAGAAAAAATTGACATTGTAAATTGGTCTGAGGACCCAGCGATATTAGTAGCAAATGCTTTATCCCCAGCAGAGGTTCAAAGGGTTAATGTTGATTTGGAAAGAAAAAAATTAGATGTAATTTTAACAGAGGATAATCTTAGCAAGGCAATTGGAAGAAGAGGTCAAAATGTTCGATTAGCTACAAAATTAATGAATTATGAAATTAATATTATGACTGATCAAGAGGATTCTGATCGACGTCAACAAGAATTCAAAGAGAAGACAGAAAATTTTGTTAAAAATTTAGAACTCGATGAAACGTTAGGTCAACTTTTAGTTGCCGAAGGATACTCTACTATAGACGATATAAAAGATACCACCTCTGAGAATTTGATAAAAATCGAAGGAATAGAAGAAGAAACAGCAAAAGCACTTATCGAAAGAGCAAAAGAATTTTATCAAAAAGATCAGGAGGACATTTCTCAAAGAATCAAAGATTTAGGTTTGGCTGACGATTTAATAAATCTAAAAGGTTTGACACCTGGAATGCTGGTCACTTTAGGTGAGCAAAAAATACTTAACTTGGAAGATTTTGCTGATCTAGCATCTGATGAGCTTACTGGTGGATTAGATGTAATAAAAGGAGAAAAAATAAAAATTCAAGGCTACCTTGAGGACTTTGCATTATCAAAGAATGAAGCAGATGAACTAATCATGTCAGCAAGAAATATAGTTTATAAAGATAAAGATTGAGGAATGAGGTATGGAAAACAAAAAAAAACTAACTATTTCTGGAAAGCTAAAAAAATCAATTAATGACTTTGATACCTCAAAAATAAAAGGGAAGAAAACAGTATTAATTGATAAACAATCAAGCAAAGCTTTTGGTAAAGTAACTAACAATAGAAGTAGTGGATCTAAACAATCTTCCAGTTTTAAAAAAGGAACTCAATTAAAAAATAACTTTTTTTCTAAAGCGCAGCCTATAGCAAGTGATTTTGAAAAACGAAAACTTGCAGAACAAAGAGCAACTAAAAGATTAAAAGGTGATTCAGATAATGAGAAAAAATCAAAATTAGGAACAAAAAAAAGAGAGTTAAAACTCACTGTTTCTAGAGCTTTAAGTGATCAAATAGAAACAAGGGAAAGAAGTTTAGCTTCAGTTAAAAGAGCAAGACAAAAGGAACTAAAAAATGCAAATAAAGACGAAAATAAAGAAAATTTTAAACAAATAAAAAGGGATATTAATATTCCAGAATCAATAACAGTTAGGGAACTTGCAAATAGAATGGCTGAACAGTCCAGTAATGTTATTAAATTCCTTTTTGGTATGGGTGTTACAGTTACTATTAATCAATCTTTAGCTGCGGATACTGCAGAGTATCTAGTAAAAGAATTTGGCCATAATCCAATAAGAGAAGAAAAAGCTGAAGAAATAATAAGCAAAATTAAAGCCTCTAGAGCGGAAAACTTAAAAAATAGACCTCCGATTGTGACCGTAATGGGCCATGTAGATCATGGGAAAACATCTGTGTTAGATGTTTTAAGAAGTGCAAACGTAGTATCAGGGGAATTTGGTGGAATTACTCAACATATAGGAGCTTACCAAATAGATGCGCAATCAAGTAAATTAACTTTTATTGATACTCCAGGCCACGCAGCTTTTACAGAAATGAGATCAAGGGGATCAAAACTTACGGATGTAGTTGTGTTAGTAGTTGCAGCAGATGATGGGGTAAAACCCCAAACAGTCGAGTCTATAAAACATGCTAAAGCAGCAAATGTTCCAATAGTTGTCGCAATTAACAAGTGTGATCTTCCAGATGCTGACCCACAAAAAGTTAAAAATCAATTACTAGAGCACGAATTAATTGCTGAAGACCTTTCAGGAGATGTGTTAATGGTTGAAATATCAGCTAAAACTAAACTAAATTTAGATAAATTAGTTGAGGCAATTATTCTTCAAGCTGAAATTCTAGATTTGAAAACAGATTTTCTGTCTAAAGCGACCGGAATTGTTCTAGAGTCCAAAATTGATATAGGTAGAGGTCCTGTAGCAACTGTAATTGTGACTGCAGGTACTTTAAAAAAAGGAGATTTTTTTGTCAGTGGATTAAGATGGGGAAAAGTAAGAGCGATTATTAATGATAAGGGGCAAAGTATTGATAAGGCTTTACCGTCTACACCGGTTGAAATTCTTGGTATCAATGGTGCTGCAAAAGCTGGAGACGATTTTATAGTTCTTGACAATGAAAAAGAAGCTAAAAATTTAAGTCAAAATAGAGCTCAAGAAAATAAAGAAACTAAAAATCCCTTAACTTTTGCAACCCAAGACTCAGCGTTCTCAGATAAGTTATCAGAAGAATTGAATTTAATAATTAAATCTGACGTTCACGGATCATCTGAAGCAATTAAAAGTGCTATTAGTCAAATTAAGCACGAAGAGGTTAAACCTAAAATTATTTTATCAGATATTGGAATGGTTACAGAAACCGATGTAACTTTAGCAAAAGCGTCTAATGCTGTTTTGATAGCATTTAACGTTAAACCAAGTAAAGAGGCAAAAAAATTAGCTGAGCTTGAGAAGATAAAAATATCCTCTTATAATATTATTTATGAAGTATTAGATTTTATCAAATCAAAAATGTCAGGTTTGCTAAGACCTGATATTCAAGAAAATATAACTGGAACCGCTCAAATTTTAGAAATATTTAAGGTTTCAGGAGCAGGTAAAGTTGCAGGATCTAAAGTTACAGAAGGTGAAATAAGTAGTAACTCTGAGTTAAGAATAATTAGAGATGGAAATATTATATTTACGGGTAAAGTCGGAACACTATTTAGGGAAAAAAACCAGGTAAAACAGGTAAGTAACGGTCAAGAGTGTGGTATTACAATTAAAGATTATGTCGACTTTCAAAAAAATGACACGTTAGAGGCTTTTAATATAACCTCAAAAGAAAGGACAATTTAATGGCTGACAGATTAGGAAAACCAATGTCTCAAAGACAATTAAGAGTTGGAGAAATGGTAAAGCAAGCTCTAAGCATGATTTTTATAAGAAATGAAGCTAAGGTGCCGAATTTAGAAACTAATACAATTACTGTTACTGAAGTTCGAATGAGTCAAGATTTAAAAATTGCCAAGGCATATGTTCTTCCACTAGGAGGGAAAAAAGCTGATGAAACAATAAGTATTTTGAAAGAATACTCGTTTCTAATCAGAAAGATATTATCACAAAAAGTAGTAATGAAATTTTTACCAAAACT
>TARA_B100000963_G_scaffold260271_1_pt1 | contig 12716 bp, 9 predicted proteins | sample TARA_B100000963 | Tara Oceans TARA_B100000963 (sample SAMEA2622097) | marine metagenome | biome: marine biome (ENVO:00000447); feature: surface water layer (ENVO:00002042); material: "saline water (ENVO:00002010), including plankton (ENVO:xxxxxxxx)" | depth 5 m | reverse complement strand
AAATACATTTCTTTAAAATTATTAAATTTATATGAGTTGATTGCCAGAAAACAACAAAATATTGGAGCTATAACAAGAACTCCATATCCAATCAGAATTGCCAACGGTATAAATGCTAAAAGGAGAAATAGCTGAAGTATGAACCTATTCATTCTTTAATAGAAACAACTTTTTCATTTTTTGTCAATTTTCATTCAATAAATTTTTGTCTGTTTCAAGCTTTAGTATTGAGATGTCAGTTTGGATTTCAAGTATTGCTTGGTTTAATTGATTCCTATAATTTATCAGAGCCTGAATTGAGTCATCCATTAGAATTAATTGAGTATTTAAAGCATCTACGGATTCATTTGCCATTCTCATTTCTTCAGCAAGATTGTTTATACTTTCAATATCTTGTTGATTTTTATTAATAATGTTTAATGAATCTCTAATGCTCGTCTTATTTTCAATAATCTGATTCTCAATAGATTTTAATAATATTTGCATTTCATCAGTTTTCTTTTCTAGTCTGTTAATGTTTACCTTGTTTCTTTTATTGCTCAAGTCCCATAACTTTCTTATTTCTTTATCTAGAAATTGAATAGAAGACGCTATATCTGTCATAGAGTCATTATTTGTTTCATCAACAATATTAATTTGTTCCTCAATAAGAATTAGCCTTTCATCAAGAAGTGATAAAAAGCTTTTACTCGTGTTAGATTCATAATTCTGCCATATTGCTAAACCTAGAATGCTCATGAAAACAGAAACATATATAAAACCAATCAAAAGACCTCCTCTATTATTTCTTTTTAAATATGAAGGTTCTTTTTTATTAACTTTGACTTCTTGATTCATTTTCTAATAATATTATTAATTTTTAGCATATAATATTTCTTTATTTTACCTTAAAGAAAAATTAATTATGAATTTAGATTTTTCAGATGATCAAAAATTTCTTAAAGAAGAAGCAAGAAAGTTTCTAGAAAAAGAAAAAACAGTTACTAGAAATCGATCTGTCCTTGAAAATAATAAAGGCTTTGATGCAGATTTGTGGTCAAAAATTGTTAATTTAGGATGGACAGGAATTCGTATCCCAGAAGAATATGATGGACTTGGTTTAGGACATCTCGAATTATGTGTTGTTGCTGAAGAACTAGGAAGAAACTTAGCACCGGTGCCTTATTCTTCCTCGGTTTATTTATTTACTGAGGGAATAATTCATTATGGTAATGAGAGAATTAAAAAGAATATTCTACCTAAATTAGTGAAAGGAGAAGTTGTTGGAACTTTTGCGGTTACAGAAGAGTTTAAAGCTCCCACGTCTGAAAATATTATTCTTTCATGCAAGGAAGGTATTTTAAATGGGAAAAAAATTGCTGTTCCTGATGCAGAAATTGCGACTCATGCAATTGTTGTTGCCAGGTCTGAGAATGGAATCTCACTCCAATTAGTGGACTTGTCCTCAGAAGGTGTGATTATTGAAAAACAGGAAAATATTGATGAAAGTCGAGGACATTATTCTGTTACTTTTAAAAATGTTAAAAGTGAATTGTTAGGAGATGAGATCAATGGTTGGAAATTATATGAATTTTTGATAAATCAAGCTGCTGTCCTTTATGGATATGAACAAATTGGTGGATCTCAAGCTGCGCTAGATATGGCAATTGATTATGCCAAAGAAAGATATGCTTTCGGTCGACAAATTGGATCATTTCAGGCTATAAAACATAAATTAGCTGATATGTATATTTCGCTAACGCTCGCAAAATCAAATTGTTACTATGCAGCCTGGGCATTATCAACGAATGCATCTGATCTTCCTTCGGCTTCAGCAACTGCAAGAGTAAGTGCTATTAAAGCTTATCAGCTTTGCTCAAAAGAAAACATCCAAACTCATGGTGGCAATGGTTTTACATGGGAATATGATTGTCATATGTTTTATAGAAGATCAAAGCTTCTGTCACTTAATATTGGATCATTGAGTAACTGGAAAGAAAAATTAGTAACAAATTTAGAACAATCAAATTTATAAATTAAGGAAATATTATGGATTTTAATGACACGCCTGAACAATCTAAATTCAGAAAAACTTGCCGTGACTGGCTAGAAAAAAATGCTACTTTAAAAGAAAAAAAATCTGGAGATTCATCTTTTGGAAATAAAGATATATTAAAAGATGCAAAAGTATGGCAAAAAAAGAAATATGATGCAGGTTGGGCTATGTTGCACTGGCCAAAAGAATATGGCGGTATTGGTGCATCAGCAATAGAAAGAATAATTTGGGCAAATGAGGAATCAAAATTTGATGTGCCAAAGGGTATTTTTGAAATTGGTTTAGGAATGTGTGGGCCAGTAATGATGCAATATGCATCTGAAGAACAAAAAGAAAGATATCTTCCTCCAATGGCAGAGGGTAAAGAGATATGGTGTCAGTTATTTTCAGAACCATCTGCTGGCTCAGATGTTGCTGGATTAAGAAGTAAGGCAGTTCAAAATGGAGATAAATGGATAATCAATGGTCAAAAAGTTTGGACGTCAGGTGCTCATTTTTCTGACTACGGTATTCTTGTAGTGAGGCATGATCAAGACGCTGAGAAGCACAAAGGGCTAACATTCTTTTTTGTTGATATGAAATCTCCAGGAATCGAAGTCAAACCAATTAAACAAATTACTGGCGGTTCAAGTTTTAACGAAGTGTATTTTACAGATGTTGAAATTCCAGATTCTCAAAGATTAGGAGAAATTGGAGATGGATGGAAAGTTGCAATAACCACCTTAATGAATGAAAGATTAGCAGTTGGTGATGCTGATGGGGCTGATGTCGAAGATGCTTTTAAATGGGCCAAAACCCAAGACAATTTGGGTGAACCGCTTCTAAATAATCAAGCTGCAAGAGAATCAATTGCTGATTGGTACTGTGAGGCTAGCGGCCTGAAAAATACAAAATTAAGGACAATGTCAGCGCTTTCAAGAGGTGATACTCCCGGACCAGAAGCTTCAATAACTAAAATTGTAAGTGCTGGTAAGCTTCAAGATGTAGGTAATTTTGGAATCGATTCGATGGATATGGCTGGAATGTTAAAGTCTGAAGATCCAGAGATTAAAAGATTTCAGAATGCTTGGCTTGGCGCTCCGGGATTGAGAATCGCTGGAGGAACCGACGAGATTTTACGAAATATAATTGCAGAGAGAGTTTTAGGTCTCCCTCAAGAGCCACGAGCTGATAAGGGAGTTGCATTTAAAGATATTCCATCTGGTAAATAGTAATCACCTAAATTTAGATAAGAAATTTAAGAAAGCCGTATTTCCTCCGTCAACTTTTATTGAACCATTGGCAATTGCGGAGATAGGACCATTTATTCCTCCAAGAACATTTTTTAATGTGAGCTCGTCTGTCTCAATAATCAAATCGCAATTATTATTATCATCTTCAGAAATCGCAGCTATTTCATTTCTTAAAGTGATTGATTTGCTGGCACCAGATGTAAAATTAAAGCAAGCTTTATAATTTGAGGTCCCATGTTTGGTTGGGTCATAGCTAACTGATAAAATACTAAAAATAGTGTCGATTGATATTTGTTTCATCAAATCTTCATTTCTTTCTGGCTCTGGAAAACTATCAAAACCCTTATCTAGTTCCGCTGCAGAAGTAAGAAAGTAATTTCTTTTGTTAGGATTAGATGCCCTCTTCCCAATATATAATAATGCCTCTCTTCTATGCTCTATTACATCTTTCACTTTATATTCTAGGGCCAAGAGTATATCGCTAATTTGAAGAGCCCACTGCATATCTTTTTCATTAATTGCTTCTTCTAAAGCTAAAAATAAAACTTCACCGCCTCCAACTAATTTAGATAATCGTATGGCCTCATCTTTATTTGATAAAGGATCTAATTCAGCTGGATTTCCACTAAACCATCCTAAATAACCATTAAAAATACTTTTTACTGACCATCGAACAGTGCCATAGAATTCATACAAAAATGGTGAATTTTTTAAATAATCTGGTAAAACAATCATCTCTACAATTTCATTAGGATAATATCCTTTATTCATAAGCCTTACAGTTTGATCATGCACAAATTGAATCCCATCCCTGTACAAGGTTAAGGTTGGTTGAATATCTTCTCCGATAATAGGAAGGGTATGACTTGGAAAAATATAATCAGCATCAAAAGAAATCATCTTATCTATACTTTTAATCCAACCAATTACATCTCTATGAGTAGTCCCACGAATAGTATATAAATTAGGAAAAGTTTTATAAATATTGTCTCCAGACATAATAGATTTATGAGATGGCAACCATACAAAAAGTTGATCATTAGTTTCACCAGGTGCATGAAATAGTTCTATTTGGACACCTGCTATAGTTAAACTCAGATGGTCTTTAAATGTTTTATTGGGTTTAATATAGCCAGCGGCTGACTTTCCAACACTAAGACTTCCTCCAATTCCTACATTTATTAAATCATCTTCATCGATTATTGTTCCAAACATTCTTTGACTTCTTTTTGATATTATCGGACTAATAACTCCAAGAATTCTTTGTACATAATAGTCGGTATCCTTATGAGCAATAATTAAAGGCTCTTCTTTTTGAAGATTTGCATAAAATCCTGCACCAAATGTATGATCACCATGATTATGAGTATAGATTATGGCTTTTATAGGGTTTGAATTTCTTTTATAAAATTCTTCATATATTTTCTCAGCCTCGAAAACGCTGTCTGCAGCATCAATAATAATATTTCCTTTTTCACCCTCAACCATAATTGAATTTGCAATGCCATAACCTATTGCAAAATGAATCTTTCCACCATCAGTATCGTAAGTGATAACCTGTTTTTTAAACTCTTTAGAATGAACAATTAATTTTTCAAGCATAGACGAGCTTGGAACGATAAAGTTTTTGGGCTCAGTTTCCTTTGAGCAAGATACAAAAAAAACTAAAAATAATATAAGTATTCTATAGTTCATTAGCTGATTAATATTTAGCATTTAGTTAAAATTACATAAAGCTTAGCATTATTTCATCAACTAAAATATCTGTAGCATCGTCAGATGAAATTGATCTTTGTGAGCCATCTCTCCATACAGTTATAACTGTCCAAACAGTCTTGTCGTCTTTAATATTTTTTAAGTTTATTCGCAAAATATTTTCAGTAACTGTAATGATATTATCTCTATATAAATAATTGTCCCAATAATATCTCGAGTAGTAATGATTAAATCTTTCCTCAACTGTTTCTTTGGTTGTGAAGTTAATCTCAAATACTAAACTAGAATTTTTTGAATAACTTAAACCTCTTTCTTCAATGGAAGATCTGAGTTTATCTCTAAAATTTTCTAAAACAATTGGGTTAATTTCAGCGCTTATATCAGAGCTATTTATCTTTATGTTAAATTCGCTATAATTATCAAGGTTAAATGTTTGGATTGCGTCAATTCTGATGTTTGATTGAGTCAAAGAACAACCAATCAACAGAATACAACAAGAAAGTACAATTAATTTTTTCATACTATAATTTTATATGTTTAATCTAGAAGATCAAAAATTTATTTCATTATTAAACTTAAATGCAGAGGTTTACACTCACGAAGATTTTAAATGCAAGCATATTCATTTAGCATCTGATAGTAATGAAAAAGTTTTTATGGTTGCTTTCAGGACTATACCAGAAGATTCAACAGGGGTAGCTCATATTCTTGAACATACTGCACTATGTGGTTCTAGAAAATATCCAGTAAGAGACCCTTTTTTTATGATGTTAAGAAGGTCCTTGAATACCTTTATGAATGCTTTCACATCGAGCGATTGGACAGCATATCCTTTTGCAACTCTTAATGATAAAGATTTTAAAAATTTGTTAAGTGTTTATCTTGACTCTTCTTTTTTTCCAAATCTTGATGAGCTTGATTTTTTACAAGAGGGTCATCGCGTTGAATTCAAAGAAAATAACAATGTCGATAGTGAGTTAGAAATTAAGGGGGTTGTTTTTAATGAAATGAAAGGTGCCATGAGCTCAATATCAAGTCAGTTATGGCATGGTATGTCAAAACATTTATATCCCTCAACAACATATAAACATAATAGTGGAGGAAATCCTGAAAAAATTATAGATTTAACTCATGAATACTTAGTAGATTTTCATAAAAAACACTACCATCCTTCAAATGCTACATTTTTTACTTATGGAAATTTAGATCCTCAAGAAATACAAAATTTCATTAAAGAAAATGTGCTTGATAATTTTCAACCATCTCAAGAAGATATTTTTGTTAAAAATGAAGAGAGATTTATAGAACCAAAAACCATTAAAGAGTTTTACAACCCTCTTCCACATGATGAAGAAAATAATCACGTGGTTTTAAGTTGGTTGCTTGGGGAGAGTCATGATCCTGTAGAGTTGTTAGAATCATATCTCATGTCAAATATTTTATTAGATAATTCAGCTTCTCCCTTGAGAAAGACTCTTGAAAATTCAGACTTAGGTAAAGCTTTATCGCCGTTGACTGGGTTAGAAACTGATCACAAAGAACTTGTCTTTGCAGCAGGCCTAGAAGGGGTAATGCCTAACATGGAAGGTAAAGTTGAGAATCTAATACTTGGTTGTTTGCATGATGTAATTTCCAAAGGAGTCCCGGATGAACTTATCAAATCATCTTTGCATCAATTAGAGATAAGACAGAGAGAGATTACTGGCAGCGGTATGCCATATGGTCTTGAAATAATGTTAAGTTGTCTTCCGGCATGTATTCATAATGATGATCCACTTAATATCCTCGATTTAGATTCAGCTTTTGAGAAGCTTCGAGCTAATTTAAAAAAAGAAAATTACATCGAATTTCTGATTAAGAAAAATCTCTTATTTAATAAACATAGGTTAAACTATTCTTTAGCTCCTGATACAAAACACAATGATAGGCTTAATGCCTTAATTCAAGAAAAAATCAATTTAAAATCTGAGGAATTATCTAAAGATGATAAAGCTATTATTGTTGAAAAAACTAAAAATTTAAAAGATAGACAAGAACATATTGACGATCCTGATGTGCTGCCAAAAGTAACACTCAATGATATACCCGAACTAAGAGAATATCCTTCAGCCAGTGTTTTAAAAAATAAAAATACAAAAAATTATTTTTATAGCACAGGAACGAATGGCATAACTTATCATACAATGATTTTTCCATGCAAAAACTTAAGTGAAGATGAATTCAAATTTTCATCTTTATATGCAAGCATACTTTCAAATATTGGGCTTGGAAATAAAAGTTATGAAGAGATTCAAAAACTACAGTCAGCAACAACTGGAGGAGTTTCTGCTTCATTTATTTTAATTCCTGATGAGGATAATATTAACTATTCTATAGCCCTTAAAATTTCTTCAAAGTGTCTTGAAAAAAATGAAAATAAAATGCAAGAACTTATGTTACAGATGGTAAATAGTCCAAATTTTAATGATCTAAATCGAATCAAAGACATGATTAATTTTATCGCATCTGATAATGAAAAATCGCTCATACAAAATGGCCATATACTTGCGATGAGTAATGCAGGTGCACAAATAAATAATATCGCAGCTACCAAAGATATGAATAACGGGATTGTAAACATCACAAACACCTCCTCTTTAGCTAGAGATATTGATCAGAATAAAATTAATAGTTTTGTGAGCATAATAGATGAGATAGGTAAAAAAATCTCATCTGAGCCTTCTCATACATTTACAGCCTCATCTAAAGAGATAATGAATGCTAAAATAAACTTAACATTTAAAAAAGATGTTAAGCCTCTAGAGATACAAGATCTTCTGAAGCCACAGACCGACTCAATTGCTTGGATTACTGGAGCTCAAGTATGCTACTGCGCTGAAGCATTTCCTACTGTAGATCATTATCATCCTGATGCTCCAATACTCAATATACTTGGTACAATTTTAAGAAATGGTTATTTGCATTCTGCAATAAGAGAGAGAGGCGGCGCTTATGGTTCGGGAGCAATTCAAGATAATCAAAATAAGATATTTAAGTTTTTTTCATACAGAGATCCTAAATGTATTGAAACATTTGATGAGTTTAAAAATGCTAGAGAGTGGTCTTTACAAAATATAACTGAGCAACAGCTTGAAGAAGGAATATTAGGTGTCATATCAAGCATAGATAAACCGCTTTCACCATATGGAGAGGCAATCAATGATTTTTATGCGTCACTAGAAAATATATCTATTGAACAAAGATTAAATTACAGATCTATGGTCAAGTCATGTACTATTAAAAATTTAGAGGAAGTATCAAGAAAATATTTATTTAATAATTCTAAAAAATCTCTTATTGCTGGCGAAAGTTATTCTGATCAAATTGAAAAGCTTAAATTCAAAAAACTCAATATTTAATTAAAAATAAAAAACTTTTTTCTTTTAAGGTTTTTTTCACACTTTGAGTATTGCGTCTGGTATTTTGAAGATCTTTGTTGAACCTTATTAGCAACCTCAATTAGCCATTTTTTTTCACTATACGTTTTCTTATCATAGCCTGAATAGCCCTCGTGATATGCAAGGTATAGCGACTTGGCATCTTTTTTCTTAAACCCTCTTTTATATCCTCTATCGGCATACCATCCTATAAAATCTGCAGAATCTCTAAATTCTCGCCTATTTGCAAGAAAGTTACCAGTTTCATCTTTATAATCATCCCATGTTGAATCTAAAGCTTGAGAATAACCCAATGCAGATGATGATCTAGACCACGGAATAAAGCCAAGTAACTTCTGTCGTTCAGGTTTTGCATTACTCCTAAAGCTAGATTCTTGATAAACAAATGACATTAAAACATGTGGAGGCAAATTCCATTTATCTTCTGCCTTAATAGCAGATCTATACCAATTTCTCTTTTCTTCAAAAATATGACAAATATTGTCAGGACTTTCTGGAGGTTTTGTCACACATGAAGATAGAAATATCGACACTATGAAAGAATTAATTAATACTTTTTTCATTTATAAATTTGTCATAATCTTCTTCAGTTAAAATTCTAATACCTAAATTTTTAGCCTTACTCAATTTACTTCCTGCATTCTCTCCAACAATCAGTATATTGGTTTTGCTAGTTACCGTTGAAGTAACCTTAGCACCTAATTTTATTAAGTTTTCTTTAATTTCATCTCTAGAAAATTTATTTAACCTTCCGGTAATTGCAATATTTTTCTTTAGAAGCGGTGTATCCTCTTTTTTTACTTTTTTAACTTCCTTTATACTCAGAAGCGGTAACAATTTATTTAAAAAAGTATCAACATTTTCTAAACTAAAGTATTCAATAATTTTTGTTGCAACTTTTGGTCCGATATCTTCAAGTTCAATAAGTTCATTAAAATTTATTTTTTTTAGTTTACCTATATTTTTACATTCCTTTGCCAGAGTCCTTGCAGTTGCTTCTCCAACCTCTGAAATGCCCAAAGCATATATAAGTTTTTCTAAATCAACAGACTTGGCTTCCTCAATTGATTTAAGCAAATTTGAGACTGACTTTTCACCAAAACCATCTAATGATTCTAATTCTTTTTTGTGAATATATAAGTTAAAAATATCTGCGGGATCTTTTAGAAATTTTTTATGAATTAAATTACTTATTATTTCTTGGCCAAGGCCATCAATGTCAAAAGCCTTTTTAGACACAAAATGAATTAAATTACCTTTTATAATTTCAGGGCAATTGATCTTTGACGGACATTTAATAAATGCTGCCCTGTTCTTCTTTTCAGATATTGAATAATGCTTTTCATTTTTTAGTTTAATAAAATCCTCAGCTTCGAATCTACTTCCAAAAGATTTAATTTTTTTATTTTTATTATCGATAATATCCCAATCTGATTGATTTTCTTGCATAAGTTCTGAGTCACATGATGGGCATTTTTTTGGAATATTAATTTTTAAACTATTTTTTTGTCTTTTGGATTCTAGAACTTTTGTAATTTGAGGAATAACATCACCTGCTCTTCTTAAGACAACTGTATCACCAATTCTTGGATCGATTCTAATTAGTTCGTCAATATTATGAAGAGTGCAGTTGCTTACAATTACTCCTCCTACTTTAACTGGTTTAAGCTTGGCAACTGGAGTTAAGACACCTGTTCTTCCCACCTGAAAATTAATCTCTTCGATAATTGTATGAGCTTCTTCAGCAGGCAATTTATGAGCAATTGCCCATCTTGGAGATCTAGAAATCTCACCAAGCTTCTCTTGATATCCAATTTCATTAATCTTATATACAACTCCATCTATATCAAAGGGAATTTTTTCTCTTTTTAAGAGTATTTCATTATAGTACTTTAAGCATTCATCAATGTTTTTAGCTACTCTATTAAATTTACTTGTCGGTATTCCAATAGCTTCAATAAATTTGAAAAATTCATCTAACGTAGCAATATTATTATCGTCCATTTCACCAATGCCGTGTGCAATAAATGACAATGGTCTCTTGTTGGTGATAGATGGGTCAAGCTGTCTTAAACTACCTGAGGCTGCATTCCTTGGATTTGCAAAAACTTTATCTTCTCTTATCGTGGCTTCCTGATTTAATTTTTCAAAATCTTTTTTACTAATAAAAACTTCTCCACGAATCTCTAAATAATTTGGAGTTTTATATGACGAATTATTAAATAATTTTTGCGGTATTGATCTTATTGTTCTTATATTTGATGTTACATCCTCTCCGATGAATCCATCACCTCTTGTAACTCCTCTTTTTAAAATACCTTTTTCATAAATTAAGCTTACAGCTGCTCCATCCAATTTTGGTTCACAGTAAAAGGAATAGTCATTAATTCCTATTAATCTTTTTTCAATTCTTGTTGCAAAATCTCCTAGATCGTCTTCAGAGAATATATTTGCAAGCGATAACATTTGTTTTTTGTGGCTATAACTTTTAAAACTTGAGACTGGTGTAATGCCAACTCTTTGAGTTGGTGAATCCTCTGAAATTAAATTAGGATTTTTTGTTTCAATTTCTTGGAGGCGTCTAAAGAGATTATCATAATCTAAATCACTAACTACTGGATCATCTAATACATAATAAGAATGATCATGATTTCTAATTAATTCTTTAAGTTCTTCGTATTCTTTTCTATCTGACATCAATTAAATGTTTTCACCAAGCTGTTTTAGTCTTGAAATTTCTTGTGCTCTTGTTTCTATGTGTGAAATCATTTGCTTTGTTATCGGGGCTCTTTCTGCATCGCAAATACTTGCGTGAAATTTCTCTGAAAATTCGTATGCAAAGTCAATCATTTTTGAAACAGTTGAAGGAGGATTTTTCACTGAATTTAAATCAGCCACAATTACAACAGCAAATGTTTGAGTATTTTCTTCAAAAGTTCCTGGATTTAGTGCGTTAATAACTCGAAATGTATCACTAGAACTTTTATCAACAAATTGAAAAAATCCATTCATTAATTTAGCGCCATAGTTATTAGAAAAACCAAATAGCTGGTCAATATCAAAGAATGATTTATCCACAGAGAGTAAATTAAAAATAATAAGCTCTTGATTCATAGTTTTAGGACTAGAATCAATAATTTCATTATCAACTCCTGAATTTTTTAAATTCTTATCATCGGCATCAACAACGGGCTCAATCTTTACTTGTAGTTCTCTAGAATTTGATATTTTTCTTATGTATAGAAAGACAATTACAAGAAAAATCAAAATTGAAATTCCTATGAGATATATTTCAATATTTTTATCCATTTACGACTCGACAAACTTCAGTGCTTGGTTTACATCAACAGATACCATTCTTGAAACACCAGCTTCTTGCATTGTCACTCCCATTAAGTAGTCACTCTTTTCCATAGAAACTTTGTTATGTGTTATAAAAATAAACTGAACTGTTTTTGACATTTCTTCAACCATATTTATGAATCTTAGGGTATTTAAGTCATCAAGTGGTGCATCAACTTCATCTAGCAGACAAAAAGGCGCAGGGTTTAATTCAAATATCGAAAAGACGAGCGCAAGTGCAGTTAAGGCTTTTTCACCGCCTGATAATTGAGAGATTGATGAATTTTTTTTCCCAGGAGGTCTTGCCATTAAAATTACTCCAGCATTTAATGGATCGTCATCAGTTAATTGAAGTTCTGCAAAACCACCACCAAATAATTTAGGAAAAACTTCTTTAATTCTTAAATTAACAGCATCAAAACTATCTTTGAAAATAGATTTTGTCTCATTATCTATTGTTTTAATCGCCCCTCGAAGTTTTTCAAGCGCAGAGTTTAGATCATCATATTGCTTATCAAGCGCATCTTTTCTTTTAGTTTCCTCTTCTATTTCATCAGGTGCAGCTAAATTTATAGCTCCAAGTCTAATAATTTTTATTTCTATATCTGCAAGTTTTTCATCGAGCTCTTTTTGATCAAGATTTTTATAATCATCAAAATTTATTTCATCAAAAACTATGCCAGACTCTTCAATTTTCTTGTTAGAATTTTCTAGATTTATCTCATATGTTTTTAGCTCAAGTCTAATATTTACGACTTTTTCTGATATTGCTCTCTCGTCCAAGTTAACTAGAGATTTTTTATTTTCAAGTTCAGTAAGTGTGTTATTAAATTTTGATTGCTTCTGTCTAAGATTATTGAGAATTTTTTCAGAATCTGAGCTATCTTTTATGAATTTTTCAATGCTCATTTGAATTTCTTTTTTCCTATTTTCACTAGTCTCAATCGCTGCAAT
>TARA_B100000963_G_scaffold100700_1_pt1 | contig 12725 bp, 9 predicted proteins | sample TARA_B100000963 | Tara Oceans TARA_B100000963 (sample SAMEA2622097) | marine metagenome | biome: marine biome (ENVO:00000447); feature: surface water layer (ENVO:00002042); material: "saline water (ENVO:00002010), including plankton (ENVO:xxxxxxxx)" | depth 5 m | reverse complement strand
TAGACGTTTCTCATCGTTCGCTGAATGGTGTCATAAAAATGAGATAGTTTATTTTTCTGCTTCAGTTGAATAAATGAAACCTTAGAAGATTGCTATTTAATTGTTTGTTCTTGTACAATTATTTAGTGAAATATGATCAAGAAACTAAACATGTAGATGTCTACTTTTTCTCTACTTTGGACGGGAGTTCGAATCTCCCCGCCTCCACGAAAATTATCAAATTCTATCAGGATAATCTGATATTATTCCGTCGACATTTAATTTTTTCATATACTCAATTTTATCTTTATCATTAACTGTCCATGTATAAACTTTAAAACCATTATTTTTAATTTTTCTGATTGTTTTTTCATTCAATAGTTCATAATTAGGGTGAATTGCTTGTGCATCAATCTTTTTTGCAAATTTAATAGCTTTATTTATGCTCATAGACTTACTAACTAATATACCTACTGGAATATCTTTTTCAAAAAATCTAAATTTTTCAAGTTTAAACCAATCAAAGCTAGAAACAATAAAGTCTTCAATATTCCAAGTACCTTTTACTAGAAAGTCATTAATAATTTCAGATGTTGTTGTAGCTGTATCAGATCCTTTTAGTTCAATATTGATTAAAAGTGGATCTTTAATTTTTTCTAAAATTTCGTTTAATGTGCAGATTTTATATTCTTTGTTTATTAAATAATCATCTAGCTCTTCAAGAGTCAAGTTTTCGATAGCACCTGACTTACCAGTCATTCTTTCTAAGTCTGCATCATGTGAAAGTACTAGTTGGCCACTCAAGCATTTAAAAACATCGACTTCAATACCGTCCACATTTAGCTGAATAGCTTTTTTTATTGATTTGAATGTATTTTCAGCAACATAACCTTTGGCTCCTCTGTGACCAATTCTTAACATGCTAATACTTACATCCTTTCAGGAGCACTTATACCAAGAATTGATAATCCATTTTTTAAGATAATTTTTGTTGCCTCACATAATTTTTTTCTTGAAGATGATAAAGCAAGGTTTTCTTTATCAATTACCTTATGATTGCCATAAAACTTATGATAAGCTGCAGCAACCTCTTCTAAATATGTTGCAATCTTTCTTGGTTCAAGAGAATTAAGAACCTCATCCATTTTGTTTGGGAATTCTGATAATAATTTTGCTAATGCAATTTCGTCTTTTTCTTTTAAAAGAGTTAAATCAATTTTTCCTTCATTAGATATTTCTTTATCATATCTTGCTAATAGATTTGATATTCTAGCATTGGCATATTGAAGATAGTAAACTGGATTTTTTTCTGACTCATCCTTAGCTAAATCTAAATCAAAGTCTAAATGACTATTTGCTCCTCTCATAATAAAGAAATACCTAATTATATCGGAGCTTAATTGATCTTTTAGTTCGTCAAGCGTTATAAAGTTAGCTTTTCTAGTGGACATTTTAACAATTTCTCCACCTTTTTTAATTGTTACAAATTGATGTATTACTACTTTTATGTGAGAAGTTTTTTTATCAAGGCATTTTAGCCCTAATATAACGTCCGGATATGTATCAATGTGATCAGCACCAAAAATATCTACTATTAAATCAAATCCTCTGTCAACCTTGTCTGCATGATATGCAATGTCAGGTAATCTATAAGTTGGCTCACCAGAGCTTTTGACTAAAACTTTATCTTCCTCTTTGCCTAAGGATGAAGTTTTAAACCATACTGCACCATCTTTTTCATATGACAAGTCCCTTTCTTTTAATTTTTTAAGAACATTATCAATAGCACCGTTCTTATAAAACGTACCTTCTTTTGAAAAAACATCAAACTTGATACCAATACTATCTAAAGTGTTTTTAATATTTAAAAAAATTTCTTTTTCTGTGAAATCTCTAAAAATTGAATCATTTGCTTCCAAATTTTTTCCATGATTTTCCACTATTTTCGATGCAATTTCATCAAGGTAGGTTCCAATGTATCCATTTTCAGGCATTTCCACATCTTTACCAACTTGTTGTGCATATTTAGCATAGCACGATTCTGCAAGAACCCTCATTTGTTTACCGGCATCATTATAATAATATTCTCTTGTTACATCATATCCATTCCAAGTCAAGATATTTGAAACCATATCACCCAGAATAGCTTGTCTACCATGACCAACTGTTAAAGGACCAGTTGGATTACAACTTACAAATTCAACATTTGCTGATTTATTTAATTTCTTTTTTTTACCAAAATTTTTGGCATCCTTTAAAATTTGGTCAAGTATGCCAATGTAATAATCATTTGAAATATGAAAATTTATAAAACCTGGTGAAGATGCACTTATTTCAAAAATATCGCTGTTGTCATTTTTATGCTCAGCAATATTGTTTGCAATTTCAATTGGAGCTTTTTTTAATTTTTTTGCTAATTTTAGAGCAATGTTTGATGAATAATCTCCAAAACTATCTTGATTGTTAACATTAATATTCCAATCTTCAAATTCAATATTATTTTTGGTAAGAAAATCTTGCAGAAAGTCGTTCATCAATTTTTTCAATTTCATATTTTTACTTCCTTTGCATCAAACCAGATTCTTTCTAAGTCATAGTAAGATCTCATTTCTTCAAAAAATACATGTACAACAATATCTACATAATCTAAGATAATCCATGTACCATTTTCGTAACCCTCCGTCCTCCAAGGATTTTCATTAATGTTATCTTTGATATTATCAGCAATTGCTTTTACTTGTATTAAGTTTTGGGCAGAGCAAACAACAAAATATTCTGAAAGTGAAGTTATACCAGAAACATCTAGAGCGACAATATCCTCAGCTTTTTTATCATCTGCTAATGAAACAATTTTTTTTAGTAGTGGTTTTGAACTCATTTATTCAAGTTAAGAAACTCTTGATAGTCTTTACCAATGATTATTTGAATATCTTCATTTGGATTAAGAGTTGCATCAAATTCAACATTACCTGCATTAATATTTGTATCCATTATGGTAAGCAAGTTTTCTATATTGGGGTTATTCTTACTTAAAATAACAATAGTGGTCATTTCATAATCAAAATTGTTTGCATTTTCGATCCTAGTTACTTGTAGACCATACCTATTTGTAAGGATATTACCATATGAATTACCTACGCCGCTTACACCACAACCGTTTAGAACTGCTATCCTTAAAGTTTGGGATGAATAATCTTCAAATAATTTAATTTTATTTTCATTTAATTTAGGATTATTGATTGAAAATAAACTTTTATTGGTATTTTGCTGATTAAGATACAAATTAAATGAAAAACCAAATCCAAGAATTACTACAACTAAAGAACCTATTGCTATATTTAAAAAATAATTCAAGATTCAAGCTCATTTAATTGTTCAGTTGTATTTATTCCTAATACCTCATCTGAATTTTCAATTTTAATAGCCTTAATTTGCATATTAGATTTTTGAGCCAATCCAATTGCGTCAGTTAGATAATATTCTTTGGACGCATTGTTTGTTTTAATGTTATTTAAAATTTCAAATACTTCAGGAATCTTAAAAATGTATATACCAGGATTCCATTCTTTGATCTTTTTTTCATAATCGTTACAGTCTTTTTCTTCCACTATTTTTAACAGATTGCCATTTTCATCTCTTATTATTCGCCCATATCCTGTAGGGTCGTCAATTTCTGCAGTAATTAGAGTTAAATCGCGATTATTTATAACATGATTATCCACAATTGGTTGAAGCGTTGATGCTTTGATATTTGGAACATCACCATATAAAATTAAAATATGACCTTTTTCATTTTTTAATAATTCCTCTGTTTGTAAAACAGCATGCCCTGTTCCAAGCTGCTCTTTTTGAGTGACATATTTGAGATTGGCTCTATTTTCGGTATGCGAGATAACCTGATCTTTTTTAAATCCCACTATTAGTATTGATTCCAATGGATTCAGAAGTTCACTTTCATCAAGCACATAATCTAAAAGAGGCTTACTATTGAGCTTGTGTAATACTTTAGGTAAATCAGAGTTCATTCTGGTACCTTTTCCTGCTACTAAAACAACAATTCTTAATTTATTATTCATTTATCTCCTTATTTAAAAAAGGTATGTTTCTTTTTCTTATAATGCCACCACCAAGACAAACCCCATTTTTGTTGTACAAAACAATTGATTGTCCAGTAGTTATTGCTTTAATCTTATCATTAAATTTAATATAACATTGATCTTCTTTAGATGATAAAATTTGGCATGAGTGATCAATATCACGATACCTTACTTTAGCATTACATTGAAGTGGAATTTTTTTTTGGATATCTAAATTCCAAAACATTTTGTCTGCTATTATTTCATCAGAAAATAAAGCAGGATGATTTGACCCTTGAGCAACATAAACAATATTATTATTAATATCTTTATTAACAACATACCATGGCTTGTCAAATGCAGATTCACGCGCACCAATTCCTAAACCTTTTCTCTGACCAACTGTAAAATACATATGCCCATTATGAGCACCAATCTCTTCTCCATCGACTGTTATGATTTTACCTTTACTGGATTTCAAAAACTGACTAACAAAATCATTATATTTTCTATCACCGATAAAGCAAATTCCAGTACTATCTTTTTTCGATGCATTAATTAAATTATTTTCTTGAGCAATTTTTCTTATATCTTTTTTAAGAATTTCTCCCAAGGGGAACTCTATATTTTCTAGAATTTCACTAGATAATTGATAAAGAAAATAAGATTGATCTTTTGAAGAATCTGAGGCTTTGCATATAGAATAATTATTTCCAGATCTCACTATTTTTGCATAATGACCTGATGCAATTTTTGTAGCTCCAATTTCTTTTGCATATTTTTGAAATACATCAAATTTTATTTCTTTATTACATAGTACATCAGGGTTAGGAGTGAGTCCATTTTTATGATCCTCTAAAAATTGATTAAAAACACGTTCTTTATATTCTTTTGTATAGTTGATTTTTTTTAAAGAAATATTAAGTTGATTACAAACATTCAATGCATCAGCATAATCATCTTCAGCGTTGCAAATAGCATTTTTATCATCCCAATTTTTCATAAAAATTCCATGAACTTCAAAACCTTTATTTTGCAATAAAAATGCTGCGACGGAGCTATCAACTCCTCCACTCATACCTAAAACTATTTTTTCTTTTTTCATTTTTATTACATTGTTATCTTAATAAAAAAATTTATGACTTCAAATCAATCACATAAAGCAGTTGTTTTTGGATCAATAAGTATTGATAAAATTGTCAACAAGCATGGGATTTTTACCAACATTCTTGGTGGTTCAGCTGCTTATGCACTTCTCGCTAATAAAAAAAATACATGTGAATTGGTTGGTGTTGTAGGAGATGATTTTCATTCAACACATTTTAATTTCCTTTCTGATTATTCGCTTTCTACTAATTCTTTAACTCGTTTGGAGGGAAATACTTTTTGCTGGGGAGGTGAGTACAAAGATGACTTTTCATCTAGAGTTACTTTGTATGTTGACCCTGGAGTATCAGAATCATATATACCTAAACTATCTAATCTTGTAAAAAATTCCCCTTTTCTGTTGTTAGGAAACACAGCACCACATTTGCAAATTGAATTATTAAATCAAATGCAGGCAAGGCCCTTTGTATTATTAGATACTTTTAAACTTTATATTGATATAGCAAACAAGGAACTCAAAAATCTAGTTAAGAGGGTAGATTTGTTTTGCATAAATTTTAATGAAGCAAGAGCTCTATCAGAAATGGACGGTTCAGATCTGTTAAGCATGTCCAGAAGAATTTTGGATCTTGGTCCAAAAAGTTTAATTATAAAAGATGGAGAAAATGGCTCCCATTATTTTGATTCAAAAAATCATTTTTCAATAAAAGCCTACCCAGTAAATGAAGTAATTGATACAACAGGAGCTGGAGATGCATATATTGGAGGTATTTTGATGGGGAAAATGAGTGGAATGAGTATCTTTGATGCAATGAAAATGGGAGCAGTAACAGCATCTTTCTGTATAGAAGGGGTAGGAGTGGAAGGTCTTCTTAAAATAAATGATTTAGAGTTTGAGAAGCGTCTTGCATGGATGAATGCTAACCATACTTCTTGAAAACTCTTTATAATAATACTAACTTGCTAATCAAACATAAGGAGAACTATTATAATGAGTTACATTAAAAATTTTATAGCTTTAACAATACTAGCAACAACTTTATTTGCAGGTCAAGCACTTGAATCTGCAAAAATTAGAATTAAAGATAAAGAATGGGGAGAAGCTGAAAAATACTTATTAGAAGCATTAAACCATCCAAGAGATAAATGGGAGGCTGCATTTCATTTAGGAGATAAAATCTATCCGAGAAAACAGGATTGGTCTTCTGTTAATAAATATATGGCAATTGCTAAAACAGCTCCAAGCAATCTTAAGATACGTCCAACTAGAAATGATAGAAAAATATCAATGCAGCAAGCAGTAACTGCATCTGTTACAAAAAGTTACAATTTAATTTACTACAAGGCCTCAGGGTTTTTGTCATTACTTAACAGAGCCTCGAGTGCCGAGCAGAGGGACGCATTGATAGAACAAGCTATTAAAACTTCTCTAGATGCAATGGATTTAGATCCTTCACAACCTGGATCATATGCACTTGCTGCACTTTATTCTTCAGTAAAAGGTGATAAAGAAAATACTATCAAGTACTTAGATATGGGATTAAGTCTAGATGATATACCTGATGAAACAAAAATAGCATTATTGGTTAGCGCTGGTCAGAGCGTCGTTCGATTAGGTGAGTTTGAAAAAGGTTTAGGCTATTATGAGCAAGCACTAGCAATGGATCCTAATGAGCCCACAGCATTGAAAAGTTTAGGTGCATTGTACTTGGCACAAAATAGCTTTGATGCTGCTTTAAAAAATCTAGATTTGGCTATTGAAAAAACTGATGATGATAAAGAGTTAGTTGATTTATTTTTTAATAGAGGACTGGTATACCTAAAAATGGAAAATTTTGAAGAAGCTGAATATAATTTTGAGGAAGCATACTTCTTGGCTCCTGATGATGTTGAGGCTTTATTAGGGCTAGCTAAGGCTTTAGAGCAGGCTGAAAGATGGAGAAAGTCAAGAAATTACTACATGGAATTAATAGACAAAAATCCGAATGATGCTCAATATTATTATGGTGTTTATAGAACATACTTTGGTGAAGGTCGTCTTGAAGATGCTCAAGAATATCTAAATAAAGCCACCGCTTTAAGAAATTCTAATTAGAATATTTAATCGTTTCTTAGAGATGTCCCAGTGCTCAACTCAAACAAGTGATCAACTGACTCTAATAACATCGTTCCTAAAGCTATGTAGCCATATGGACTATCTCTATGACCATCATAAGGTGTTACAAATTCTACGCCACTAATATTTGATTCTCCACTACTAGAATATCTAGAAACTGTATATCCACCTGAATTATAGTTTTCACTCTGTGGAGATGGATATTGTATGCTAGGGGTAACATCAAAAGTATAGTAAATAGGTTTACAGCAATTTAAATCCATCATTTTTTTTCCTATGCTGTCGAATCCTCGAACTGTTTCACTAAATCTTGAATCAGATAAATTAGCAACAGCATTTAAGCTTGATTTGTTAGACATGTTGTCTAAAAGAGAATCAGAGCTATCTAAATCATTTTTTGATAATAAATATCCTAGTTCAATAAAATCATTATCATCATTTGAGTGTCCTGATAAGTTAACTAATATTCCAACTCCAAAATTTGCATTAGTAGAATCAATTGCTACCTGAATATAGTTATGATAACGATTGTAATATGCTAATGAATAGTTATTTTGCGCTCCAATCTCTGAAGTTGTGTCAGGATCTAATCTAGACCTATTGACATTATTAATAATGATATGGGGATATAGTCCTGTTGTACCATTACCTATAAAAGAATTATAAAAATATTCTGCAATACCAAGAGTATTCTCAGCTCTTTTAAGTTCCCCTCCGCTACGTTCAGGTATTGTTGACGGCATCTCTTCACCATCGTGAGGTACAGTAATAATAATTGGTGTATTTCCTACATAATATTGAATACGACCATCAATATCTGAAACTATTTCTCCTGGAGTATAGGTTACAATTGGTGTAGGTAGGACTGATTGGGTAGCTCTATTAGAATCACTACAGCTAATAAATATTAATAATATAAATAAAGTAAACCTAGTATGTAACACCATCTGTAATTTCCCCATTTCCTCTCCAATCAATTCCTGGAAAAAATTTTCCATTTTTATACATTATTCCGTGCGCCCTTGCTAAATAATAGTTACCATTCTCAACATTACCATCTTCAAATTTATGATTTAGTTTTTTAAGCTCATCTATTTCATTACTTTCCAATGATGGTAAAAATTTATTGAATTCTTCGTTTGAATCATCTTTTCCTTCATATCTAATAACATCTGGAATCCATTGTGAATGTGTTCTACCTAAATTAATCGCATCTTGAACATTTAAATTATGATCAATCGCACTTATTATAATCTGTAATACTGTGGTAATAATTCTTGAACCTCCAGCAGCTCCTAATGTCATTAATGGGGTGCCATCAGGATTTAAAACAATTGTGGGAGACATTGAGCTAAGCGGTCTTTTAGCTGGCTTAATCGAGTTGGCTTCATAGCCTATTAAACCAAATGCATTTTGTACACCTGGCGAAGTTGCAAAATCATCCATTTCATTATTTAAAAGAAAACCTGCTCCATCAACTATTTTTTTATTTCCATAAGAAAGATTAATTGTTGTAGTAATTCCAACTGTGTTTCCAAACTTATCCATTGCTGAATAGTGAGTAGTTTCTTCTGATTCAGGTGTTGAATTACCAGCTGCTATTTCTTCACTTGGCGTAGCTTCATCCATTGAAACTAGTTCTAATCTTTTTTTAGCATAATCTTTGGAAACTAGCATTGGAATTGGACTAGGATAGAAATCTGGATCTCCTAAATGAATTGCTCTATCTGCATACGCCAATCTTTGAATTTCAGTTAACATATGAACAAATTGTACAGAGTTACGCTTCATAGATGACACATCAAAATTTTCAAGCATATTAAGCATTTGTATTATCAGTGGACCACCTGAGCTTGGTGGACCCATAGATGCAATTGTGTATCCTCGATAATTTCCAATAATTGGATCTCTATAAACTGAATTATATTCTTCTAGATCTTTGTGTGAAATCAAACCATTATTAGCTTTCATTTCGTTTACAATTAAGTCAGCAGTTTCCCCTTTGTAAAAACCATCTCTGCCATTAGCTGCAATTCTTTTTAAAGTTTCTGCTAAATCTTTTTGATAAATAATATCACCTGGAATCCATTGATCAATGCTTCTCATTTTTTTGACATATTCTTCTTCTGGAATCGTTCCATTAAGCACATCTTCTTGCAATTGTTTCATCTCAAGAGAATAATCTTTTATAAAAATTTTAGTAGATCCTTCATCTTCTAAAAAAAAGTGTTTGTAGAAATCAAATCCAAATGCTGAGCTCTTATTTATAGCGTGACCATTATCAGCATATTTTATAGCATAAGATAGAATTTCTTGTAACGTAAAATTACCCGAACCATAATCATTAAAAATCCTAATTAGCCCATCTACCGTTCCAGGTACTCCTGATGATTTATGTGACAATAAAGCTAAATTTCTACTATACTTACCTTCCTGATCTAAAAACATAGATTCATATGACATTGTAGGTGCCTTTTCACGAAAATCAAGTGAAACTATTTCTCCATCAGCTGTTCTTGCTACCATAAATCCACCTCCACCAATGTTACCATTAGAAGGAGAGGTTACAGCTAACGCAAATCCAGTAGCTACAATAGCATCAAATGCATTACCACCTTTTTTCATTACATCTATTCCTGCTTCAGATGCAAGGCGTGAGGTTGAGGAAACAGCTCCGTTTTTATTGGGTTTATTTTTATTGGCTATTGAATAATCTGATTCTAATTCACATGCAATTAAAGAAATTGCAATTATTGTTAGAGAGGCTTTTTTTAAAATTTTTTTCATTTAGTCTTTTTTTGGTTCTACTTAAAATAATAAAAAGCCCCTACAAAAAGTAGAGGCTTTTTATTATTTATGACATTAGTTATAACTTATAAAGTCATATCAAGACGTGTGTAAATATAACGTCCGTTAAATCCGAATGGACTATATCCTGAATGTTGGAAAATTCCATTAAAACTATTTCTTTTGATAGTTTTATCAGGGTATACATCAAATAAATTATTAGCACCAATTGCCATTCTTACTTGACTACTTACCTGAAATGAATATTCCGTATCAACTGTCCATTTAGAACTTAATACCTGTTCTCTTTCAACTGAACCTGCCGGGATAGTTACTTCACCCCAACGATTTAATTTCCACATCAAAGTAGATGTTGGTTTTTGTAAAGTTGCTGAGAACTGGAAGTTTTCACTAGGCGATGAACTTTCATATCTTACTGTATTTTGTCTTCCTAGAAGATCAGCCGTTGTATAAGGGTCCAATTCTCCTGGAGTTTCAAGTTCGCCTTTATTGGTAACTTCGGTATCATTAAAGTTCATTGCTGCTTTAAGCAATAATGAACCACCGGCAACATCTTCTCTCATTGTTGCAACGATATCTAAACCATTGGTCTCTGTATCAATACCATTAAAGAAGTATCTACCTCCAGTTGCTGGAATACCTCTTGCAGCAAAGAAGTTTGCCATAGTATCTTTTCCTGGTAATAAGTTGCCATCACTGTCTCTACCACCATCACCTTTGAATGTTTCACTCATGCTAATACGATCTTCAACTGTGATCATGTAAGCATCTACAGATAGTGAAAATTTATCATCTTTATACGTCATACCTAAAGATAGATTTTCAGATGTTTCTGGCTCAAGGTCTTTAGCTCCTAAAGCTTTTGCTGGTTCAGTGTCAACTGGGAATGTTCCTACTTCTAGAGGAACACCATCGATAAAGTTTGTAGCAATTGATGAGAAGTATGCTTCTTGAAGAGCTGGGGCTCTAAAGCCTGTACTGAAAGAACCTCTTGCAGCAACACCTTCTTCAATCTCATATCTCATTGCAACTTTACCGTTAGTAGTTGAACCAAAGTCACTATAATTTTCTGTTCTTAATGCAACGTCAAGTGATAGATCTTCAGTAAGATTACCACCCATTTCAGCATATAAACTGAAAGCGTCTCTATCACGATCTTGTTCGTTAGCTGGAGCTAGTCCAGGTAAACATTGACAACCAACCGCTGCAGAAGCACCAGCGTTTGGACCATCTAATACATCATAGCCGTAATCAGCATATCCTGCTTCTTCACCAGCTGTGATTTCATAGTTTTCCATACGCATTTCAGCACCCATTGCAAGATTAACAGGACCTTCGAAACCACCCATTTCTACTTGGGTAGAAAGATCAAAATTAACAGTAGTTTGGCTGTAACCTAAAGTACCAAGATCAAATTCAGATTGTTGATTTGGCCCTGTACCTGCGGTAGCATTATGAGAATTTTTCATTCCCCATGAAAATTCATTACTTCCAGTTGTTACACTTAAGTCATATGCCATTCCATCAAAGACCATTCCGTCCATGTTAATTATTCCTTTCATACCTACAGCTAATGATGTATCTGTAAGTGTTGGACTAATTAATGGCAAGAAACCATCAGGATACCATGCACGGAGTGTACGATTATCCTGCGCTCTTCTGTAATAACAACCACTTTCACCATCACGTGAGTTCATTCCACCAAATGCATAGAATGTTCCACCTCTCTCCATTGGGAAGCTACCATTGAACATAAGACTGACTTGTTCAAATGCACCAGCTCCAATACGATGATTTTCTCTGTCGAATGCATACTCTTTATCATCCATTCCAGCAAAGTATTGTCTTCTTGGGTCTAATCCAGTACGGTTTGTACGACCACCATCACGAATTTGACCACTTACATATACGCTACCACCAAAAAGATTCAAACCGTTTCCAGCATGAATAATTAAGTTTCTACCGTCTTCTTTAAGAACTGTTTCAAGACCTGGACGAGCCCAACCTCTATCAGCAGAATATGGAAGATATCCAGTACCTTCTACGTCTTCATCAAGGTCCCAACCATATGTTGAGGCATCTTGACCATCAATAAGACCTTCTCCTGCAGCATAACCTCTTTCAAAGAAAGAAAGGTTTTGACCATAAGTTACACTTACGTCAGCACCACCAGATTCTTTTAAAATAATGTTAATAACCCCTGCAACAGCATCTGAACCGTATTGGGCAGCAGCACCGTCACGTAGCACTTCAATTTTTTGAATAGCGCTAGCTGGGATTGCATTTAAGTCAACTTGAGTTGAACCACGACCAACAGAACCGTTAACGTGAACTAAAGCACCTTGGTGACGTCTTTTACCATTTACAAGTACAAGAGTCTGATTAGGAGCCATACCACGTAAAGTTGCAGGTCTCATGTGATCTGAACCATCAGTAATATATCCACGAGGGGCATTATATGATGGAACTAGAGATTGCAGCAATTCATTGGTTTCAGTAAAACCAGCTGCACGAATTTCAAGCTCAGTAATGACTTCTACTGGGACTGCTTGTTCATCTACGTTTCTTGCAAAACGTGAACCAAGAACAGATACTGCATTACCAGCAACTGCACTTGATGCTAATGAAAAATTAGCAGT
>TARA_B100000963_G_scaffold264457_1_pt1 | contig 12736 bp, 16 predicted proteins | sample TARA_B100000963 | Tara Oceans TARA_B100000963 (sample SAMEA2622097) | marine metagenome | biome: marine biome (ENVO:00000447); feature: surface water layer (ENVO:00002042); material: "saline water (ENVO:00002010), including plankton (ENVO:xxxxxxxx)" | depth 5 m | reverse complement strand
AAAAATTATAAAGCGATGGTTCTTACTTGTATTGACCCAAGATGCCAGCCTAAAATAAATTCCATGATGAAGAAAAAAAAACTAATAGGTAAATATAGTTTATTTTCGATCGCAGGCTCGACATTAGGTATTACATCACAAAATTTAAAGAATTGGGATAAAGTGTTTTGGAAAAATTTTTCGATTTCTTCTCAAATTCACGGTATTAAAAAATTAATTGTAATAAACCATTATGATTGCGGTTTAGCCAAAATACTTAATAAAAAAAAGTTATTTAATAAGAAAATTGAAAAAGAAATACATTATAAATCATTTAAATTACTGAAAAAAATTTTTTTAAAAAAATATCCCAAATTTAAATTAGAGACTAAAATTATATCAGTTTAATTATATTAGTGGCCTGGAAATTTAATCAAACTAAATGTTTTATATCCTTTTGATACTAGCTTGTTATTACCAGGAAGATCAAATAAATTAATTAAGAATATAAAACCTGAAACTTTTGCTTTTGCTTTTTCAATAAGCTTTGCGCCAGCAAGTGCAGTCCCACCTGTGGCAATTAAATCATCAATAATTAAAACTTTGTCATTCTTTTTTAAAGAAGATTTGTGTATTTCTAAAATGTCGAATCCGTATTCTAATTTAAATTTTTGTGCGTAAGTTTTTCCAGGTAATTTACCTTTTTTTCTAAGAAGAACCAAAGGTCTGTTGGTTAAAAAACTTAAAACTGCAGCAAATATGAAACCACGAGATTCAATTGCCGCTATTTTTGAAAAACTCACTTTTTTACTAATTATTCTCATTTTTTTTATTGTAAAATTAAATGCTTTTTTATTTTCAATAAGAGAAGTAATATCTCGAAACAAAATTCCCCTTTTTGGATAATTTGGAATACTTCGGATTATTTTTTCTAATTTCATTTTATTAGTTATTAATATAAATAATAAATTATGAATAAATTAGCAATCATTGGTGGAAGCGGTCTCTATAATATTGATGGTATTAAGGATGAAAAGTGGATAACCGTCAAAACTCCATGGGGCAAACCATCAGATCAAATATTAGAAGCTAAAATTGGTAATAAACAAATTTATTTTTTACCTAGACACAGCAGAGGGCATAAAATTAACCCATCAAATATTAATTTTAGAGCAAATATTGATGCCTTAAAACAGTTAGGAGTGACAGATATATTGTCTGTATCAGCCGTAGGTTCATTAAAAGAAGAGCTTGAGCCTGGAAAATTTGTTCTTGTTGATCAATTTATAGACAGAACTTTTGCAAGAGTTAAAACTTTTTTTGATAAAGAAATCGTAGCGCACGTTTCAATGGCAAAACCCATAAGCCCAGGATTAATGAAGGCTTGCGAGGCTGTACTGAGGGAAACCAACTTAAATTATCAATTTGGTGGAACTTACTTGGTTATGGAAGGGCCACAATTTTCATCTTTAGCTGAATCAAATCTTTATAGGTCGTGGGGCTGTGATGTTATTGGCATGACCAATATGCCGGAGGCGAAATTAGCGAGAGAAGCAGAAATAAGATATGCATCAGTTGCAATGGTTACAGATTATGATTGTTGGCATGAAGATCATGATGACGTTTCTGTTGATCAGGTTATAAAAACATTACTTGGTAACGCTGATAACGCTAGAAAAATGATTGTAGAGGTTGTTAAAAGTTTTGAAGATCATATAGATCCTAAAGATCCTGCAACTAATTGTTTAGATAATGCAATTATAACTGATAAATCAAATTGGACAGAGGCAACTAAAGAGCAATTAAAAAATATAGCTGGACGTGTTTATAAAAATTGATGAAAATAGATGGTAAACATTATTTAACAATTTGGCACGATGATAACGATAATAATGTTCACATCATTGACCAGACGAAACTCCCATTTAAATTTGAGATCAAGAAACTTGAAACATTTGAAGACGGGTATAATGCCATCAAAGATATGCTTGTAAGAGGTGCGCCATTAATAGGTGCAACTGCAGCCTATAGTTTATATTTGGCATCAAAACAAAATGAAGATTTTGATTTTATAAAAAAAAAAGTACAAGAAATAAAAAATGCAAGACCTACTGCAGTAAATCTTTCTTGGGCAGCAGATAGAGTCTTTAAAAATTTAGATAAAAATAATATGAAAAGTTCGATCCTAAATGAATGTAAAAAAATTTGCACAGATGATATTAAAATTTCTGAAAGTATTGGAGAACATGGATTAAAACTTCTTAAGAATATAAAAAAAAATAAAATTAATATACTAACCCATTGTAATGCTGGATGGTTAGCAACTATTGATTGGGGAACAGCTACAGCTCCTATTTATAAAGCTAGAGATGCAAATATTAATGTTCATACATGGGTTGATGAAACTAGGCCTCGTAATCAAGGATCTTCGCTAACCTCATATGAATTGTTAAATGAAAATATTGATCATAAGGTCATCGCAGATAATACCGGAGGTCTTTTAATGCAAAAAGGCATGGTTGACTTGTGTATTGTAGGGACTGATCGGGTAAGTAGAAATGGAGATGTGGCTAATAAAATTGGTACATATTTAAAAGCACTAGCTGCAAAAGATAACAATGTTCCTTTTTATGTTGCTCTACCAAGCACTACATATGACAAGAGCATTTTAAGAGGTGAAGATATTCCCATAGAGGAAAGATCTGAAAATGAATTAAAATACATAACTGGGTATGATGAAGATGGTAATATAAAAAAAATTAAAATATATCCTGAAAAAAGTAAGGGTTTTAATCTTGGTTTTGATATAACACCAGCAGAACTTATTACTGGTTTTATTACAGAAAAAGGTATTTTTAAGCCCAAAGAATTAATTGATATTTTTGGATGAGTGAAACTATTTTAAGAAAAAGTATTATTAAGTATTCAAAGCTTTTGAATGTCAGTAATCTCACACCTCTAAGATCTGGTAATATTTCTATCAGGCATAAAGATGGCTTTTTAATTACTCCCAGCGGTGTTAAATATAAATGTTTAAAACCAAAGGATATTGTTTTTGTTAATTTAAAGGGTATTTTTAAAAAAGGTAAAAATAAACCATCATCGGAATGGAAATTCCATAAAGACATATACAAGAATAAAAAAAATTCTAAAGCTATAGTGCATTGTCACTCAAAACACGCTCTTATACTCTCATGTTTAAGAAAAAAAATTCCACCATTTCATTATATGGTTGCTGTAGCGGGGGGTGAAGATATTAAGTGTGCCAAATATGCAACCTATGGTACTAGTCAGTTATCAAAAAACATTGTTAAAGCACTTGAAGGAAGAAGTGCGTGTCTAATAGAAAATCACGGTCAGGTTTCATTTTCAAATAGTTTATCAGACGCATTTGAATTAGCTCAAGAAGTTGAATATTTATCTGAGCAATACCTTGGCTGTTTACGAACAGGTAAGCCAAAAATTTTATCAAAAATTCAAATGCAAAAAGTTTTAATAAAAGTGAAAAATTATAAACAGGATTAAAAAAGGTTGATAATACTGAGAGTCGGTATATACCCCGATTATTAGGGAGCTAAAAATCTTGTCGAAATCTCTAATGAACAAGATTTTAAAGTTTAAGCTTTAGCAAGCTTTTAATTTTTTTTATGAAAAAGGGAGGCCGAATGAATAAAGTAGGCGAACATATCACCCTGGATTTTCATGGTGTGTTTGAAAATCATAAACCTGAATTTTACGAAAATATTTTTAAAAAAATTGCACAAGCAGCTAAAGTAGAAATTGTAAATATTTCTAAGTACGTGTTCACACCACAAGGCGTTACCCTCTTGTGTTTATTAAAAGAAAGCCATATGAGTTTTCATACTTTCCCAGAAAAAGGAGTGGTAAGTTTTGATTTCTTTACATGCGGCTCAGTAAGTCCAAATGTATCAATCGGAATATTAAAAAAAGAATTACCTCATGCGACTGTGATTAAAAAAGATTTTGATAGAGACTCAATACATCATTATAAAGATATTTATAGCTCTGAAGGAATAAAAAAATTTTATATGGTAGAAGAAATAATAAAAAACTTTAAATCTAGAGCTGGTCAACATATTGAAATTCTAAAATTAAAAGAATTTGGAAATGCACTTTTCATAGATGGTGAGATACAAGTGGCTGAAAAAGACGAAAAACTATATTCAAGCACATTTGTAAATTCTGGCCTAAGGCTTTCAAAGAAAAATTCAACTGCAGCAATTATAGGAGGTGGTGATGGGGGAGTCGCGAGAGAATGCATAAAAAGTAACTTTAATTATATTGATTGGTTTGAACTTGATCGAGAAGTTGTCGAGGCATGTCAAGAGTATTTACCAGATGTATTTAAAAATATTCATAATAGCAATAAGGTTAACTGTATTTGGGGCGATGCGTTTAAAAATATCACTTCTTGCGATGATGAAAAATATGATCATTTATTTATAGACTTAAACGATGATCAGTTTTGTATCGATTTAGCATCAAAAAATATTAAAGAAATTAAAAGAATAACCAAAAAAGATGGAATAATTACTGCCCAGGTTGGTTCAAAAGATAAAAAACCAAAGCAAGTAAATAATTGGATCAGTACTTTGGAGAATGCTTTTGGAAATTCAAAAATTTCTGAAATTTATATTCCAAGCTTTGATTGTAGTTGGAATTTCATTAGTTCAGTAAATAAATGAAACTAAACGCTGCATGCTTGCAGCTTACATCAAATGATCAACCACTTGAAAATTTAGAGCAGGTGTTAAGATTTAGCGAACAGGCAGTTCAATCTGGCGCTAACTTTATTTTAACACCAGAAAACACTTTTCTATTCACTATGGATAAAAAAACTTTAAACGAAAAATCTGAACATTTTGAAAATGGCGACTGCATAAATCACATAAGAAAATTTGTGAAATCAAAAAAAATTTGGTTTTTAATAGGAAGTACACCGGTACAGGAGGGTAAGAATATTTTTAATAGGTCTATTTTATTAAATCCAAACGGAGAGGTAGTTTCGACTTATGATAAAATTCATATGTTTGATGTTGATTTGCCAAATGGCGAGACTTATAGGGAATCTGCAAAGTTTAAACCTGGAAACAAAATTGTTGTTACAAAAATTCCATGGGGAAATTTAGGTTTATCTATATGTTATGATTTAAGATTTCCAAATCATTATCGGGAGTTGGTTAAAAAGAGAGCAGATTTAATAACTGCCCCTTCTGCATTCACTAAACACACAGGCGAAAGGCACTGGCATGTTTTAATCAGATCAAGAGCAATTGAAAACTTTAGTTATGTTTTTGCGCCAGCTCAAACTGGATTACATTATAATAAAAGAGAAACTTATGGACATACAATGATAGTTTCTCCAGATGGATACATTCTTAGTGAAATTAAAAATAAGACAGGATTTATTATTTCAGAGATTGATACGGATGTTGGTAAAAAATTAAGATCTGAAATTCCAAGTATAAAATTTGATTAATATTTATCGTAACTTTTTACTTCAGAAATATTTGATCCTGAAAGTTTATTAATTTTTTTTTTAATTTTAGCTCTTTGATCATTTTCAATATACACACTTCTTGCAAGTTTAATAAATTTTTCTCCAAAATCTTTATTTCTTTCGCAATCTCTTTTTCCATCCTCAATATTCCAAAGTTTTGTATTTATTTTTTTTAAATCTTCATACAATGATTTAATTTCATCATTAATTTGAACATCCTTTTCAAGGGTATTTTTTAGACTATTTAATTCTTTTACAACAATTTTAATTTTATGCTTATCTTCTAGGTTTTTTTGTTTAATTTCTAAAATACTTATCTTATCCAGAAGCTCACCCACAGAAATTTCTGCAAATATTTTGTTAGCTGAATTCATGTGGTATTGATAATACTTAATCAATTTATGTCAAATATTCTAATTATTAAACACGGTTCTCTAGGAGACATTGTTCAAATATCCGGTGCATTATTAGATATTAGAAGTCATTTTAAAAAAAAAAGAATATATATTTTAACAACTTCAAAATATAAAAGTCTATTTGAAGGATGCCCTTATGTAGATGAAGTTTTAATAGATAAGCGATTACCTAGATGGAATGTTTTTTATCTATTTAATTTAATTAAAAACATAAGAAAATTTAATTTTGAATACTGTTTTGATTTACAGAACTCATCAAGGACTGAATTTTATAGGAAAAATTTTAATATTAAAAATTGGTCATCCTCTAGATCTGTATTAAAAAAAGATGAGTCAAAAAAAATATTTGATCAAACTGGAGTAATTGAGCGCTTTAAGATGCAATTAGATCGATCAGGTATATCTAATACAAGTAACGTACTTAACCCAGATTTTTCTTGGGCAGTTGATGGTGATTTTGAAATAAACGAAAAACCATATATTTATTTGGCACCATTTTGTTCTCCGAAATTACAACATAAAGTATGGCCATATTTTAATGAGTTGATAGTTTTGTTGAAAAAAAATTTTCAAAATTATGAAATAATAACTGCACCGGGACCAAATGAAATAAGTCTTTGTAAAAATTTAAAGTTAAAAATGATTCTCAATAAAGATAGCCCAACAAATATTAACCAGTTATCCAAAATTATTAAACAAGCATCATTCGTTATTGCAAATGATACAGGACCTGCGCATATTGCAGCTCATTTAAATGTGAAAGGCTTAGCATTGTTTGGTGGTCATACTTCTGCAAAAAAAGTTAGTATCGAAACTAAAAATTTTAAGGTACTTGAAAAGGATAATCTGCATAAATTGACTGTAACTGAGGTTTTTGATGTTATTACTAAATTATTTTTTACATAAAGAAGTATTTATAAAAACCAATTATAGAAAATGGAATCTGTAAAGCAAAATTAGTCAAAATTGCTTTGTCTTTGTAGATATATCCATGTAGTGTCCAGGCCATAATTCCTGGGCCATGGAAAAAAATATTTAAAGGATAAATATTAAGATACATCAATAATATACCAGTAAAAACTAAAATTGTGCCAAGCCATTTTAAATTTTTTTTAATAAAATTCATTTAATTTTTTTTTATTAAATCTATGTATTTTTTTATTTGATTTTCCCAAGCAAACTGTTTTGCAAAATTCTCGGCGTTTTCGCCATAAACTTTATAATTATTATTTTTCATTATTAATAATAAACTTTTATAAATATCTTCATGACTATTACCATCACATAGTAATCCTGTTTTTTCATTTTTTATAATGTCTGATGAACCTCCTTTAATTCCACCTATTGAGGCAGTACCATATTTAGCAGCTTCTAAAAAAGAAATTCCAAAACCTTCGACAGATTTACCAACTTGTATTGACGGCATAATAAAAAAATCAGCAAATTTAATCAGTGCATTTTTTAATTTGGTATCCATACTTTTTAGTAAAATAACATTTTTAGATAGGTCCAAATTTCTAATTTGTCGCTGTAAATTTTCTTTTTCTTCACCGTTACCAATGATGGCAAATTTAAAATTTTGATATTTTGATTGAAAATTTTTTAATGCTAATAAAGTATTTTCTAATCCTTTTCTTTTTTCCAATCTACATACAGTCACAATTTTAGGACTAGAATTATTAAATATTTTTTTTACATAATTTTCATCGAAATTTTCATTTTCATTAAAATTAGTACCAGGGTTTATGATAAATAGTTTATTTACATCTACACCCTTTTCGATTGCTAAATTTTTTGTAAATTCTGAATTAGCAATTATATACTTTGTCTTTGATAGTGAATTAAGCATTCTTATATTGAGCGGTGATCCATTTGGATGATTGATTTCTTTTCCATGTATCAAACAAATTGTACAAGTTGAAAAACAAGTATTTTTAGAGATTTTCTCAAGACTTTTCCAATGGTCAGATATTAGAGCATTAATATTTTTGTTTTTTAAAAAAAATTCTTGAATCTGATTGGCTTTTCTAAATTTTCTTATGAACTTAAACCCTTTAATTCTAATGATTTCATACTTTTGACTTAAGTCAAAATTGTCAGATTCTTTATTATCCTCTGCATATACCTTTACTTTATAAAATTTTGACAAATGATTAGCTAAATCAGTCATTAAAATCTGCATACCACCTACTTCAGGTAAAAAATTTCTAGTCGTAATAACAATCATTCTATTTCCATTTGATATTGCAACCCATGCTTGGAAATTGCTCTTTTGGTCCTCGGCCTGTTTTTGATATCTCAATCATCGCTTCAAGTAATTCATTTTTACTATTTTTTATAGGTTTTAAATCTTTTAATGGTTTTAATCGTCCCCTGTATTGAAGTTCATTTTTTGAATTATAGCCAAAAAAATCTGGCGTGCATACAGCGCCATAATTTTTTGCTATCTCTTGGCTTTCATCAATTAAATACGGAAAAATAAAATTATTTTGTTTTGCAAAAATTTTCATATTATCAAAACTATCCTCGGGATAATTTAAAGCATCATTAGACATTATTGCTACCGCATTCACTTGATGACTTTTTAATTCTACTACTGTTTCTGCGATTTCTTTTGAAATTGCTTTAACATATGGACAGTGGTTGCAAATAAACATTATCAAAGTACCTTTTAATCCGATTATTTCTTTTAAAGAGTAATTGCTTTCATCAATACCTGTAAGGTTAAAGTTTTTTGCTTTTTCTCCAAAATTACATAGTGGTGTTTTTTCAAGTGCCATAGTATTTTTTTTAATATATATGTTAAATATGATTCATCAACTTGGAGATAAAACAGTTATCAGAGATGGACATAATTGGATAGCTGATAGCGCTAAAGTAATTGGTAATATACATTTAAAAAATGAAAGCAGTGTATGGTTTGGGGCAATTTTAAGAGGAGATATTGAAAAAATTACTCTTGGAGAAGGTTCAAATATTCAAGATAATAGCGTTATACACACAGATCCCGGCTGCCCAGTAAATATTGGATCTGGAGTTACTATAGGCCATCAAGTAATGCTGCATGGATGTACAATTAAAGATGACAGTTTAATAGGCATAGGAGCAATTATTTTAAATAAAGCTGTTATTGGAAAAAATTGTATTATTGGAGCTAATTCTTTGATTACTGAAAAAAAAGAAATACCAGACAATTCTTTAGTCATGGGATCACCAGGAAAAATAATTAGACAAATAGAAAAAAAAGAAATTATTGCAATAAAAGAAAATGCCAAAAGATATATTAACAATTGGAAAGTTTACGAAAAAAATTTCAAATAATTAAGGAGTTAACCATTCTGTAGAAATTTTGTTTCCATTTATTTTTATCAAAGCTCGTCTATGACCTTGCGATGCTAAATATAACCATTCCATTTCGTATATTTTACTTTCAATGACACAGAAATTTTCAAATCCTTTTTCAGTTTCTTCTATTTTGGGGTTTTTGCCCTCTAGTTCTTTTGGATATCCTGGGTTGGGAGACTCTGATATAGAACCTGGAGATTGTTCTGCCAAGTAGCATTTCCTGCTTATGATTTGTGTTTTTTTCCATGCTTGTTCAGTAATTTCATTTTTATGGTGTATAGTTGCAATAGCCTTTGCCCTTACCTGAATTTTTCTTTTTTTATTATAAAACAAAAAATAAATATTATTGTTTTTTTTTAATGCTTCAATTTTAGATGAGCGCAAATCAGTGTGAAATCTGATTATTTTTTTATCTTTAAATGCTCCCCTTAAAACAACTATTCTACCATCAGACGTAGAATTTTTGTTTACAATTACCGCTGGCAATCTAAAATCTTCAGATCGATCAACTACACCCCTTGATAAAAGTGTCCATATTTCATCAAAAATTAAATCTTTATTATTATAATATTCTGGAGTCATATCTTTCATCTAATATTATTCCTTATTTTTTAGGTAAAAGTTTTATTAAGCTTGAAGTATCAAGTCTATTACCACCGTTTCTTTGAATTTCTTCGTAATACTGATCGATTATTTCAGTTATTGGTAAGATTGAACCATTTGATTTTGCTTCATCCATTGCGATTTTAAGATCTTTCCTCATCCAGTCTACAGCAAATCCATAATCAAATTTATTTTCTAACATAGTTTTGTACCTATTTTCCATTTGCCAAGATTGTGCAGCTCCTTTTGATATAACTTCAATAACATCTTCAACGTTAAGACCTGCATTTTGTCCAAATCTTAATCCTTCAGATAAACCCTGTACCAACCCTGCTATACAAATCTGGTTAACCATTTTAGCGAGTTGACCACTGCCAGATTTGCCAAGTAGTTTAATTTTTTTACTATAACATTTTATAATAGGTTCAGCCCTATCATAATCAGTTTGTTCACCGCCAACCATCACTGTAAGCTTACCGTTTTCAGCACCTGCTTGCCCTCCTGAAACTGGCGCATCTAAAAAACCAAAACTTTTTTCAGTTGCAGTATTAAATAACTCTCTAGCGACTTTTGCAGATGCTGTTGTATTATCAATAAATATTGCACCTTTTTTTGTATTTTGAAATGCACCATTTGAACCAATAGTAACTTCTTTTAAGTCATTATCATTTCCAACACAGGTAAAAATAAAATCTGCATCTTTGGCTGCATCAGCCGGAGTGGGAGCGGTAACACCTTTATATGTTTCTGCCCATTTATTAGCTTTTGCTGATGTGCGATTATAAACTGTTACATCATGACCAGCTTTTGATATATAACCTGCCATTGGAAAACCCATGATACCTAAACCAATAAATGCAACTTTATAAGACATACGATTATTCTCCATAAATATGTTAAATACTCAATTTATAAAATCAAATTTTAAATACCTATTGTTTGGTTTCCTCATGACCTTTTGCTCAAGCTTTGGGCAAACTTTTTTTTTAGGTATTTTTAATCCATTTATAAGGGAAGATTTAAATTTAAGCCACTCTCAATTTGGAAGTATTTATTCAATTGCTACACTTGTTAGTAGTTTTGTGATTATTTGGCTTGGTAAAAAAGTTGACGATTTTAAACTAAGAAACTTTGCAGTTTTTGTTTGCCTATCTCTTTTTTTCGCTGCAGTTTTTATGAGTCAACTTTCAGGTTATATTTATCTCTTATTCGCAATTTTTTTTTTAAGGTTATTCGGTCAGGGACTGATGAGTCATACCTCCAGTACAGCAATGGCAAAAATATTTAATAAAAACAGAGGTAAAGCACTTGCAATTTCATGGTTAGGTTTATCTTTTGGTGAAGGAGTATTGCCCGGTTTAACAATTTATTTTTTAAATATTTTATTTTGGAAAAAAATTTGGTTAGTAATTGCAAGCTTTTTAATTTTGATTGTATTACCATTAATTATAATATTATTAAATAATCATAATGATAAAATAATTAAATCAGATGAACAAAATATAAATTTAAAAATTAAAAACTGGACAAGAAAAGAAGTACTTTATGATATTAAATTTTATTTTTTATTACCAGCGGTATTATGTCCACCATTTCTAATAACTGGTATATTTATTAATCAAGTTTTTTTATTTGAAAATGCTAATTGGAATTTAAATTATTTAGCAGTAAGCTTTACAGCCTATGCTATATTTACAATTTTATCTCTACAAATTTCTGGATATTTAATTGATAAGTTTAGTGCAGTTAAAATTTTACCATTTTATTTATTCCCAATGATTTTTGGTTTAATCTTGTCAATATTTTTTAAATCGACAATATCACCTATTTTATTTTTTATTTTTATTTCAATAACAAATGGAACTGCCAATGTATTGATGACTTCTACATGGTCAGAGATATATGGAACTAAAAATCTTGGCTCAATAAGATCAATTACTATCTCTCTAATGGTTTTTTCAACATCTTTATCACCGATACTTTTTGGTTTATTAATTGATTTTGGTCTTACCTCACTAAAAATATTGTTTTACATGCTAATTTACGCTCTATTATCTAACTTGTTACTTATTGTTAAAATTAAAAGTTATAAACCAGTTATTATTACTTGAAATTTCAACATAAAATCATTATAAGCCTCGTTCATGGCAAGAGTTACCGTCGAAGACTGTTTAGAAGTTGTTGATAATCAATATGATCTAGTTATTTTAGCTAAAGAGAGAACACTTCAAATTGGTGCTGGAGATAAACCAATGGTTCAAGAAAATAATGACAAAAAAACAGTATTATCATTAAGAGAACTCGGAGACAAATTACTAGATCAAAAAAGCTTGGAAGCGCAAACTATTGATAGAGCTAGAGAACATCCTGAAGACACTGTAGAACAAGAAGAGCATGACAGTTCAGAGGGTGATGCTTTTGAAGAAATTTATAAAGGAGAAGTCTCAAAATCTGGTCAAGCCATTTTACCTTCAAAAAGATCAAGAAAGGTACCAGCTGCTAATGTTAAGGCTGATGACAATGCAACTATAGAAGAGGATGATTTCTCTGAAGATATTGTTGATGTTTCTGATGTTAATGAGGTATCAGAAACAGAGACTGAAGAGCAAAACTCCTAAAAATCAAATTCTTTCAAAATTTTTTCTCTGTGTTGGTCTAAATTTGGAATATTTCCCCTTGTATCCGGATCTTTATATGATGACATTTTGATAGGATTACCTGGCATTTTAAATTGACCAATTTTTTCATGCATCGCACTTACAATCATATTCCTAGCTTTAGTCTGAGGACTTTCAACCACTTCTTTAATGTTATTTATAGGGCCGCAAGGTATTTTGTTTTCCTCAAGAATTTTACACCAATAACTAGTGGT
>TARA_B100000963_G_scaffold355593_1_pt1 | contig 12742 bp, 8 predicted proteins | sample TARA_B100000963 | Tara Oceans TARA_B100000963 (sample SAMEA2622097) | marine metagenome | biome: marine biome (ENVO:00000447); feature: surface water layer (ENVO:00002042); material: "saline water (ENVO:00002010), including plankton (ENVO:xxxxxxxx)" | depth 5 m | reverse complement strand
ACATATTTACTATTAATTACTCTAGAAATTGTTGATATATCTAATGAGACGTCTTCAGAAACATCTTTTAAAATCATAGGTTTCAAATCTCTTTCATCTCCAGTTAAAAAGTATTTTTTTTGTATTTTGATTATACTTGAAATTGTGGAAACAAGAGTTTTTTGACGTTGATTAATAGCGTCGATAAACCACCTAGCTGAATCAAGTTTTTGCTTTAAAAAAGATAAAGCTTGTTGGTTTTTTCTACTAATTTTTCCATCATTTTCTTTATACATCTCGAGCATATTTTTATACTCTTTACTTATTTTAAGGCTGGGGGCATTTCTTGAATTTAGTGTGAAATTAATTTCATCGTTGTTGATTGTTACAGTGAAATCTGGAATTATTTGCTGAGTAAATCTTGTTTGACTAGAATTTGCGGCTGGTTTTGGGTTTAATTTTTCAATTTCTTTTACGGCAAGTTTTAATTGTCCTTCATCAATTTTAAATTGATCACATATTTTTTTATAGTGCTTATTAACAAATTTATTAAACGAATTATTTAAAATTTCATTTGCTAGATGAATACTTGGTGTTCTGGCTTTACGACTTAGCTGTATTGTTAAACATTGTTGAAGATTCAACGCCGCGATACCAGGTGGGTCAAAGCTTTGAACCAGTGATAAATTTTTTTCTACTTGCTCAGCATTAGACATTATATTGTATTTGAAAATTAAATCATCTATTATTTCATCAATACTTCTTCTAATGTATCCATCCTCATCAATGCAGCCAATTATGTAATGTGCTATTTTTTTATCATTTTCAGAAAGTTTATGCTCAGACAACTGAGAATTTAACATATCTAAATGGTTAATCCCACCGACAATTGGAATGTTAGATTCATTTTCATCATCTTTTGAATAATTATCGGAGTATAACTTATAATCCGGAGTTTCGTCATCTGATAAATATTGTTCAATGTCAAAATCATTTTCACCGTTTAATTCACTTTCATCATTAAGTTCACTTTCATTATTAAATTCATTTTCACTATTAATTTTCTCATCATCTAAGGCGGGGTTTGTTTCAATCTCTTCCTTAACTTTTTGTTCTATCTCTAATGTTGAAAGTTCGATCAACTTCATCAGTTGAATTTGCTGAGGAGATAATTTTTGTTGTAATGATTGATGAAGAATTTGTTTTCCCATGATTTAAAATTCAAGATGATTTGGATATCTGGGAAATGGAATTACGTCTCTAATATTGGTCATCCCGGTAACAAACTGAACTAATCTTTCAAATCCAAGTCCAAACCCACTGTGTGGTACAGACCCAAATTTCCTGGTGTCTAAATACCACCATAACTCTTTTTCTGAAATTGATAAATCTAACATTCTTGACCTCAAAACATCTAATCTTTCCTCTCTTTGAGAACCTCCAATTATTTCACCTATCCCTGGGAAAAGCACATCCATAGCAGCAACTGTTTTGTTGTCGTCATTTAACCTCATGTAAAAGGCCTTAATTTTTTTTGGATAATCAGTTATTATTACCGGAGAATTGAATTCTTTTTCAACCAAGTACTTTTCATGCTCAGACTGTAAATCAGCACCCCAATCACTAATTAAAAACTGAAATTTCTTTTTCTTATTTTTTTTAGAATTTTTTAAAATATTGAAAGCATCATTATATTTTATATTTACGAAATCATTATTTATTATATTTTCAACAGACTTGATTAAAGTAACGTTTGAACGAAGCTCTTTTTTTAAATTTTTTTCTTCATTGTGTTTTCTTTGCGATAAAAACTCTAAATCTTCATGAAAATTATTATAAATATAGTTGCACGAAAATTTAAGCAAATCTTTCGCTAACTCTACATTATCAGCTAATTTATTGAAAGCTACTTCAGGCTCAACCATCCAAAACTCAGAAAGATGTCTTGAGGTATTTGAGTTCTCAGCTCTAAATGTTGGCCCAAAAGTATATACTCGTGATAACCCCATAGCAGCTAATTCTGCTTCTAACTGTCCTGAAACAGTTAAGTTTGATTCTTTAGAGAAAAAATCTTTAGTGTAATCAACATTTCCCGAATCATCTAGAGGTATGCTTTTGAAGTCAAAGTTAGATACTTTAAACATTTCTCCAGCGCCTTCAGCATCTGAACTAGTGATAATAGGTGTATTGACGTAAAAAAAATTTTTACTATTGAAAAATTGGTGAATTGCAAAACTCAAACCATGTCTGATTCTAAAAACAGAACCAAATGTCCTAGTTTTCATTCTTAAGTGGGCATTTTTTCTTAAAAATTCAAGATTATGTTTTTTGGGTTGAACTGGATATTCATCAGGATGCGATTGACATATCAAATCAACATGTTGAGCTTCAAGCTCAACTTTTTGGCCTGAGCCCTCAGATTGAACTAATCTTCCATTAACAGAAACACTTGCTCCTGTATTTAAGTCTTTTAAAACTCTTTCAAAATCTGAAGAATTATTTATAACAACTTGTAGTTCTCGAAAGCAAGTACCATCTGTTATGGTTATGAAACTAATACTTTTACTTACACGTTTATTTCTAACCCAGCCCTGAACAATATAATTTTGATTCAATTGTCCTTGGTCTAAAATTTCTTTTATAATAACTTTGTACATATTCGTAAAGTTAAATTTTTCAATTTAAACAATCTGTATTATTAAATTAATTATATTGTTTATAATATTCAAAAAATGACCCAAAGAGATTATAAGTTACTTGAAAAAATCAATAATCCAAATGATTTAAAAAAAATCGATAAATCAGAACTGGAATCTGTTTGTAAAGAACTAAGAGATTTCATTATTGATATAGTTTCCGTAAATGGCGGACACTTTGGTGCAAGCTTAGGAGTAATTGAATTAACAGTTGCACTTCATTATGTTTTTAACACACCAGATGATTTAATTGTGTGGGATGTAGGGCACCAAGCATATGGACATAAAATAATTACCGGGAGAAGAGACATTTTCCATACAAACCGAAAGTATCAAGGAATTAGTGGGTTTCCCAATAGAGACGAAAGTAAATACGATACATTCGGTGTAGGCCACTCCTCAACATCTGTTGGCGCAGCTCTAGGAATGGCTGTAGCATCACAACTCGACTCAAATAATAAGAGACAACATATCGCTGTAATAGGTGATGGAGCATTAACTGGAGGCCAAGCATTTGAAGCATTGAATCACGCTGGAATTGAAAACTCTAATTTACTTGTTATACTAAACGATAACTGCATGTCTATAGATCCTAATGTTGGAGCTTTAAAAGAATACTTGTTAAAAATAAGTAAGTCAAAAACCTACAACAGAATTAGGGACGAAATTTGGGATTTGTTATCTAATCTAAGTTCGTTTGGTGACAGCGCAAAGTCAATTGTAAAAAAGGTAGAAAAAGGACTCAAATCAGTCATGTTAAAGCAAAGTAATTATTTTGAATCCTTAAACTTCAGATATTTTGGTCCAATTGATGGCCACAATACCATTGAATTAATAAACACACTTAATGACCTCAAGAACATACCTGGGCCTAAAATTTTACATTGTTTAACAACAAAAGGTAAAGGTTATGAGCTTGCTGAAAAAAATCAAACGAAATGGCATGCACCAGGATTATTTGATAAGGAATCCGGAAAAATTAATGTAGTTGATAAAAAAATAAATAAACTCACAAAGTATCAAGATGTTTTTGGCAAAACTATTATTGAACTTGCGAAAAAAAATAAAAAGATTGTTGGTATAACTCCTGCCATGCCCTCCGGCTCGTCACTTAAATACATGATGGCCGAAATGCCTGACAGAGCATTTGATGTGGGAATTGCTGAACAGCATGCAGTCACATTCTCTGCAGGATTAGCCACTCAGGGTTATATTCCGTATTGTAATATTTATTCTACATTTCTCCAAAGAGGGTACGACCAATTAATTCATGACGTTGCAATCCAAAAGCTACCTGTAATTTTCTGTATAGATCGAGCTGGGCTTGTTGGTGAAGACGGTGCAACTCACCAAGGCTTATTTGACTTGGCTTATCTAAACTGTATCCCAAATATGATTATTTCCGCACCTCTAAATGAAATAGAGCTAAGAAATCTTATGTACTCCTCACAAATGAATTTAAATAACCCTTTCGCAATTAGATACCCAAGAGGCAAAGGAGTTATTGAGAATTGGCAAAAACCTTTTGAAGAAATTGAAATTGGTAAAGCTAATATTATTAAAGAAGGTCATAAAATTGCCGTTCTTTCTCTAGGTCATATTGGAAATACCATTATTGATATAAATAATACTCTATCCGAAGTAGGTAAAGCAGTTGGGCATTTTGATATGAGATTTTTAAAGCCGCTTGACACTAAATTACTTCACAGGGTTTTCAAAGAATACCAGACGATTATTACCTTAGAAGATGGATGCCTAAAAGGAGGTTTTGGTTCATCAATATTAGAATTTGCTAGCGATTCAAATTACAAAAACGATGTCATAAGATTTGGAGCTCCTGATAATTTTATAGAACATGGTTCTCCGGAGGATCAAAGAAAAGATTGTGGTTACGATAAGGATAGTTTATTTAAAAAAATAAAATCATTACTATAACTATAGTTTGTGTTCTTCCATAAATTTAGTGGTATAATCTCCAGATTTAAACTTATCATTTTCCATTAATTTTCTGTGAAAAGGGATTGTTGTCTTAACACCCTCCAAAACAAACTCACTTAAGGCTCTTTTCATCTTAGATATTGCTTCATCTCTGGTTTGAGCAACAGTAATAAGTTTGGCAATCATAGAGTCATAAAATGGAGGTATAGAATAGCCTGTATAAACGTGTGTGTCAACTCGAACACCATGTCCACCAGGCTTGTATATATTAGTTATGAGACCGGGACATGGCATAAAGTTGTTTTCTGAATCTTCAGCATTTATTCTGCACTCTATTGCATGTAAAATTGGTTCATAATTATTTCCGGAAATTTTAATACCTGCAGCTACTTTTATTTGCTCACAAATTAGATCATAATTAATAACTTCCTCAGTCACCGGGTGTTCTACTTGAATTCTTGTATTCATTTCCATAAAATAGAAATTTCTATTTTTATCAACCAAAAATTCTACAGTACCAACTCCTTCATAATTAATACTTTTCACCGCTTTTATTGCGGCTTGACCCATTTTTTTTCTCAGCTTATCAGTCATAAATGGGGACGGTGACTCTTCAACTAATTTTTGATGTCGCCTTTGAATTGAGCAGTCTCTTTCCGAAAGATGACATGCATTGCCGAATTGATCACCAACTACTTGAATCTCAATGTGTCTAGGCTCCTCAATTAATTTTTCAATATACATGTCGTCATTACCAAAACCAGCTAGAGCCTCCTTTTTAGCTTCGTTCCAGAACTTGGTAAGGTCATTACTGTTCCATACGGCACGCATGCCCTTGCCTCCACCACCAGCAGAAGCTTTTAACATGACAGGATAACCCATATTTTTAGCTAAATTTGTAGCCTCGTCCAAAGTTTTCACTACTCCATCTGAGCCAGGTATGACAGGGACACCCGCTTTTTTCATAGTAGCCTTAGCTACAGCTTTGTCTCCCATTTTACTGATCATTTGAGAGGATGCACCTATAAATTTGATATTATGTTCTGAACAGATTTGTGAAAATTGTGCATTCTCAGCTAAAAATCCATAACCTGGGTGGATAGCGTCTGAGTTGGTAATTTCAGCTGCAGAAATAATTTTGGGGATACTCAGGTAAGACTCGGAACTTTGAGGGGGACCTATACAAACAGCTTCGTCAGCAAACTTTACGTGCAAACTGTCAGCATCTGCAGTTGAGTAAACGGCAACTGTTTTGATGTTCATTTCCTTACATGTATTTATTACCCTTAAGGCGATTTCGCCTCTGTTGGCAATTAGAATTTTATTAAACATACTAGAATTTTAATTTTTATCTACTAAAAATAATGGTTGATCATATTCAACAGGCGACATGTCTTCAACTAAGACCTTAATTATTGTTCCACTTATTTCTGATTCGATTTCATTAAATAATTTCATAGCCTCAACAATACCAACAACTGAACCAGTCTCAACTCTATCACCAACGCTTACAAATGGATCCTTTTCTGGACTGGGCTTTCGATAAAATGTGCCAATTATCGGGGACTTGATAACTTCATGATTGCCGCTTGATAGCGAGTCACTATCATTTGTAATATCAACAGGTGTTTCAGGGGCAGTTTCTTTATGATTACTAAGGTTAGTTGTTGTTGGCTGAGGAATTGGCACTATAGGCTGCTGAACAACTGGTTGCTGAACAACTGGTTGTTGAACAACTGGTTGCTGACCAGTTAATAAACTTGTTTGACTTTCTAAATTTATTTTACCTTTTGGTGGTGATTTAATACATATTTTAACATCACCCATCTCAAGGTTTACCTCAGTTGCACCAGACTTAGCAACAAATTTTATAAGCTCCTGTATTTGTTTTAAATTCATATTATTTATTTTTCTTAAATAAATTTAATAAAAATTTAATTTTTTAAACCAAAAGTTGATTTTTTTTATATAAAATAATGATTTTTTAGCAAAAAATTATTTTTTTTCATAAAAAAACATTTTAATTTTTATTGTTTTTTTGTTATAAAATATGTGATTTTTTATAAAAAAAAGTGTTTTTTTGTTTTTTTTCGTCAGAAATTAAACTTTTAACTAATTCTTTATAATGCAATAATTAATATGCCCACTTAAGGTAAATTGCGCCCCAAGTAAATCCACCTCCAAAAGCAGCTAAAATAATATTGTCTCCGGAACTTAACTTACTTTCCCAGTCATATAGACACAACGGAATCGTTGCTGCAGTTGTATTGCCGTAATTTTGAATGTTTATCATGACTTTATCTGGGCTAACATTCATACGTTTTGCAGTTGCATCAATAATTCTAAGATTAGCCTGATGGGGGACAAGCCAGTCAACATCACTTCCTTTTAAATTATTTCTTTCCATTATCTCTTCAGAAACATCTGCCATTTTGGTAACGGCAAACTTAAAAACTGTTTTACCGTCCTGATAAATATAATGATGGCGATTTTTTATTGTTTCGTTAGTAGCGGGGTTGAGAGAACCCCCAGCAATCATTTTTAAATATTTTCCACCTGCGCCATCTACTTTTAAAATTGAATCAATAACCCCATTTTCAGCTGAACCATCAGGTTCTAACATAACTGCACCAGCGCCATCACCAAAAATAACACAAGTTTGTCTATCAGAGTAATCAACAATTGAAGACATTTTATCAGCCCCAACAACAATTACTTTTTTATATTTTCCTGAACATATGTATTTAGAGCCGGTATCCAGAGCAAAAAGAAATGCAGAACACGCAGCTGATAAGTCAAAACCAAATGCATTATTTGCTCCGATCTTATCTGCAATTAGACATGCAGTTGAAGGGAAAAGCATGTCTGGTGTAACAGTTGCACAAATTATGAGGTCAACCTCTAACGGAGATGTGTTTGTCTTTTCTAGTAAAATATTAATCGCACTAGCAGCCATGTCCGAAGTTGCTTTGTTATCATCTTTTAAAATCCTTCTTTCTTTTATTCCAGTCCTTGTAGTTATCCACTCATCAGAGGTGTCAACCATTTTAGAAAGTTCATCATTAGTTAGAACATATTCAGGCACCCAGCCAGCTACGCCTGAAATTTTAGCAATTGTAGACATGTAAAATTTTTAGCTTAAATATATGTAAAAATTTAATTAAATAATTTTGGAGAGCTTTAAATTAATTAACTATTCGGCAAGCAATTTTCCTTTATAATACAACTTGCCTTCGAAAGTATATGCTCTATGGTATATGTGGGATACTCCTGTTGTAGGACATATTGCTATAACCTGCGAATCTGCTTTATAGTGAGTTCTTCTCTTGTTTCGTCTAGTTTTGGAGATTTTTCTTTTAGGATGCGCCATTACATATATCTTTAGTTGGGAATGCAAATATAAAAAAGAATAATTAATTTGAAATCAAATTTTAATTTTTTGTCTATTTAAAAAAATTTCTATTCCCATTTTAATAGCTGCTTCCAGAGAACTTTCATGAGCTATATTCTTGCCTGCTATATCGTAAGCAACACCGTGGTCGGGTGATACTCTCACGGTTTTCAATCCAGCCGTATAGTTAACACCAGATCCAAATGACAATAATTTAAATGGAATTAATGATTGATCATGGTACATTCCAATAATTGCATCAAAGTTTTTATAATTTTGTGACCCAAAGAAAGCATCCGATGAAAAAGGCCCAACCAAAACACTACGCTCGTGGTTGTAATTATTTACATATGGGTTTAAAATATCAACTTCTTCACTCCCAATCAAACCAGAATCGCCGGCATGAGGGTTTAATGCTAAAACAGCTACCTTGGGTTTTTTTACCAAAAAATCATTAATTAATGAATTAATAATTATTTCAGTTTTTTGTTTGAGTATTTCCTTTGTAACAGACTTTGAAACTTTAGATAATTGTAAATGATTAGTTACAGTAGCTATTTTTAGCTTTTCGCTACATAAAAACATTAGACTTTTACTTTTGTGATTCAACTTTTGAGTTATATACTCCGTATGGCCCTGAAAACCTTGTGAGTATTTGGAAACAGTTTCCTTATTAATGGGTAATGTAACAAAAACATCTAAATCTCCCTTGCTAATATCACTTATAACCATATCAATTGATTTTAATGCAAGCTTACCAAGTAGTTTGTCCACCCGACCAGGCTTTATATCAATGTCATGATTTAGAATCGGAATTATATTTAATAAACCCGGAATTTTATTTTCAATTTTTTGAATTTCAACATACCTAAAATTATTAAAACCGAGTTTTTTTTTATAATACTTGAGTGCTTTAATTGGGCAGTATAACACTGGTGTACAGCTCTCTAGTAAATCTTTGTGTTTAAATATTTTTATTAAGATTTCTATTCCTATCCCATTCAGGTCTCCACAGCTTATTCCTATCGTTACTTTATAAGATGACATTAATTTTATTTATTTAATATGAAGTGTGCTAATAATCTTGAACCAAAGCCTGTAGCGCCTTTTTTATGATAAATATAATCGTTCAAGAAAAATGCAACACCAGCGATATCAACGTGTATCCAAGGATAATCGGTAAAATGTTCAAGAAACTTTCCCGCAGTTATATGTCCAGCCTCAGGACCGCCAAGATTTTTAATATCAGCAATACTGGAATCAAGTTCTTTTTTGTATTCATCCCAAAATGGCTGAGGGACAATTCTCTCACCACTAATTAAGCCAGACTGCCATAATCGATACATATTTTGACTTGGATAATATGAATTTTTTTCCATGGCAACAGCACCATACTTTCCAACAGATCTTGCTGCAGCACCAGTAAGAGTTGCAATATCAATAACTAGCTCTGGCTCATATCTTTTTGCATAGTGAAGCGCATCTGCTAAAATCATTCTGCCCTCAGCATCTGTATTTAATACCTCGACTGTTTTCCCACTCATCATTTTAATTACGTCACCAGGAACATATGCATTACCACCAGGCCTATTTTCAACAGCAGGAATCAATCCCACAACATATTGATCAGATTTAGCTAATGCAATAGAATATAATGCCCCAATTACACTTGCAGCGCCAGCCATATCGCACTTCATCATATCCATTGAGTTCTGGGTTGGTTTTAAACTCAATCCGCCAGTATCATACATGACTCCCTTACCCACCAAAACAATTGGATTTTTATTCTTTCTATTTTTTGGTTTATATGTCAATATATTAAATGTTGGTTCAAGAACAGAGCCCTTATTTACGGCTAAAACACCGCCCATTTTATTTGACTTAATTTGTTTTTCGTTTAAAACACTGACTTTGAAGCCAGCTATTTTACTAATTTCTTTTATCCTTTTTGAAAGCAACTTAGCTGTCAAGTGCGAAAGAGGTTCATTAACTAAGTCACGTGATATGTAGGTGCCATTTAGGCAATGCTCAAAATCCTTATCAATGAAGCTAGCCTCAACTTTAAATTTAATTTCCTTTTGATTTTTATATTTATCAAAACTATAGTTAGACAGGCAAAATCCTTCAAGAAAATAATCATGAATCATTTGCTCATGCTTTTCTAATTTATTTTTTTTATTAATAATTTTTACAATGCTTATTTTATTTGAAGTGTTTCTACCATTATTTAGTAAGTTTAAAAATTTAAATATTTCATTTGCATCTATCCTAATTTTTTCTGGGGACAATTTTTCTTCAGAAAAAGCAGTATCTAAATTATTTATCTTAATTTTTTCTTTGTAGAAGTAAACAATTTTATTTTCATTATGGATCCAACTCTTTTCATCTACTATATTTTTTTCTTCTAATTGAATAATAAAGTTCATATTTTAATATTTTAAAATTACTTTTGTATCAAAAGTATATATTTAAATTAAATAATTAATATGTTTACTGGAATCGTTGAGGAAACAGGTAAAATTACTGGAATCTCAAAGCAAAATTCAAATACAATCATAAATGTTTCATGTAGCTTTATTGATGAATTGAAAATCAATCAGAGCGTATGTCATAACGGAATTTGTCTTTCTGTTTTCGAAATAAAGGACAGATACTATCAAGTATGTGCAGTGAAAGAAACTATGGAAAAATCAAACCTCGATTATTTAGAAATTGGCAGTTTAATTAATTTAGAGAGATGCATGAAGGTTGGGGATCGTTTTGATGGACATTTTGTTCAAGGGCATGTAGACTGCACTTTAGATTGTGTTCGAGTTGAAGATCTGAACGGTAGTTGGAAATTTTCATTTAAATTTGATAAGGCTCATCAAAAATACTTAATCCCCCAAGGCTCAATTTCAATTAATGGGGTAAGCCTCACAATATCCAAAATTAATACAGAAAAAAATTATTTTAATGTTGATATTATTCCATACACATTTAAAAATACAAATTTAAAGAATATTGAAAAAAATTCTACAGTAAATATTGAGTTTGATATTTTGGCAAAACAAATTGCTAACCTGAATTATTTCAAGTCATAATCACTTTGTGAAGATATTAATCTCGCCGGAATAAAATTCTTTTTGGTTAAAAACCGTGTTGAAAACTTCTAGTGTATAAAAGTATGTCCCGTCTTTAACAAAATCATCACTTTCATCCCATTTTTTTTGAAAAAATAAACTGGATGACGGCCTTCTGTTAAATATCATTTGACCATCCCACCACTCGCCATCTAGGCCATAGTTTTGATTTATATAAACCACACCTCCCCACCTATTAAAAACATATAAAATACTCTGACTATGTACATTGCTATCAATGTCTGAAATAACAAAATTATCATTAATCCCATCACTGTTTGGTGAAAAGGTATTAGGGACACTTATTGGGCACGAAACACCAATTTCAACGGTAGCAACTTCATCACATGACTCAAATGCAAAAGAATAGAGTCCATAGGCAGGAACAGTTGCACTAGTTGAATTTAAAAATGGGTTACTAATCAGAACGTCAGTTGGGCTAAAGCCATTAGGTGCATCAGTGCACTCCCAGGGACCCCCACTTAAATCAGGTGTATTAACATTTAAATTTACTGTAAATAAGCAATTATTATTATCAGAGGAAACAATATTAGGCGAAACTGTAGAAAAAATTAAATCTAAGCTGTCCGAAACCCCACAACTAGTGAAGTAAACCGTGTATTCCCCATAGTCAGATACCGAAACTTCACTTGAATTTCCGTTTGGAAATAAAGAAATTGTATTTTCTTCGTTCAAACTTTGAACGGACCACTCCCCGTCAAAATCTGAATTTACTTGTAGTTCAGTTTCGAGTGTACAATAAATAACTCCAGGATTTTGGATGGATGGGTTAGGATTTAAAAATTCAACAAAAATGCTGCTTTCTGTACCGCAGGCAGAGTAAATAAACTCATATAATCCAAAATTATCAACACTAACAAATGTTGAAACAGCATCGATATTACTGAATTCAACGTTGCCAGGTCCAATGGAACTCCAAGAACCAAAATCACCTGAAACCGATGCTTCAAGTTCAATAGACTCCAAACATTGTGCTGTTTCAGGGCCAGAAATAATAGGTGCCGATGAAAGCATATTTATTAGCTGCGAGTCTTGGCCATTACAACCATTGAAAGTGAAGTTATATTGACCATAGTTTTGTACAAAAGCAAATGTTGATAAAGCATTGGGATCATCAATTACAACCCCGTCACTTGGAGATACCGACCAAGAACCCTCATCATTTTCAACTGTAGCATTAAGAGTAATTTGATCTAAACATTCATAACTTTGCGACATGTTAAGGGACGGTGTGCCATCAATTAGAAATACAGAAATCTCGTCAAAGCTTTCACCACATTCGTTTTGCAAATTCCAGGCAAAAATATTTTCACCAAAAGAAAGTCCAGAAACAGTTGTGGTTGGATTTGTTAGGTTTTCAAAATTTCCTTGACCAGAGATAATTGACCAAAATCCATTTTCACCACTAACTGGCTCAGAGCCAGAAATATTTACTTGGAAGTCGCAAGTTTCAATGTCTGGGCCCGCAAATGCATCACTTACCTGGTTTCCATCGGTGTCAATAGTAATTATTGCTATGTCCTCACAACCACTTTCAGTAGATACAGTAAACTGATACTCACCTGCTGAGAGACTTCCTAAAGATGCTGCTAGGT
>TARA_B100000963_G_scaffold88812_2_pt1 | contig 12747 bp, 12 predicted proteins | sample TARA_B100000963 | Tara Oceans TARA_B100000963 (sample SAMEA2622097) | marine metagenome | biome: marine biome (ENVO:00000447); feature: surface water layer (ENVO:00002042); material: "saline water (ENVO:00002010), including plankton (ENVO:xxxxxxxx)" | depth 5 m | reverse complement strand
TCTATGCGAATCGCAGGCTCTGGGAAGCGCTCGTATAGGTCAGCGACGCCCAGCAGCGAGAACAGGCCTTTTACGTGAGGTTCGCGCAGCGCGACGATTTGCACAAAACCATCTGAACAGGCAAAGACATTAGCCGTAGGCGATTTCGTGGGCGATCGATTGCCCATGAGTTCCGGCAGGGTATCGTTAACCAGATAGTTGCTCATTTGCGCCGCTTGCATAACCACTGCGGTATCCAGCATCGACACGTCAACGCGCTGACCTTCGCCGGTGAGGTGGCGTCGAAACAGTGCTGCGCTAATCGCAAACGCGGCGTTCAGGGCCGTGCTCATGTCGACTGAAAAGTACCCCGTTCGTGTTGGACCGGATTCGGGGTGTCCGCTGATGCTCATCATTCCAGAAGACGCTTGGATGGCCCCGTCAAAAGCGGGCAGTTCAGATTTAGGCCCGCGTTGACCGTAGCCGGAAATTGAAGCGTAGACCAGATCGGGCTTGATGGCCTTGAGCGCCTCATAGCCGAAGCCTAAGCGGTCGATCGTGCCCGGCTTGAAATTTTCGACCACGGCGTCTGCCGTTGCGACTAATCGATGCACGACCTCGCTAGCCTTGGCATGTTTTAAATCCAAAGTTATGGCGCGCTTGCCAAGATTGCAGGTTAAGAACGATGGCGCCATGCCGTCACTGCCTGTGGACATTAAACCTCGCGTAATGTCGCCGCTGCCCGGTTGCTCGATTTTGATGACATCGGCCCCCAGCTGCGCGAGTTGCTGTGTTGCAAACGGCCCTGCCAGTACTTGCGTGAAGTCGATAATGCGTAAACCGGTAAATGCTTGGCGCTCGTCAGCCATCTACTTCTCTCCCGATCGCTGTAGTTTTTTAGCGCTGCACAAGTTCGAACACCCAAAGCGACCCGCGACTGACCTCACTTACAGGCATCGTGCTGCCGTTGCCGTATTTACGGCTGAGTTCTGCAAGGACTGCGGGCAATATTGGGTCGTCTGTTATGCGCACAAGCTGGCGGGGATAAAGTTTGTTATCCACCCTGAGAATTGCGCGGCCGTCTTTCTCGGCCTGCAGTGGCCATTGTTTCCAAATTTTACCCACAGTGCTCAGCATGTAACCACTGGGTATGAAAATCCGACCATCGTGTTCAGCGATCCAACTGGTGCGCGAGCGAGCTGGTTCAAGCAGTTGGAACTCTACGGTGTTGTAGTCCTTTAGAAAGCGCCAGTCGGGTTCGTTACTGACGACTTCGCCGCTGCTGAATGCACCGCCGGTGACAATCCCTATCGGCCCGTCAGTGAAACGCGTGGTGAGGAAAAATCCCAAACCCACGACGATTACCGAAGCTATTATCTTTTTTAACCAGCCCATAAGGACGCTCCAAGTTAACGGTATAGACAGATTACACGCGTTTTCGTGGTGAGCGAACCGCTATTGTTTGGCGTGGCGGCGTCTCCCATCAGTCCTTGGTATGGTCTGCGGTCGAGTAAGTTAGGGTAGGGTAGGTAAGGGTAGGTAAGGTAACAGGAGGGACGCATGACCGATCGATTAACTGCTCTGATTACTGGTGCCTCGGCGGGGTTGGGTAAAGAATTCGCTCGGCAGTTGGCAGCTGCGGGTTGCAACTTGATTTTGGTCGCGAGGCGCGTCGACCGACTTCAGGACAGCGCCGCGCACTTTCGGGAACAATTTAGGGGTGTTGAGGTCCTCTGCATTGAGGCAGATTTGAGTCGAGCCGAAGCGCCGGAGCATATTTATACGGTTGTTCGCGACCACGGTTGGCAGGTGGATTATTTAGTCAATAATGCCGGCGCTGCGGGTCCGGACTTTTTTGGACATCAGCCCTGGGCGGATCACCTCGCGTATTTGCGGTTGATGCAGACCAGTGTCGCGGAGCTTTGTTACCGCTTCATCCCAGCAATGGTTGAGCGCGGTTTTGGCCGTGTGATCAATGTTTCCTCGGTGTCGGGGCGTATGGCAGCGGCAAACAGTTGTCACTATGGGCCAACTAAAACTTATCTCATTGCGCTATCGGAAGCACTGGGCTTGTCGGTTAGAGCTCGCGGTGTTCACGTAACTGCGCTCTGCCCCGGCTTTACCCATACCGATTTCCACGCGACAGCGGGTCTGGACGAACTGAAGCGATCGACGCCTAGCTTGATTTGGTACAGCGCCGGCACCGTGGTGCGGGAAGGATTGCGTGCGGTGGAGAAGGGTCGGCTGGTTTACGTGTCGGGTCGTCTCTACCGTTGGCTGGACCCGCTGTTGCAATCGGTATGGACCCGCTGGTTGTTTTTGCGTGTCGATTGACGCTCGCCGCTGTCCAAGCGCAATTGCACAATCAGCTATTCCCCTCGGTGCAGAAGCCATCAATAATGGAGTTAAGGGAGGGGGCTATGAAAAGCGACAATGCGCAGTCGGGGGTAAACAAGCGGCTGCTTTTTATTCTTTCTAATCTTGCGATCTTTATGATCGGCCTTGGCTTTGCCGTTCGCACCTCGATCGTCGGTGATCTGCAGGGTGACCTCTTTAATGAGTTGGATCTGGCGCGGTCGGCGACCATGGCGGCCGAGGTTTTGGCCGCCACGTTTATTGGTTTCGCGCTGACATTGTTATTTGGTGCTGCGTTGGTAGATCTCATCGGCATGCGGCGCATGCTGCTGTTTTCCGCCTTTGGGTATTTTTTCGGCAGCGCTATGGTGGTCGGGGCATCGCTCATGGCGCCTACCGTGGCAGCTTACTGGGTTGTCTACCTTGGTTTGCTGCTGACCGGCCTCGGTTGGGGCGCTGTAGAAGCGGCGACCAACCCCCTTGTTGCCGCCGCCTACCCTGAAGAAAAAACTCACCGACTGAATATTTTGCACGCTTGGTGGCCAGCGGGCATCGTTATAGGTGGCCTGATCGGTATTTTAATAGCCATGGCAGGTTTGCCTTGGCAGGCTAATTTAGGGGTGTTGATGTTACCGGCCGTGGTCTTAGTTTTGATGGTGCAGCGTGCGGAGTTTCCTGTTACCGAACGCGTGGCAATGGGGCTTTCATATAAAGATATGTTCGAACAACTGATCTGGTCTCCAGGCTTTTGGATTTGGTTTGTCTGCATGATGGGTACCGTGACCGCGGAGCTGGCGCCCAGTCAGTGGGTCAATGTGACGTTAACAAATGTTGTTGGTATGTCGGGAATTTGGGTCCTGATCTACATCAACGTGCTAATTTTTGTCGGCCGGCATTTTGCCGGCCCGCTGGTTAATCGGCTGTCCAGTCCCGGACTGCTGACTATTGGCTGTGCTCTGGCTGCCCCAGGTCTGTATTTTCTGGCCGTAGCAAACTCCCCCTTAGCGGCTTTTGCCGCGGCGACGTTATGGGCGCTCGGCATTTGTTACTTTTACCCGACCATGATCGGCGCGGTGGCCGAGCGCTACCCTGCAGGGGGTGCTTTGATGATCGGATTGATGGGCTTTGCCGGCGGGCTGGCGACGCAATTCTTGTTGCCAGTTATGGGTCGAGTTTTTGACCAGGCGAAGTTGGCCGCAGCGGGCGGCGTGACGCAATTCGCTGAACTGGAGGGCGACGCTTTGGCCGAGGTTCTGCGTATCGCATCGACCCAGTCTTTTCAGATTGTTGCGGTTATCCCGCTATGTTTGATTCCAGTGTTCGCGATTCTTTGGTTGGTTGAAAGAAGAGATCAGCATGTCGACGCCTGAAGACCTGGGACTTAGTGATATCGATCGCCGGGATTTATTGAAGGGGATTGCGATTGTATTGGGCGCTGCGATCAGCCCAGGGTGCCAACGCGCTGCGCAGGTGCCGTTAGCGCAACGGCGCGCAGGGGCACCGCGCTGGAATGTGGATCAGCGGGCGATTGCACATCGCTGTGCGGATCTGATTATGCCTGCAACCGACACGCCCAGTGCTTTGGCAGTGGGCGTCGGCGAGTTTATGGATTACGTTACCAACGTGTGGCTGCAACCCTCGGAGCTTAAGGAGTTGCTGGCAGGGCTTGATGGTTTGCAAAAAGCGGCTCGAAATCAATTCAATGCGGACTTCGTTGATCTTGCTGAAGTCGATCAGGTGGCGTTGCTCACGCAAATGGAGTCAGCGGACGCCTCAGCAAATGCGCGTACAGCAGATCTTTTAGACAGTAAGGTCTTCGCCCGATTGAAAGAACTTACCGTCGTAGGCTACTACGCCACTGAGATAGGCACCAAGCAAGAGCGCGAATACGTACCTATGCCGGGCCGTTACGACGGTTATTACAAATTGCGTCGAGTGGGCAAGCAGTGGTCGAGTTAACACCTATGGCGCAGACCGATGCCATCGTTGTCGGCTCTGGCATCAGCGGGGGTTGGGCGGCTAAGGAATTGGCTGAAAAGGGCCTGAACGTGTTGATGCTGGAACGCGGTAAGCCTCTGACCCATGGTGTCGACTACGTTGGCGAGCACCAACCACCGTGGCAACGTGCGAATATGGGATTGCGTCCGCGAGAACTCTATGACCAAGAGTATCCGGTGCAGTCCACATCTTATGCGTTTGATGAAACCACGCGCCACTTTTGGAATAACGATCAAGAGAATCCTTACGACTACGACCCAGATAACCCCTTTCATTGGTTACGGGCGGATGTTGTGGGTGGCCGCTCTTTGTTGTGGGCGCGGCAAAGCTACCGTTGGAGTGATTTAGATTTCGCCGCGAACAAGCTCGAGGGTATCGGCATTGATTGGCCTATCCGCTACGCCGACATTGCGCCCTGGTATGCGCATGTCGAGAAGTTTATTGGGGTTAGCGGGCAGAACCTGGGGCTACCACAGTTACCCGATGGTGAATTTCAAAAGCCGATGCAGATGAACGTTGTCGAAGACTATGTCGCGAAAAAAATCTCTGAGAAATTTCCGGATCGGGTCATGACCATTGGGCGCACTGCCACATTGACCGAACCATTGCCGGGACGCGCGCCGTGTCACTATTGCGGACCCTGTCACAGGGGTTGTTCTGCAGGTTCTTATTTTAGTTCGCTCAGTAGCACCCTACCCGCAGCGCAAGCCACTGGTAACTTTTCGTTGCGTGCCAATGCGCTGGTGGAGCGTCTCGAATATAACGCTGCGACACAACGGGTCAGCGCTGTGCATGTTGTCGATACGCAAACTGGCGCTCGCAGTCGGCTCGGTGCCAAGTTGATTTTTTTATGTGCATCGACGATCGGGTCGACGCAGATTTTGTTAAATTCGCGCGGTGGCGAGAATGGCCGCAGCTTCGCCAACGGCAGCGATGCCTTAGGTCGTTACATGATGGACCATACCTATCGTGCCGGCGCGCGTGGTGTTATTCCGGGTTTTGAAGAGTATTACCCCTATGGCTATCGGCCTAACGGTATCTATATTCCGAGATTCAGAAATGTTGATGGTGACGATGGTTTGGGTTTTACCCGTGGTTATGGTTATCAGGGCGGCGCTCAACGGGTTGGTTGGAACGAGATGGTGAAGCGTACTCCCGGTTTTGGAGCCGAGTTTAAAACCAGTCTGCGCACCCCGGGACCTTGGTTTATGTCGCTGGGCGGCTTTGGTGAGATTTTGCCTTATGCTCACAACACCATGCGCTTGCACAAACGCAAGAAAGATCGATTCGGCATCCCGCAGGTGACGTTTCGTTTTGAGTTTGGTGAAAACGAACGGCGTCATCGTCATGATCTTGTCGAGCAGGCGGTGGCAATGCTGGAGGCGGCTGGAGCGACCACCATCGAACAATACAGCGCGCCGATGATCGGTGGTGCGGCGATCCACGAAATGGGCACAGCGCGCATGGGGCATGATCCCAACACGGCAGTATTGAACGCGTTTAATCAGGCCCATGCGGCCGCGAATCTATTTGTCACAGACGGTGCCTGTATGACTTCGGCTTCATGCGTTAATCCGTCTCTGACCTATATGGCGTTAACAGCCCGCGCGGTAGATTACGCTGTCGAGCAATTGCGTGCGGGTGCCATTTAATGGGTCGGCGCAAGTGGATAGGTTACGGTTTGCTGGCGGTATTGTTAGTAGGCGTCGTGATGGCGTATCAATATCGACTTTACTTACGCTTGGCATGGCAGCAGCCGCAACTGTTCCGTGCGCCGGTTTTCGATCAAAGTACCGAGCCACTGCCCGCTGATTTGGGTGCCGTACCGATTCTTAGTTTTTCCAAAACTAACGGCTACAGACATCACGACAGCATTGCTGCGTCGATTAAGATGTTAGATGAATTGGCAACGCAAAACGGCTGGCAGTTTTTTCATACCGAGAATGCTGCCGTGTTCACGCCTGAAAATCTGCAACGTTTTCGTCTGGTGTTGTTGAACCACAAGAGCGGCACGGTCTGGACCATGGACCAGCGGCAGGCGCTCAAGGCGTATGTTGAGGAGGGTGGCACATTGCTCGCGCAACACGCGGCGGGGGGTGATCAGGGTTACGACTGGAATTGGTATCTCGAACAGGCGCTGAGAGCGCAGTTTGTCGATCATCCGATGACCCAGCACATTCAACGAGCGACGCTTATCGTCGAGGATCGCAGTCATCCGGCCACGGCGCATTTAAGTGGTGTTTGGGAGCGCCGTGATGAATGGTATAACTTTGCAGCCAGTCCGCGCGAGAATACTCAGGTTCTTATCAGTATTGACGAAGCCACCTACGATCCTGAGAAAAGTCCGATGGGTGCCGACCACCCCATGGTTTGGTGGCATTCGGTGGGGAAGGGACGGGTGTTTTACAGCGCCTTAGGGCATACGCCCGAGTCGTATTTGGAACCAGATTTCCGCGCTTTTGTGCAAGGGGCTATAGCTTGGGGGCTGAATACCCCAGTAACGAATAACAACAAGGAGGAGACAGCGAATGAACTTTGATATTCCAGAGAAGTTGCAGAGTTACTTGGATGAACTCGATCGATTTATCGAGAGCGATATTAAGCCGTTGGAGCAGGAGAACGACAACATTCGGTTTTTTGACTATCGTCGCGAGGACGCGCGCACGGACTGGGAGCGTAATGGCCTGCCCAACGAAGATTGGGAGGCGCTGCTGGCTAAAGCCAAGCGGGTCGCCGATGCCGCCGGGCACTATCGCTATCCGTTGCCGGAAGAATACGGCGGCAGCAATGGCACCAATCTCGATATGGCCGTGATTCGCGAGCACTTGGCGACCAAGGGCCTTGGTTTGCATAACGATTTGCAGAATGAGCATTCAATCGTGGGCAACAACGTCGGGTTGTTGTTGATGATCGAATACGGTACCGACGAACAAAAGGCTGAATGGATCGATGCGCTGGCGGAAGGCCGAGCCGGTTTTGCCTTCGGCATTACCGAGCCAGATCACGGTTCAGACGCTACGCACATGGAGACGGTGGCTGAGCGCGATGGCGATGAGTGGATTATTAATGGCGCAAAAACTTGGAATACCGGCATTCACAAGGCTAAACACGATCTGATTTTTGCACGCACCAGCGGTAAGGCGGGCGATGGCAACGGCATTACTGCGTTCCTAACGCCCACCAACAGCGACGGTTTCAAGGTCGAAGAAATGCTTTGGACCTTTAACATGCCCACCGATCACGGACGGGTGTCTATGAACGATGTTCGAGTGCCCCACAACTCGATTTTTGGTGGCGAGGGACGCGGTCTGGCTGTGGTGCAGCATTTTTTCAATGAAAATCGCATTCGCCAGGCGGCGTCGTCCTTGGGCGCGGCACAATTCTGCATTAACGAGTCGATTGAGTACGCCAAACATCGAGCGCCGTTTGGCAAGCCGCTGGCAAGCAATCAAGGCATTCAGTTCCCGCTGGTGGAATTGCAGACGCAGTGCGAAATGCTCCGCGCCTTGATTCACAAGACCGCTTGGCAGATGGACACCTACGGTGCTTTTTCGGTGTCTGACAAAGTATCTATGTGCAATTATTGGTCGAATAGGCTGTGTTGTGAAGCCGCAGACCGAGCTATGCAGGTGCACGGTGGACTGGGCTATTCGCGGCATAAGCCGTTTGAGCATATCTATCGTCACCACCGTCGCTATCGCATCACCGAAGGTGCCGAGGAAATTCAAATGCGTCGGGTCGCAGGTTACCTGTTCGGTTTTATGAATCAACGTGCACCTAAGGGTGTCAAGGAGTCCTGAAGGCCATGGAACTGGCTATGGAACTCTCCGCACAGGAAATGCACGCGCGGTTGCAACGTGTCCTGACAAATGTTTTTCCTGACTTCGAGACGCTAGAACGCGTTGAGCGGTTGTCTGGTGGAGCGAGTCAGGAGACCTATCGGATAGAGCTAACCCGACGCGGTAAGCCGGCGATTTTGGCCATGCGTCGGGCGTCGGGTGGTGTCGAGGGCGAAGTAACTGCGGCTCACCCGGGCCTTGCGGTAGAGGCGCTGCTGATGCAGACCGCTGCCAAGGCGGGTGTTCCCGAACCCGAAGTGCACTACGTGTTGAGGCCGGAGGATGGCGTGGGCGCGGGCTTCATTATGCAGTGGCTCGAAGGGTTTACGCTTGGGGCGCAGATCGTCAAAGCGCCGGAACTTGCGGAGATCCGCCCGCAATTGGCGCGCCGTTGCGGCGAGGTTTTGGCGCAGATTCACGGCATCGACCTGGTAGCCAGCGGCTTGGACCAGCACCTACAGCATCAAAGCGCCGAGGAATACGTCAGACAGACCTGGCAGCGCTATCAGGACTTCAAAACACCCCAACCTATGATCGATTACACCGCCCGCTGGTTGTTAGATCACTTGCCGGAAAACACGACACCGGCGCTGGTGCACAATGACTTTCGCAATGGCAATGTGATGGTAGATCCCAACGGTATTGTTGCGGTCCTCGACTGGGAAGTGGCTTATATGGGCGACCCAATGCGAGATCTCGGTTGGATTCTGACTCATTCTTGGCGTTTTGGACGTGATCATTTGCCGGTAGGTGGGTTCGGTGAAATTGCAGATTTACTTTCAGGTTATGAGTCCGTTAGCGGTAAACCCGTAGATCCCGAGGCGGTTAAATTTTGGCAGATTTTCGGTTCATTCTGGTGGGCCGTTGGCTGTCTAGGTATGGCCGAACACTATCGCAACGGTCCGGATAAGACAGTGGAAAGACCCGCTGTGGGCCGTCGCTCTTCCGAGTGTCAGGTAGACTGCGTGAATCTATTGATTCCTGGATCTGTGGCTTTGGAGCAACCGGAGACAGCGGCGGCGGCAATGCCCGGTATGGACGAGCTGCTTACCAGCGTCAGTGACTTTTTACGCGATGAGGTAATGGCAAATACGCAAGGTAGGTTGCAATTTCTGGCACGGGTTGCGGCTAATTCGTTAGATATCGTGCAGCGCGAGCACGCTTTGTCAGCACCTTGTCTGCTCAGCGAAGAGAGACGACTGCGAGACCTTTTCAACGTGCCAGACGATTCGTCGTTGGCGTTGGACGATCTGCGCTGGCGGCTCGTACATGAGCTCCGAGACGGTTCAATGCCGCTGGACTCAGAGTTGTTGCAGACCCACTTACGGGCAACAGTTGTGAATCAGATTGCGATAGACCAACCGCGCTATGCAGGATTTAAAACGGCCACCAGCGAAGCGAATACGATATAAGACGGAGATTTGATAATGCAGTTAGACGGTAAATTGGCGGTCATCACGGGCGGTATTAGTGGGCTCGGTAGGGCTACGGCAGAGCGGTTTGCAAAAGAGGGCGCGCGGGTTGTTATCGCAGACATACACGCAGAAAAAGGTGAAACAGCCGCTCAGGAAATGTCCGCAGGTGGCGCAGCAATCGAATTTATTGCAGTGAATGTAAGCGATGAGGACAACCAGCAAGCGCTGTTTGACGATGTGGTGCGTCGATACGGCCAGCTTGATGTTGTCGTTGCGGCCGCCGGTATTTCATCGGCTGGGTATGTCAGCGGCGAAGTTGCAACCCCTGCAGAAGATCCAGAGCAGAACTTCCTGTACAACAAACCGATTGCCGACTGGCAACGGGTACTGGATGTGAATCTTACCGGGGTGGCAATAACAGACCGATTGGCGGCGCGTCATATGCTGGCGCTGGGTTGTAACGGTTCGATCATTAACATCGCCTCTATTGCTGGCAAGCGACCTCTGCCTGGCGCTGCGGATTACTGCGTTTCTAAAGCTGGGGTGATTATGCTCACCAATGTTTTCGCTACGGAATTGGCGACTAAAAATATCCGCGTGAACGCGATTGGTCCCGGATTTATTGAGACACCGATGACGGCAAGCATTCGTCAATCGCCAGAATGGGTCGAAACAGTGATGCAGATGACACCGATGCAGCGTTTTGGGCAGGCTCACGAGATTGCTAATACAGCATTGTTTCTCGCCAGTGACGAATCCAGCTATGTTACGGGGCAGACACTTTTCCCCAGCGGCGGTATGCACACTGGTTAATAGGCTGTATCACCAAACGGAATCGTAGGCACTGAGGCTAGCCGCGCCACCGGTGTGAATGAAGACAATGTGCTCGTGTTCGTCAAAATTCCCGAGAGTGATTTGATCGATTAATCCAGCAGCGGCTTTACCTGAGTACACTGGATCTAACAAAATGCCTTCGAGTGACGCGAACATCTCGATGGCCGCCAAACCGGACTGGGTGGGCTGGCCGTAGGCGCCGCCAAAATAGGCGTGATTGATGTGTATGGGCAGGTTAGCGACGGATTGCACAACACCAAAGCGCTGCTGCATTGAGGTCAATATACTATTTATGCGCTGTTTAAGCGTGTCTGGGTCCGGGTGGAATACGTTAATCCCCAGAATATCGATGTTAGAACCCTGGGCCGCATTACCGAATACTAATCCTGCTTGAGTCCCGGCACTGGCTGAAGCGTGAACGATTTGGGTCGGCGTAAACGGGGCCTGCCAGACTAATTCACTGATGCAACGGCTGTAGCCCAGAGCGCCAATGGCATTTGAGCCCCCCGCGGGTATCTCGTAAACGGTTTTCTCCTGTTGCTGCAGCCCCTGCAGAAGGTTCTTGCGGCCCTCGTCAAAGTCGTCCAGGTCAAAGGTGTGAATATGCGCGTTGAGTAATCGGTTGAACAACATGTTGCCGTTGTTGAGATAGTTTTGATCGCGACGATCTACTCTGCGACTGAGGAGTAAGTGACAGTCGATCCCAATCTTAGCGCACGCTGCTGCGGTTTGTCGGGCATGGTTAGACTGCACGGCACCGTAGCTGACAATGGTGTCCGCGCCGTGCGATTGGGCGTCGGCGATTAAATATTCGAGCTTTCGGGTTTTGTTGCCACCAGTGGCCAGACCGCTGCAGTCGTCGCGTTTTATCCATATTTTTGGCCCGCCGAGTTCAGCGCTAAGACGTGGGAGATGTTCCAGTGCCGTTGGCCAGTGGCCCAACGGCGTTTTAGGCAGCGCGGCTAACCAATCCGGGTCGTTAAATGAATGCCCTGACGTCAAGATATCGTCTCCCCTATAGCGCCGGTTGGGCGCCGTGATGCATTAAGCAATGGCGTGCTCGTTGCAGACCCGCGTCAACGGCGGCGTCCAAATAAGCCAGTGGCTGCTCGGTATCGCGGAGCAGTTGGCTCGCTAACCCGGCGGCAAAAGCATCGCCGCTGCCCGTAGGATCTACCGCTCCCGAGACTTTTTCTACTGCGTAACGTTTTTCTCTACCGTCGCTGAGTAATACTTCGACGGCGGCCTCGCCGTGAGTGATAACGGTTGTGTTGCTACGGAAAATTTCTGGTGCATGGGTGTGAATGTGCTGAGCTTCATGTGTGTTCACTACCAACCAGTGCGAATAGCCCGAGCACGCTTTCAGCATAGCCGCGTCCATTTGATCGGTAAACTGGCCCGGACACCAGATCACCAAAGCGGTCGGATTGTGCTCGTGCACAAAATTCATGGTGTGTAGCATCAATTCCGGCGGGAAAGGAGCGCACAGCATTAGCCTGCAGTGCGCAAGCTTAGATTTAATTGACCCGAGGTGACGCACCCAGGTCGCGGGCAAAACCTCGGGACCCGAATGGAAAGCGGTGAATTGCTGGCCGTTAGGGTCGCTTATGATGTAGGCGCTGGCGCAGTGCGCATTACGGTCATGATAGATGCCCGCTAGATCTAGATTCTGCATCCCAAGAGCAGTTTGATAGCGCGCGTGATCGATTCCGCTGACGCTCAGCAGCAGTGGCGAGTGCTGTAACGCAGCAAGGTGATGCACTAAGTTACCGCCGCAACCGCCTAGATGCTCGGTGGTTCCGCTGACTTTGCAATTCAATCCGGGTCCGCTGCCGCCAAAGGGTGTTTGGGTCGTGGTGATGTGGTCGTACGCCAAAGCACCTAAAACCGCTATGGCCGGTTTCTCAGGTGCGTTTTTTGTCAACAAAGATCTCCGCAGTAGCCCATAGAGCGACCTTCAAGCGAGCCTGCAACGTCAGTTCTCTGGACGATTCCAAACGTGCTAAAAACCGGCCCAGTTTTGGCTGTTTTGCCAACTGATGAGCTAAAAAGGGTGAGGCGCTGGCAAGGCACATAGTGCCGATGGCAAAGAACACGAAGCCAGGCATCAATGGCACGGCCAGACCGATAAATCCTAGAGCCATGCACAAACAGCCGGTAACGCCAAGGAAAATACGTACAATCATAGTGACAGTTACAGTTGTTGATTCACTTTTGATCAAGCACGAACCGTACCAAAAGTTAGTGGCCATGGGCATGGGCGCTGCGCGGTTATTTCGGGGCACCCTCGCATAATTTGGCTAAAAAATGGCAAAAACCCCCACGCC
>TARA_B100000963_G_scaffold143053_1_pt1 | contig 12757 bp, 12 predicted proteins | sample TARA_B100000963 | Tara Oceans TARA_B100000963 (sample SAMEA2622097) | marine metagenome | biome: marine biome (ENVO:00000447); feature: surface water layer (ENVO:00002042); material: "saline water (ENVO:00002010), including plankton (ENVO:xxxxxxxx)" | depth 5 m | reverse complement strand
CCTGCCACTCCGACCATTTTTATGAAAAAAGCAAAAATTTATATTCCAAATAAAAGTCCTATGCAATCAGGGCAGGCAAAAGCAAACAAATGGGTATTAGAATACGAAACATTAGATCCTACAAGAAATCCATTAATGGGGTGGGAAAGTTCTTCTGATACTTTTACTGAATTAAAATTAGAATTCTCCACAAAAGAACTTGCTGTAAATTATGCTAAGAAAAAAAAAATTGATTTTGAAATTATTGAACCTAAAAAAAGAAAAATAGTAAAAAAATCATATGCAGATAATTTTTTAAATTAATCAAATGTTTAAATTTTTTACAGAAAAACAATGGCATTTATGGAGTATAGGTGGAACATTATTAATTCTAGCAGCTACCTGGTATCAAGTTCAATTAGATGTAAGAATAAATGAATGGTTTGGGGAATTTTATGATACTCTTCAGAAAGCATTAACTGAACCAAACTCTGTTTCTGAAAAAGATTTTATTGCTTACTTGTTTACTTTTGCAAAAATTGCTGCAGTTTATATTCTTGTAATTATTTTTAGTGATTATTTTACAAGCCATTGGACTTTTAGATGGAGAACAGCAATGGCTGATTTTTATCATGATAAATGGAATGATGCTTCCTCTATTGAAGGAGCCTCTCAAAGAGTTCAAGAAGATACTTTAAAATTTGCTAGGATAATGGAAGGATTAGGTGCAGAACTACTCAGAAGCTTAATGACATTAATTGCTTTTACTCCAATATTGTGGGGCTTATCAAAAAGTATCACTGTCTTACCTTGGATAGGAGAGGTAGAACATGCTTTAGTTTGGGTTGCTATCTTATCGGCACTAGGAGGAACGATTATATTAGCTAGTGTAGGAATTAAACTTCCTGGCATTGAATATGATATACAAAAAGAAGAAGCAGCGTATAGAAAAGAGTTAGTCTTAGGAGAAGATTTTAAAGAAAGTGCCAAACCAGAAAAAATAACCGATCTTTATGGTGGTGTAAGAAAAATACATTATAAAATGTATTTTCATTATCTTTATTTTAACGCTGTTAAGTGGAGCTATTTACAAGGGATGGTGATTGTTCCTTATTTAGCATTAGCACCAACTATTGTTACTGGTGCTATAACGTTAGGATTTGTTCAACAAATAATTCGAGCTTTTGGAAGAGTAGAAACTTCTCTTCAATATTTAGTTAGAAGCTGGCCAATAATTGTTGAATTAATATCAGTTTGGAAAAGATTAAGAGAATTCGAGGCAAATCTTGAAAAGAATATTTCTGTGGAGAGTACCTCCTAGTGAATTTAGATAAAAAATTTCAAAATTTATTTTTAGACGTAGTTAATAAAGCAGCTATTTCTTCTTTTAATTTTATTGGTAAAGAAGATAAAATTTCAGCTGATAAAGCTGCTGTTGATGCAATGCGGAAAGCATTAAATAAAATAGAAATGAAAGGTAAAGTAGTAATAGGTGAAGGAGAACTTGATGATGCCCCAATGTTATATATTGGTGAGGAGTTAGGTACAATGAGAGGACCTGAATTAGATATTGCTGTAGATCCGTTAGAAGGAACAAACTTTGCTGCAAAAAATTTGCCTGGTGCTTTATCAGTTATATCAGTTGCAGGTAAAAATAATTTATTTAATGCCCCAGAAACTTATATGAGTAAAATATCGGTCAACACATCTGAAATTGGTATCGTAGACTTAGACTATTCTTTAAAGAAAAATATTTTCAATTTAGCTGAATATAAAAATAAAAAACCAGAAAATATGACTGCATGTATTCTAGATCGTCCTAGACATAAAGATATAATTAATGGTTTAAACGACCTTGGGGTAAAGTTGAAACTCATAACAGATGGAGATGTATCTGGTGCACTATTAGTCACGGAAGAGAAATTTGGAGTTGATATTTATTTAGGCATAGGTGGTGGCCCAGAGGGTGTTCTTGCTGCTTCAGCACTTGATGCTTATAATTGTAAGTTTCAGGGAAGATTCATTTTTGAAACAGAGAAAGACAAATTTCGAGCTTCAAAAATGGGGATTAAGGATTTTAACAAAAAGTATGAATTGAAAGAAATAGTAACCGGTGACTCTATTTTTTGTGCAACAGGAATAACTTCGGGTGATTTAGTTTCTGGTGTAAAAAAGAAAAAAAATGAATTTTATACTGAAACTTTAATCACTCATAAATCATGTTCGTTAAAAAAAGTAGTTACAAATAAAATTTATATTTAATGCTATCAGTTTCAGGTAAAAACTGGGAAGAAACAAGAGTTAATAAAAGAATAATTGATAAAGTAAAAAATGACACTAATTTTTCAGATTTAGTCTCAAAAATTATAATATCTCGAAAATTTAATAATTTAGAATTATCGTCTTTGAAAAATTCTATTGTTTTACCGAATCCATTTAAAAATGAAAAAGATTTCCAAATTGGCCATCAAATTCTCAGAGAAACAATTCAATTTGATAAAAAGATCATTATAATTGGTGATTATGATGTTGATGGATGTATATCCACTTCTTTGTTTATTAATTTCTTTAAAATGATTAAAAAACAAAACATTGAATATTATATACCAAATAGATTTTCTGATGGATATGGTGCTAGTCTTCAATTAATAAAAAAGATTATAAAAAAAAAACCAGATTTAATTATAATGTTAGATTGTGGATCAAATGCACATGCCTCAATCGAATTTTTAAATTCAAAAAAAATAAAAACAATAGTTATTGATCATCATGAAACTTATAAACCATATCCTAAAACTCATTGCTTAATAAATCCAAAAAAAGAGAGTAATTATAAAAAGTACGACTACTTTTGCACTTCTTCCTTAGTTTATTTTTTTATAGATTCTTATCTGAACAAAAAAAACTTAAAAAGACTATTTGAAAAAAATTTAATTTATGTAGTTTTAGCAACTATTTGCGATCTCATGCCTTTAAGAGATCTAAATAGAATAATTACAATAAATGTTTTTAATAATTTAAAAAACTATGATTTTTCTATATTAAAAAAATTCTTAGAAATTAAGATGATAAAAAGAATTTTAACTATTGAAGACTTTAGTTTTTTAATTGGTCCAATAATTAATTCAGCTGGGAGATTGGGTGATGCAAATAAAATTGTTGAACTTATAACATGTAATAATGATAAAATAAAAGATCAGATTTTAAACGATATATTTAAAACGAATGAAAGAAGAAAAAATATTGAAAAAAATTTTATAAAAGAATTAAATCTTGATAATATTGATAAAACCAAGGATGATGTTTTAGTTTTGTATGAAAAAATTTGCAATGAAGGTATAACAGGAATTATTGCATCTAGACTTAAAGAAATTTTTAATAAACCGTCGATAGTCCTTACTCAATCAAATAATATTTATAAAGCTTCTGCCAGATCTACGCGAAACTTTAATTTAGGAAAATACATTAAATATGCAATAGACAAAAATTTGATATTGAATGGTGGTGGACATAATTTAGCTGCTGGTTTTACAATTAAAAAAGAAAAAATTAAGAATTTTAAAGAATATATAAATAAATCTTTTAAAAAAGAAAAAATTTCTACAAATCAAGAATACATTTCAAAAATTTCGTTAAATTTAATTAATAATAAGTTTTACAATGATATTAAAGTTTTAGAACCTTTTGGTTCAGGTAATGAAAATCCAATTTTTTTTATTGAAAATGTCAAAATACACAAGCCTAAAATTATAAAAAATAATTTGATCAGTTTTTTTATAAAATCAAAAACTGGTAAAATGATTCCATCAATCTCTTTTAATTTTTTAGAATCAAATATAGGTAGGACAATATTGTACTATAAAAACAATGTGAATTTAATCGTTCAAATAAAAGAAAATATTTGGAATAACAAAAAAAATCTTCAGTTAATGGTGATAGATATGATTACAGATCTTAATAAAGCTTGATTAATAATAATTTATACAATAAAAAAACAGCAATTCGGTCCCTTCGTCTATCGGTTAGGACACGTGGTTTTCATCCTCGAAAGAGGGGTTCGATTCCCCTAGGGACCGCCATTTTATGCACTTTTATGTCTACATGATTTTGACAAAAATCAATGGCAAATATTTAACTTATGTTGGATATACAAAAAATTTAAAAAAACGCCTTTCATTGCATAATACATCAAAAGGTGCAAAATTTACAAAAGGGAAAAAATGGAAAATTATTTTTTCAAAAAAATATAATTCAAAATCAAAAGCTATGAGAGAAGAATATTTGTTAAAAAAAGATTTTAAAAAAAGATCTCTGATAAAAAAAGAATTTATATAAAAATGAAAATTTCAATTTTATTACCTTATAAAGAAAACTTTGCCTCTAATTATGCTGGAGCTGTTTCACTATTTGTTAAAGATACAATTCAAAATAGTCGATATTTTAAAAGTGCATATGTTTTTGGTCATATGCCATATAAAAAACCTTTCTTAAAAAATTATGTAAATATAGATTTAGATAAATCTTTTCTAAGAAGTAATAGTAAGAACTATGTTGCAAATTTTTTAAAAAAAGAAAAAAAAATTAATTCAGATATTATTGAAATACATAATAGACCCAACTATATCCAATATCTTAAAAATCTACAAAATAAGAAATTAATTTTGTATTTTCATAATGATCCTTTATCAATGAATGGTTCTTCCTCTAAAAGTGATAGAATAAATTTATTAAATAAAATTGATAAGATCTTATTTAATAGCAGGTGGTCTCAGGAAAGATTTTTTATAGGTATAGAAAATAAGAATTTATTAAAACAAAAAACCTCTGTTTGCTATCAATCCACTGATAAAACAAAAGTAAATTTTAAGAATAAAAAGAAACTAATTTCATTTGTTGGAAAATTAAACACCGCAAAAGGGTATGATATATTTGCTAAAACTATTGTAAGAATTTTAGATAAATATAAAGATTGGAAATCAATTGTAATTGGTGATGAGCCACGAGAAAAAATTACACTTAAACATAAAAATTTGATTATAAAAGGTTATACTAATCATAAGAGAGTCTTAGATATATTAAAAGATGTAAGCATTTCAGTTGTGTGTTCACGCTGGGAAGAACCATTTGGAAGAACTAGCTTAGAGGCAGCAAGTAGAGGGTGTGCTGTTATAATTAGCAATAGGGGTGGCCTTCCAGAAACAACAAAAAGCTCTATAAAATTAAAACAACTAAACTCAAAAAGTTTATTTTTTGAAATCGAAAAGTTAATACTTAACAAATCTAAATTGCTACATTACCAAAAACTGAACTATAAAAATTTTATATTTGATCACAAATATATCTCTAAATTAATTGATAACATCAGAAGTGGTTTTATTAAAAAAAATAATTTGAGTATAATTAAAGAAAAGATCATAAAAATAATGCATATAACTAATTTTAATGAGAGATTTGATGGAAGATTACACTATAATACTGGAAGAAGATTAAACAATGGGTTTATAAGAAATGGTCATAATGTTTTATCAATAAGTGACAGGGATGTTATACATAATAATAAAAAATTTAACGACATATCTGGAAAAAAATCTCTACAAAAAAAAATAATAGATTCATTTTTAAATTTTAAACCAGATGTGGTGATTTTAGGTCATGCAGATAGAGTTACCAATGAAACATTATCTAAATTAAAAGATATAAATAATGATGTTAAAATTACTCAATGGTTTTTAGACCCTCTCTCAAAATATGGACCTGATCATATAAACAATTCAAAAAGAATTTTAGACAAAAAAGATTATTTAGATACATCTTTTTTAACTACAGACCCTAAGTCTCTTTCAATTAAAATTCCAAATTCTTATTTTATGCCAAATCCAGCTGATAAATCTTTTGAGATTTTAGAAAATTTTAAAAAAGATTGTCAATATGATGTTTTTTTCGCCATGAGTCACGGTGTACATAGAGGCCAACTCAAAAGTGGAAAAGGCGATGATAGGGAAATTTTTATAAATAAATTAATAAAGAAAAATAAAGATTTATCTTTTGACGTTTATGGAATGAATAATGTTCAACCTATTTGGGCTGATCAATTTATAAATAGAATATCAAATTCTTATATGGGTCTTAATTTAAGTAGAGGAAAACCAATAAAATATTATAGTAGTGATCGTATTGTGCAGCTTATAGGAAATGGGTTATTAACTTTTATTGATGAAAAGACCTATTTAAGTGATTTTTTTTCTGAAAATGAAATAATTTTTTATAATAACATGGATGATTTGAGCTCTAAACTTAGAAAGTTTAAAAGAGATAGAGTAAGAGGAAAAAAAATTGCTAAAGCTGGTAGAGATAAATATCTCAAATATTTCAATTCTGAGATAATATCTGAATTCTTATTATCAAAAACTCTAAATTACAAATCTAAGATGAAATTTATTTGGGAATAATTAATGTTTTCGATTATAATTCCAACTTTAAATAATCTTGACTACCTTAAAGTTTGTATAAAAAGTATAAAAAAAAATTCAAACTTTACTCATGAAATTATACCACATGTAAATATAGGTAGTGATGGAACTAAAGAATTTTTATTAAGTGAAAAAATTGATTTTACTTATACTGAATACAACTCTGGTATTTGTAAAGGGATGAATTTAGCAGCTAAAAGAGCAAAATTTAATTATATACTTTACGCACATGATGATTTTTACTTTTGTCCTGATTGGGACACAATATTAAAAAAAGAAATAGAAAATATTGGTCATAATGACTTTTATTTATCTGGAACCATGATTAATAATGGACAAATCGATTTTGATTGTGGAAACTCTATAAACACTTTTGACGAGAAAAAGTTTTTAGAAAATCATAAGAAATATAATTATTATGATTTTCAGGGTTCGACATGGGCACCACATTTAATACATAAGGATAATTGGAACAAAGTTGGAGGTTTTAGTGAAGAATTTTTTCCTGGGACAGGATCAGACCCTGACTTAAATATGAAATTGTGGAACTTAGGAATTAGGATTTTTAAGGGAATCAATAATTTTAAAGTTTATCATTTTGGATCTATAGTAACACGTAGATATAAAAATCATCCAAGTATTAAAACAGAATCGGGAAGTAGAGGTGCAAAAATTTTTTTACTAAAATGGGGCATATCAATTAATTTTTTTAAGAAATATATTCTTAAATCAGACTCAGAATACAAAAAACCTTTAGAAGAACCTAAAAAAAATATTTCTTATTTTTTTAATCTTTTACTATGTAAGTTAAACTATTTGTATATAAAGTATTTTTATAATTTTAAAAATAGAAATAATTTAATAAATAATGAAATTAGTAAAAACAAAAATTAAAGATTTAGTTTTAATAAAATCTCCGGTTTATAAAGACAAGAGGGGATTTTTAAGAGAGACATTTAGAAAAAAAATTTTAAGTAAAGATTTTCCCTTTGACATAATGTCTTTTTCAAAAAAAAATGTTTTAAGAGGTCTTCATTATCAAAGTAAAGATTCACAAGCTAAAATTATAACTGTTACTAGTGGTAAAATAATGGATGTTGCAGTTGATTTACGAAAGAACTCAAAAACATTTGGTAAATATTTTTCTATTATAATTGACCATACTGATAATTTTTCATTTTATATCCCTGAAAATTTTGCTCACGGCTTTTTATGTTTATCAAAATCTTGTACAATAAATTATAAGTGTTCAAAATATAGAAATCAAAAATATGAAAAAACTTTATCCTGGAATGATCCAGATGTTAATATTAAGTGGCCAGTAAAAAAACCAATACTTTCAAAAAGAGATAGATTTAATGGTTTAAAACTAAAAGATCTGATTTAAGACTGTTCGAAATGAAAAAATATAAATTTGAAATCTTTAAAAATAGTACTGGATCTCTTGTTCCTTTTTCATTAAAAAATTTTGTCCCATTTAAAGTAAAAAGAATATTCATTATTTACGGTAAAAAAAATTCATTACGAGCTGATCATGCTCATATTAAGTGTTCACAATTTCTTGTTCCAATTTTTGGTAAAGTTTTAGTTGATTATGAAAATAAAAATGGAAAATTCAAAAAAGAATTATCTTTTAACAAAAAAGAAAGTTTATTATTAAAACCAAAAACCTGGTGTAAAGTTAAATTTATAAATAAAGACTCAAAACTTTTAGTTTTTTGCGATAGAGAATATGAATTTCATGACTATATTGAAAAATATGACCAATTTTTGAAAATTATAGGAAAAAAAAAATGAATTTATTAGTCACTGGTTGTTGCGGTCATATAGGTTCTTATCTTATTGAACATATCCATAAGATTAAAAAAATTAAAAAAACATATATAATTGATAATTTAAAATCTAACCAGATTAATTCAATATTTAATAGTAAAAAAAAAAATAATCTAAAATTTTATTTAAGAGATTTAACTGAAAAAAATAGTTTAAAAGATTTTAAAAAAATAAAATATGTAATTCACTTAGCCTCAATGACTAACGCTTCAAATAGTTTTTCTAATAAAAAAGTTATGTATTATAATAATATAAAATCAATGCAAAATATAATAGACTTTTGTATTAAAAATAGATCAAAACTAATACATATTTCATCAACAAGTGTTTATGGGAAACAAGCCAAAATCGTAGATGAAAATTGTGAAAAAAAATACCTTAAACCTCAGTCTCCATATGCGGATATTAAATTAATTGAGGAAAGAATGTTAAAAAAAGCCTCAAAAAAATTGAAATACTCAACTTTTAGGTTTGGAACTATCGCTGGTATCTCAAGTGGTATGCGTTTTCACACAGCTGTAAATTTATTTTGCTTAAGTGCTGCTTTAGGAAGACATATATCAGTTTATAAAACAGCTCTAAATCAATATCGACCTTATCTTTCTTTAAATGATGCCTTTAAAACTTTTAAATATACTATTGAAAATGATCTATTCGAAAATGATATATACAATGTTTTATCAGAAAACTGTACTGTTAATCAAATTTTGAATAAGATAAGAAGATATAAAAAAAATATAAAAATCAAACTTGTTAATTCTCAAATTATGAATCAACTTTCTTATCATGTATCAAAAGAAAAATTAAATCAGAGAGGTCTATTTTTGAATAACAAAATAGAAATAGATATAAAAAATACACTTAAATTACTACAAAATATTTAATAATGATCTGTAAGATAACTCGAAAAAAAATTAAACCTTTTATGTCATTTGGTAAAATGCCAATTGCAAATGGTTTTTTAAAAAAAAAATACTTCAAGTCTGAATTTCTTTTTAAAATGGAGGTAGGTTTTACAAAAGAAATATCATTATTTCAGTTAAATGATCATCCAGCACCAAGACAAATGTTTAATAAAAATTATCCATTTTTCACATCAAGTTCAAAATATATGGTGAAACATTTTAAAGATTATTCTAAATGGATTAAAAAAAGATATTTTAAAAATGTAAAAAATATTATCGAAATAGGCTCGAATGATGGTTCTTTTCTAAAAAATTTTAAATCAAAAAATATTAATATATTAGGAATTGAACCTTCTAAAAATGTAGCTAATTATGCTAAGAAACGAGGTGTAAATACTATAAATAAATTTTTTACATACAAAACAGCAAAACAACTAAAAAAATATAAATCTAAAACAAATGTAATATGCGCTGCAAATGCTATTTGTCATATACCAAATTTGATTGATTTAATAAAAGGGTTGGATTTTCTTCTTAATAAAAAAGGTGTTTTTATATTTGAGGAACCTTATTTAGGATCAATGTATGAAAAAACTTCGTACGATCAAATTTATGATGAGCATATATTTATGTTTTCTGTATCATCTGTAAAAAAGATTTTTTCTTTATTTGGTTTTGAATTAATTGATGTGGCTCCTCAAATTACTCACGGTGGTTCTATGAGATATGTGATAGCTAGAAGAGGTGAATATAAAGTTAAAAAAATTGTAATTCAAAAACTTAAATACGAAAAAGCAAAAAATATTGATAACTTTAAAGGATGTATAAATTTTAAAAAAAAATGTGAAAAATCAAAAAAACTTTTAAATAACAGAATTAAAAAAATAATAAAAAGTGGAAAAAATATAGCTGGATACGCTGCGACATCTAAAAGTACAACAATTTTAAATTACTGCGGTATCAATTACAAACATATAGATTTTATTTGTGATACTACAAAAGACAAAATAGGTAAATTTACACCAAAATCTCATATACCAATAGTAAATATGGATTATTATAGAAATAATATACCTGATTATACATTCTTATTTGCATGGAATCATAAAAAAGAAATTTTTAATAAAGAGAAGAAAATTTTAAACAAAACAAAATGGATTGCTCACGTTAATATTTAAAAATGATTAATTTTTGGTCATATGAAAAAGAGTATAAAGAATATAGATCTCAATTTTTAAATATAATTGATAAAACTTTTAAAAAAGGCCAAATTTTTTTTGGAAAAAATCTTATAAATTTTGAAAATAATTTTAAAAATAAATATAAGTCAAAATATGGTTTGGCAGTAGGTAGTGGAACCGATGCACTATTAATCTCCTTAATGTCTCTTGGCATCAAAAGGGGAGATGAGGTCATTACTGCATCTAATACCGCTATACCAACGATATCTGCTATTGTTAATTCTGGGGCAAAACCAGTACTAGTAGATATTGATGAAAATTACTTAATGGATATTAAAAAACTTAAAAAGTCTATTTCAAATAAAACAAAAGCAATAATTCCTGTTCACCTATATGGAAAGCCATGCGAAATGAATAAAATTACTGAGATTTCTAAAAAATTTAAAGTCCATATTGTAGAAGATTGTGCTCAAGCGCAAGGTGCAAAATTTAAAAATAAATATGTTGGAACTTTTGGTAGTTTTGGATGTTTCTCATTTTATCCCACAAAAATCTTAGGCGGCTATGGCGATGGAGGCTTTATTCTGACAAACAATTATCAATTATTTAAGAAAGCTAAGAATATAAGATTTTACGGTATAGACACAGTTGATAGAAAAAATAAATTTTATAACAAATATTATTCAAATATTAATGGTATAAATTCAAGATTAGACGAATTAAATGCTAAAATCCTAGATTTTAAACTTAGAAAAATTAATAGTTATATAAAAAAAAGAAGAGTTATTGCAAAAATTTATGATAAAGAATTAAGAGATACTTCTCTTGTTTTACCTCAATCAAGTAAAACGACTTTTGATGTGTACCATTTATATAATGTTTTTCACACAAAGAGAGACTTAATCATGAAGCTTTTATATAAATCAGGGATACAAACAAGAATAATTTACCCTTATCCTATACATAAAATGAGTGGTTACAAAAAAATTTTTAAAAATAAAAAATTTCCAGAAAGTGAAATTAAGTCAAAAGGTATTTTTTCTTTACCCATTTATCCAAACCTAAAAATTGAAGAAGTAAAACTTATCTGCAAAAAATTAAAACATATTCTTATTAATCTTAGATAATATGGAATTATATTTAAAACTTTTTGAGGTTTTATTTCCAGTATTTTTTGTAGTTGGTATAGGGTATTATCTAGGTAAAAAAAATCCTAAGATTGATACGACATTTATAACAAATTTTGCCGCAAATGTGGGAACTCCTGCAATGATTATTTACGCTTTAAACCCAGTAAATATTTCATTTAGCATTTTCATAAATTATTTTTGGTATTATGCGATAGCAATTGGAGGTTTCATGTTCACAGGAGTTATCATATTATATCTTTTAAATACTAAAGATATTATTAGAGAATTACCTCCCTTAACAATGCCCAATACTGGTAACATGGGTTTACCAATATGTTTATTTGCATATGGTTCCCAAGGACTAGGTGTATCAGCAGCAATATCTGCTCTAATTATTTTATGCCATTTTACTCTTGGTATATTTTTAGCTGATAGAAAATTTAATCTAAATACAATTCTTAAAAGCCCACCTTTTTATGCGATAATTATTTCAGTAATTTTACTTTATAATGATTTAGAATTACCTGGATTTGTTGAAAACACAACTTTCTTACTTATGTATGCAACAATATTCCTTATTCTGATGTCTTTAGGAATTGCACTGACACGACTTAAAGTTTTTTCATTGCATAAAGCAATTTTTTGTTCGATTGGTCGGGTAATCTTTGGTCCTATAATAGGATATTTATTAATCTTATATTTTAACTTAGAAGGATTTGCTGCTGGTGTTTTGTTGATTCAATGTTCAATGCCAAGTGCTGTTCTTAATTATCTTGTAGCATCTATTTATTCACCAAAAAAGATAGTTGATAGTGTTGCTAGTACTATTGTTGTGTCAACTCTTATGTCGTTTATAACAGTTCCAATAGTTGTATTCTTTGCTTTAAAATACTTTAATTAATCTATATCTTCATCATTATGAAGGCTATAATTTTTAATCTTTTAGCATGGGTAATGCTTCCTATAATGGATGGATTCGCAAAATATTTAAGCGCTGATCTTCCAGTATTACAAATTACATGGGCAAGATACTTTTTTACCGTAGCTTTTACTTTTCCAGTTATGTTTTTCTTTTTTCGAAAAAATCTTGTATGGACCGATAAACCAAAATTACAATTAATTAGAGGTTTAATTCTTTTAACAGCTAATATTTGTTTTTTTTATGCTATCTCAGTAATTTCTTTGGCAAAAGCTTTAACTTTAGCTTTTATAGCCCCTTTAATTGTAACTGCTTTTTCTCCAATTTTTTTAGGTGAGAA
>TARA_B100000963_G_scaffold135474_3_pt1 | contig 12794 bp, 19 predicted proteins | sample TARA_B100000963 | Tara Oceans TARA_B100000963 (sample SAMEA2622097) | marine metagenome | biome: marine biome (ENVO:00000447); feature: surface water layer (ENVO:00002042); material: "saline water (ENVO:00002010), including plankton (ENVO:xxxxxxxx)" | depth 5 m | reverse complement strand
TCTTGTTCTATTCGTCGTTCTTCGGCAATCTCGGCTCTTTTCTCTTCGAGTTTTCTTTGAGTTTCCATAAACTCTAGAATACTATCCTTTTCTCTTACGAATAGATAGTTAATATCCATCATTAGTTTCTTGTTAGGATAGCCATGAACTCTTTGTTGATTCTTAGGATTATTAGGATGATTCCATCTCCAAACAACAGAAGCCATTTTATAATCAGAGTTTCCAAATGTTCCACTACCTTTCTTACGCAGGGCTAATCTAGGTCTAGTCATTTTTAGAGAATTGTCCCAATACCAATCAGTTGTTCTTGTGTTATTCCACAAATCATACTCTTTAACAAAGTTAAATCTCTCTTCAAACATTTCACCATTTTCAGCCCACCATGCTTCTGCTTTCATAGAACCAACTCTAACCTTAATCCATTCAGCAACTTGTTCATCTGTTACTTCATTAATGTCAATTTTTAGTTCTTGAGCAATCTGTCTAATGATTAGGTAGGAGTTAATATGGTCACTGCCGACTACATCTTCATTACCATTTTCTGTATTCTTGATATGGAAATGATAAACAATACCATGACCACAAAGACAATAGTTTTGATGGTGTGAATTACTGACCCAATCGGGTATTTCTCCATTACCACTCCACCAAACATTACCAGTTGCTATCCATTCGTGTTTAGCATCATCGTAATTATCTGCTACTGATAATTCAACCATTCTTCTTTTTAGGACTCTATCCCATCTTCCATTTGATAATTCTCTTCTCATATTTTCACACCCTCTTTGGTTTTTCACCTACATAAAATAGGTTTTTCTTTGCTCTTGTTATTGCTACATAGCAAATGTTATTCTCCTCTTGGCCTCCTAATGGATGAGGCATTCTTTCAGTTGCTAGAAGATAAACATTGTCTGCTTCTAGACCTTTTGCTTTATGAACAGTTGAGAGCATAATCTCTCCTTCATCATTACCATCAAATACTCTCTTGATTTCTTCAATAATACCGCCAACAGTTTTTGCTTTGTGAGCAAAGATACTGATACAGTCTTTCTTATCCTCTAAAGCAAGAGCCTTAGACTTCTTTTCCTGTTGGATTAGTTTGTTGTAGTTGTAGTTAAAGTCGGATAAATATAAACTCCAAAACTCATCACTACCCATTTGGTGATTCTTTGTTACTTTTTCAACAGAGTTGATTAAACCTTTAGTCATATCTCGGCCTAGAATATAGGCTGATTTGCCTTGACTAATTAAATCATAGAATGCGCTAACTAGTGGAGCATTGTATCTGCATAGAACCATATCATTCCTTTGAGGATTAAACGGTGCAAATTCATTTACACTACCAACCTCAGCATCATCATGAGCATAGAACTCTTTGACATATCTATTTGCTTCTTCAACTACTGATGTAGGGCATCTCCATGTAATACTTAGTGAGAAATCTTTTACTTCTCTCTCACCTTTCTTAACTAACCTGTCTCTAAACATAGCCATTGAATTAGAATCTGCTCCTCGAAAACCGTAGATTGCTTGATTTTTATCTCCAACAATAATACATCGGCCACCATTAACACAGCGAGAAATAAGTTCTCTTTGTGCTTCATTGAAATCTTGTGCTTCATCTACAAACATTACATCGTAGTGGGGTAGAGGATATTCGTTTACCAAAGGTAGCCAAATCATATCATCGAAATCAATTGTTCCTGTTTGTGTTCTGCACATATTTAGGATAGCAGGGATAGACTCTATTGATAGAGTTTCTTCTCTGTCCGAATTGAAGTTAATGTTGTATTCATCAATCAAACCAAGAATTGATTTAACATCTTTGCCCTCAATCATTGAACCCTTGACTAGTGATATTAGTTTCTTCAAGGGTGTCACATTGAAATCTTTACCTAGCAACTCACGAATGATGTTGGTTAGTTTGTAATTATTTACTCTAGTTTTTATTCCTGCCTTTCTAATTGCCGCAAATCCAAATGCGTGAAATGTCTTTGCTTCGACTTCTTCCGGCAGTCTCTTTTGTAGTTCTGTTGCGATAGATTTGTTGAATGCTAAGAATGCGGCTTTTTGACCATCTATTCTATTTGCTCCTTCAACGATAGTGAATGTCTTTCCTGTTCCTGCACCGGCATTCACCATTACATGACTTTCACCATTTTCTATTTCATTCCATATTGCTTTCTGTTCTTGTGTTCCTGTTATCATTTTTTCACTTCCTTTTTGTGTTGAAACCTTAGTGACGACTACCGCATTTGGAATTAACCAAACCGTAATACTTCTTTGTTGCCCCTGTCGTCACTAAAGTTTCTTGATTCAAATGATTTGATTAAACCGTTTATGTGTCACGGCTTGCACATACCCACTTGAGCCACTCATGGAGGCCGCCGTTGCTTTATAACCCCCACCCCATGAGGGTCGAACATTGTTTGAAAAAACCAACAATGTTTCACTAAATCTATATCCCTAAGAAATCAATAAAGTGATTCTATTTTACCATCCCAATCGCCATCATCTATCATAATGTTGAGGGTGTCCCTTAGACGCTTTACCATAACTCTTGAGAAATCATTTACACCATCATAGTTACCACCGCCACTCTTTTGATGTTTCTTTAGAATATTCTTGTAATATGGTCTGCTGTTGAAGAAGGTCGCATAATCATCTGTTGCGTCTTGGCATATTGCATCTATGGAAATTCTAGCATATGCCGGATGCCTTGACTTCAATCCTCTACGGAAAGGTGTCCCATTTCTATTTTTTAGCATATTCTTGATGCTTTTCATAGCGACATTTCTCTCCTCTACAATAGAATTACCTAACTCTATATTCATCTCTACTATTTTCGTGATTGATTTTGGAAGTTCAGCATCTTTCATGAACTCCCTAGCATCATACACTAATGATTCCCATTCGGCATTCTCTGAACTTTGTTTATTAACTCTCTCCTCTTTGACATTCTTAACTTTAGGCATGTAACGAGATAAAAGCCACCACTATTTAAATAACGCTATTTATCAACATATTTCGTCTATCATCAATTACAGGCATTATTGATAAAAATAAAAACGGTTAAAATATATTGCGTTAGATAAACTAAACCAAAAGGTAAAATTGCTAATTCCTTCAGTTTAGATATGTGTCCGGAAAATATGTCCGATTACCGGACGAAGGGTTATGCAACATAACCTATTCATAATGAGGCCAAACCTGCAATATTTTTCGTCCTGTCCTGTCCGGACTTACCCCCCTCTCTACTACTACTACTCTCTAGGGTTTTTTTGACTATAGGAATGCTATATACTATACCGGATGTATCGGATATAGGATATATTATTAAAATAATATAATAATGATACATAACTATACCATTATGCTTTTGATATGTCCTGTCCGGCCTATTTTTGACCTCCGGACGAATCCACCAACTTTGAAAGATTGATTTGTCAGGAAGGGAAGCAGAAAAAACACCCTCGATTATTTATCCTATATTATATAATAATATAATATACAATAATAAAATATTAATTCATATAAGTTCAATTGAGAATGAGTATCAATAAGAGGTTGGTATTTAGAGAATGAAAATAACACCTATTTTTGGAAGGTAAGGTGATTTGATTTAGGACATCTCTATGTTTAAAGAGACTTATCTCCCACAACCATATGGTCATAGCGATACTTTGGAGAGCGACAACCCTAAAGCAACCCCTCATACTATTAGTGCTTCAGAGGGAACAAGAAGCAAACTCATAAACATAGGAGTGAAAAAAATGCAAGAAGCAAGATTTATGGATAACACAGCGAAGGTTGAGGCTTGGATTAAGTCTCTACCGGATTCGGTTACTAGTGTTCGCAAAAATATGGCGAGGATTAACCAAATAACCACTAACATTGAACTGGGTCTAGATGACACGGCCGATGATGATGAAAGAAAACTTTGTTGGGAGACCATTGGTAAGAATGGTAAGTATTTCAATGACAAAGTGGAGGATGCACCACCTTTCCCCAAAGCGAGAATGGGAAGAGACGACAAATACCCTACAAATCTAAGGGTTACAATGACTACTTCTTCCCAAGCATACTTGAATGCTTTACTGGCAATCCCTACTGAATTACAGGCTATGTTCTGCAACTACTATCTACCTCATGGTCGCACTGGTGGAGTTTATTCAAACTTTGAAGCCGTTGCCAACTATCTAGTAGATGTAGCCGTTAGAAACATGGAGTCATCTATTGATGATGGTCGAGCAATACTCGACAAAAAGGGTGATTGGGTCATTAAGAACGAACTACCACAAATGACCCCACCACCAACTAAGGAGGAGAAAGAGGCCGCTAATGCCAAATTAGAGGAGTCTAATGAGTGATTCTCGCTTGTTTCCCTCTGTTGCCCCTAGCGGGAGAACTGATTAAATTCGGTTCTCCCGCTTTCCTTTTTTTTATTTTTTTAAATTTTTTAGCCCCTCACCTCCCTGCAAATAACAAAGTAGCACAACCATATGGTTGCTTTGCATACCTTGAACCTATCATATATCCATGCATACTACTAGTGCTTCGAGTGGTAGTGACTCAAATAAGGAGTTGAAAAAATGAAGATAGAGAATTGGATGAAATTGTCATCTCAAGTTCACGCTTGGTTGGCAAAGGAAAAAAGAGGAAAGCGAGGTAATATCATTAAGATGCAACTTGAATTAGGTGATTCAGTTGTAGATGATGATGATTTTACTGATGAAGAAAAGCAGGACGAACTAACGCTTTGTTGGGGAGTTCTTCGAGATAACGGCAAAAGATGGGATGATTTCCCAAAAGCGAGAATTGGACGAGATTCAGTCTTGCCTACCGATTTACAGGTTATTGCCGAGACTGCGATGACTCAAGTAACAAATGCATTTGTATCGTTGCCTACTAATGTCATAACTATACTACTAAATACATTCTACATGGGATTAGGTCGAAGAGGCGGTAACTATGAAACCATTGATGATATAGCAACTTATGTTGAAAATCATTGCATGCGTAACATGGTTACAGCATTCAAAGAAGGCAGATTTAGCGGAGCAGATGGCGATGGTTTACCTATTGTCGTAGCACCACCTCTAAAAGTTAGTAACTCGGAGGTTGCCAAAGAAGAGTGATTAGATTCACTACCACTCGTTGCCCTATCGGGAGGACTAGATGAAATACTCTAGTCTCCCGGCCTTTTTTTATTTTGACTCGGATTTGAGTAATGCAAAGCATTACCATATGGTAAGAGGATTCCTTTGGAATACGATTACCTTAAACAAACGGCTAGATATACTACCATGTCGGTAACATATAGACGAACATTTAACCTGACCTATGGTATTGGAGAATCCTTTACAGATAATCAAAAAGCATTATTCTTTAACTACCTAAAAGATAGTCAAATCTTTACTACTTGTAATGAGGATAGAGATATCGAGTATTACGGTATTCATACCAAACAAGGTGAGAAGTATGTATATCAAATAATGCTAGACGAAAATACTCCTCAAGGTAAACCCCTAGAGTGGAGGCATACAGCAAATGCCGTAGTAAATGTTATGCGTGACCTATATCCAAATATGTCTGTTAAAGTAGAATCTATTATTGGAGATGTCGAAGAGATGATTCTACCTACTGAAAGAAGGCTAGTATTTGGCGACCCTCTCGCTAATGGGCTAAAACATACTATACCCTCTAAGCATGAAATTCTTTTTGATTATAATGAGGGAATATGCATGACTGTTTCAGTTTGGTTTCATAGTTACAGCAAGTCTGTTGATTTAGATTTTTCATTAGATTATCGGGCTGAATCAGTAATGAGAACTACTGATATTGAAGAAGTGCTAACTGAAATACCTAACTCCGCTATGGGTTTTATTCAAGCAAGAGTAGAAGAAGCACTGGAAACCTTCATTGTAGAATTACCTACACCTACTATCAATTGTAACTTTGAATGTATTAATACTTCAAGGAGCGAATGTGACATTGAAGTAGTTACAAAAACAAGGGATGCAAGAAATGAATTTAGGAGTGAAGAAGAATGAGAGTGATTTACACTTGCATACTTTGTGGGTTTGAGTCTTTGTCTGACTCTTATTTCAATACTCACATTTGCCCTAAATTATTAGCGCAAAAGGATTGACTCCTTACCGAACATAACAGTCTTTGGCGGTTTACCTGTTTATTAAATTAAACCGTCACCTATTCCAATGGTTATTAGTGGCCATAACACTATTGAGAAACGAAGGCGAAAGTCAAAGTTCAAAATGTAATACGGACGGATATGGAAAGAGATTGTAAGTTATCTAAATACTAGTTAATTAGTGACCTCTCATCAAACATACCAAGAATCAGCGTTTTCACTTGCTTTGAACGAGTAGCCGGAGTTTCTCATTTTTCTTTTTTTAAAAATCTTATTAGGGTGTGCAAAGCACAACCATATGGCTTTGTTTCCAAAATTTTTTTATTTTTCATTTAAAGATTAAGTCAAAAAGTCTGTATTTTAGACAATAAATTAGCCTCTTTTTGAAGGAATTATTATAAACAATGCTAGTTTAGCCTCACTTTAGATGACACCTAGTATGGCATTATCCAAACAGGGCAATACTAATACTGAATCGGAACTACTTCAAATAATAAAAAAAACAAATACTATCTTAGAAGGGCTAATTAAAGACATGAACCTAATTAGAAGAAATAAAGAAAAATATACTAAAGATGAAGTAGAAAAGGCATACGCAATACTATTAGAAGTTAAAAAGATAAAAGCCAATACTTATAGAATACTTAATCCAAAATTTGAATTTAAAACACTAGACCAATTTAATTAAATAATAAACAAACAAAGGAACTGATTTAAATGATATACTTTTATTCTGGAAATATAAAGTTTAAACAAAAATTTTTTTCGCTAGTGCCAAATAAATTCCGCCACAAATTTTGAGGAAAAGTGATTAATTATGTGGAAAAAGATATTAAAAAATGATAACCAACGAAAGAAATCAACAAGGCTTCTTTCAACCGTTGAAAGAGTTGTTGATGATATGAAGGAATATGATTTAAGTGAGAAGGAAAGAAAAGAAGCAGATAAGATAATTTCTCAAATGGGTGATATGGCATTGAAAGATGATGCAGGAGGATTTAACAAACATCTGCAAGAATTTAATCGTTTTTATGCGAGGGTTATTTTAGATGGTGGCAAAGTTAGAAAGAGGTAAAAAAAATCCGCCACAAAATTTTAGGAGAGATTAATATGACATGGAAAGAAGAGATAAGAAAGCAAAGAAAAGTTGGAATGACAGTAGGTGAATTGATAGCAAAATTAAACACATTTGATAAATCTAGCACAGTTTATATTGATGAACATATGATGACAAAGGCAATACAAATTGATAGGATTGCCGAAGGAATTATCATTGAAGAAACAGATGGCGATTTAAGAATAGAATATGCTCCCAATAATCCTAGTGCTATTAGTATTCTTCAAAACACAGGTCAAATTCCAAGAAATCTTGACGACAACGATAAATGTGTAATAATATATCCGGTTTGATTAGGTGAATAATATGGCATGGAAAGATATTATTAAAAAGAACATAGGTTGGAGAAAAAACACCATAAGAGAATTATTAGATGAATATGACGAACTTGTGGCAACACCTGATTTAGATGAGAAAGTAAAAAAAGAAGGTAGTAAATTTTTAATAAAACCACTTCAAAAAATAATAAAATTATGTCAAGCAGATATAACAGAAATTAAACGACTTAGAAAGAGGGATTGATTAATATGACATGGAAAGAAGAAATAAAGAAAAGTAGTGTAGCAGAACTAGAAAAAATAATCGAAGAACTAGGCAAAGCAGTTGAGATGCATGAAAGCCAAGCCAAAAGAATAAAAGAATATCTTGATAAAATTAAAGGGGATTAACATGGCATGGCAAGATATACTGAAAGTTAAGAGAACTACTAAGTTGCTAAATGCTAAGAAAGTAAAAGCGTATGTAGATAAAAGGATGGCGAAATATCCCGATTCCCCACCTAGTAATCTAAGTATTGCTAGGGCTTTGAATATATCTCTCGACGATGTAGAAGAAGCAGTTCAAGTAATAGAAGGAGCGTATGACGATTTACCTACAAGATTAATGAAAGAAGAAGAAAAGATGGGTAAAAAGAAAAAGAAACTTGTTGGTGGCCAAAAGAAATTAGATACTGATAATGACGGTGATATTGACGCAAAGGATTTGAAAAGACTAAGGAGCAGGGGTAGGGGCTTTACAGGTGATGTATCATGACATGGAAAGATGAGATAAAGAAAAAAATAAGTATCAAAGATACACCTTATAGATTATCCGACGGTAGCGGTAGGAGAAATCCCGATGGAGGAAAAGAAAGTTATATGGCTACTAAAGAAATAGTAAAAAACCTCATGGAAGAAGTAGATAAAATACCGGAAAGTGTATTACAAATATTGACTACCCCTGCACAACAACTGGTTAAGAAAGGGTTTTATGATAGGAAGCAAACAGAGCGTATATTAGAAAGAAAAATAAGAAGCATACTTGATGGAACGAAGAAGTATGATATCATGCAAGATTTGATGAAAAATAAAATATTTGCTTCTGTTTTAGGCGATTTAAAATATGATTTAGAATATACAAGAGATGAATAATATGACAAGGTGCAATTATCTCGATAAGTGGTTTGATGCAAAGTCAAAAGAAGTTGATGAGAAAGAGGCAAAGTCAAAGAAGTGTTTTGTTACAGGTGATAAGAAATGAGTTGGAAAAATATCTTGAAGAGAAGTAAGGATGAAAAATATCCCTATACTAAAGATGCTGAATCTTATTTTAAAGGCAAAGACAGCCTTTTTGGTGGTTTTAGGCGACCTAGTAAATTTGAGCAAACTCAAATTAATAGAGAAACTAAACAACGACAAACAGAAGAACGCTTAGGTCAAAAGAAAGCAAAAGGGAAAGGTAGTTTTTTTAACGAAAAAGAAATGCGACTAATAAATAGAGGTAGAAAAGAGCGTGAAAGAGAAGAACTTAGGCTCAAAAGACAAAATAGAAATCCAAGAGATTCTAAAAAAGTTAGAGATATAGAAATGCAAGAACTAGAAGAAGAGTTTGGTAATGTAACAGATTCACCTAGTTACGGACAACCTCAACCAAAGGCAAATCAACAAAGAAAAGGAAAAAAGAGAGGGCTTGGAATGGGAGGTATCAAAACTAACCCAATGCCAACAAGGGCTAGAATGAAAGCAAGAAATCGCCCATATAATCCGTTTTCAGGAGAGGGTAGGCAGGTTGGTAAGAAGAAGTATCATCACAAGTATTTAGGTGATAAAAAATGAGTTGGAAATATATATTAAAAGAAAGAAATCCTTTTATGAATAGATTGTTAAAAGTTTTGCAGAATTTGGCTAGTCAAGCGAAAAGTAGGGGTATTTACATAGAAACCTCTAAAAATTTAGTAAGCAAATACATTAGAGAATTAGAAGGAACTGAATTTTTATCTGTTCCTAAGATAGAGGAAGTTATGTTAGAGGCTTTATCAGCGCCTCTTAATGTATTTCAAAATAAATTACAAGATGAGCAGTTTCAAGAAGATTTGCAGGAGATAGCAGATTTAGGAGAAATAGCAGTATTGGAAGAAGAACCCGACCCCGAAAAAGAACAATTTAAATTTACTCCTAAACAAATAGAAGTAATAAAAAACATAGCAAAGTTGGTTACTGATGAAGCGATGTCTGAAGTTAGAAAAGTCTTATATTCTGCCTTAGATGAATTAAGAGAAGATTTACAAGATTCTATGGATAGTGAAATAGATAGAGTTAAAATAAACGAAACAGAAAAAAAGGTCAAAAATACTCTCAAAGAACTAGTAAAAGATAAGCAATTTAAGATAAATTACACCTTTAATGTAACCCAAGATATGGTCAAATTAGGAGTCATTGAAAGAATGATTATTGATAGAAGTCTGCCCGAAGGCGACAAGATATACCCGATAGAAATGAATGCCCTTGCTCAAATATTAGGAGAATTTATTTCCCCGTTCCCTAAAGATTTTGATTGGGTTAGTAAGAGTTGGTCTAATCATTTGAGGGATTGAATTGTCATGGCAAGATATCCTTAAAGAAACGATAGCCCAAAATAGGGTTAAGGAAATCGAAGATATAGATATTGATATTGAGGATGATGACTGTAATAGAAAACTACAGCAAATGGCAAATAAATTGAAAAATTACAATCTTCTTTTAGAAGAACGGTGGAAGGCAGGTTGGCCAAGAAATGCAGAATATTTTGAAATAATAGAGGATAACAATCCTGCGGTCAATAAAAAAAATTTTTCATTATCTCAAAAAAAATTAAATAAACAATTTTCAGAGTTTTTTGAAAGTGCTAAATTCCTCTATAATCCTGTTCCCGAACCCGTAGCCTGTAAAGCATTGGAAATTTTAAAAAGCCATCAAAGAAATGAATCGGCTGTAGGTGATACATATAAAATATATGATTTTGAACACGATGGAGTAGATTGGGAAATAATGAGAAGTTTTAATTTTGACTATCAATATAATATCAATGAACTCATTATTGCTGAGAAAGGTAAACCCTTTTCTATAATTTTATCGTGGTCAAATGGTGAGTTCTTTACTGGTATTTATGATGAAAACGATAATAAAATTGATACTATGGGAATATATAAATACTCAGGATATTATGACGCAAGAGAATTTGGATTTAGTTGGCATGAGTGATTAATATGAGGTGGCAGGATATCTTAAAGGAAACTGTTACCCAAAGTAGGGTAAAAGAAATTGAGGATATAGACATTGATATAGAAGATGATGATTGTCTTAGATGGCTTAAACAACTTCAAGATATTATTGTAGGCTTTGCTAAGAAAGACGCGGGAATGGATAACTTAACAGACAATAAGGTTGGTAAAGGTATAACAGAAGCAGAAGCCTGTGAATTTAAAGAAGCGATAGAAAAAACTTTGGTAGTAAATAAAAAGGGAGACTTGCCTATTCCTTTCAATTCTCATACTAGGATTGAGGGAAGCAATAAAAGAGGAGAAAGTATAGTAAGAATGGGACTATCTGTTGTTGAAGAAGAAGGCGACCCTTATAGGTATGAACGGACTATAAAACCTTATCTTAGCCTTAGTCTTAGATTTATGGAATCTTGGCCAAGAAATACTTTTGAAGAATTAGACGAATCGTTTATTGAAATTCATATTGAAAGGGTAGATTTTGACTATTTTGCTGATTCCGATAAAAATTTATTTAGATTTCTTGAGAGGTTATATAGGCATTGTTCTTGGGATTTTACAGGCACTAGAAGATTGATGCAGGATTACATGGAAAGGGTTAGAAAAATACCGGATTCATCGAAAGAAGCAAGAAAGAAATTTAATGGTAAGTATAAGGGGGGGGAGTAATATGAATTGGATAGATATTCTCAAGAATGTTATTACTCAAAGTAGGGTAAAAGAGATAGAGGATATTGATATAGATATTGACGACGATGATTGTAGCAGATGGCTAATACAATTAGAACGAATAATAAAATCATACAAGCCTACACACAAAATGCATGGTAAGGTTGTAACAAATGGAGATATAACTGGAGTTACAGAAGAACAGGCTTGTCTAATAAAAAGCAAATTAGAAAACCATGATGGTTCTGCGGTATATCTCGGCTTTGCTCCCAGTCTTGATGATGAGGTAGAAGATGGGGCTGGATTTTTTTATAACCCTAGAACTTTAGGCCATACTCTTATAATTTTGGCAGGACAGCCTAAAAATAGGGCATGGTCGATAACAACACATGCTGGTGGTAGTTTTCCTCGAATATTGCTAGAGGAATTTATTAAACCGGATGAACCATTTCTACAACTTTTTGATGACTTAGTATCTTTCTATAAGCCATATGGAAAAATGATAAAACAATTTTCTAAACATTGTAAGAATAGAATATTCTTTGATAATTATATAAGTCATGTAGCAAGAAGGGTGAAAAAAGTGCTGTTAATGCGTTCTGAGCAATTAGGCGGAAGATTTGACGATAATATTAACCTTGACGATGATGTTTTTGAAAGGGCTATAAAGAGCAGTTTCGGGGGATATTAATGGTTTGGAAAGATATCTTAAAAAATGTTATTACTCAAAGTAGAGTGAAAGAAATTGAGGATATAGATATTGATATAGAAGATGATGATTGCAGAAGGTGGCTAATACGATTACACCAAATAATAAAATCATACAAACCTACACACAGATTGCACAGAAAATTTGCAACATACGGAGATATAAATTTAGTTTCAGAAGAACTGGCTTGTGAACTAAAAGACAAATTAGAAAATTATGATGGTATTAGTTTTAAACTTAGGAAGGAAGATGGTCGTTTTCCAATATTTATTTTTTATGTCAATAAGGGAAGGGACTATGTTTTTAGTATTTCGGTAAAACTACCCAAATATCAAGAATGGGCGGTATTTTTTGGGCTTTTTGAAGATAGTATGGAAGCATCAACGGATAATTTAATAAAAGAATTTACTAATCCTAATGATACAGATAAAGAAGTTTATAATAAGTTAATTTCTTTCTATGAGCCATATGCAAAAATGATAAAACAATTTTCTAAACATTGTGATAATAGAGTATTCTTTGATGATTATGTTAAGTATGTAGATAGAGCAATAAGTAATGTAATTTCAGAACATACTACTAGAACAGATGTTAATTATGGAGAGGGTTCTTTTTTGTATGTGATATCTAAACG
>TARA_B100000963_G_scaffold93621_1_pt1 | contig 12809 bp, 9 predicted proteins | sample TARA_B100000963 | Tara Oceans TARA_B100000963 (sample SAMEA2622097) | marine metagenome | biome: marine biome (ENVO:00000447); feature: surface water layer (ENVO:00002042); material: "saline water (ENVO:00002010), including plankton (ENVO:xxxxxxxx)" | depth 5 m | reverse complement strand
ATGCCGTCAGTGCTTCAAGAAGATGCATCAAGGATTTCTTTACATGCTGAAGTGGGAATCAAGGCAGCAAAAAAAGCAATGGAACAAGCTGAGATCTTACCAAAAGATATCGATGCTGTTATTCTTGGAACATCACATGCAGCAAGAAACTATCCATCATTAGCTATAGAGATTCAAAATGAACTTGGAATAAAAGGCTATGCTTATGACATGCTTGTTGGATGTTCATCAACAACATTTGCAATAAATAATGCTTTTAGTGATATTGCCTCTGGTTTGGCCAATACTATTCTTGTTATTAACCCAGAAATATCTACTCCAGCATTAAATTTTAAAGAAAGAGACAAACATTTCATATTTGGCGATGGTTGTGTAGCTACTGTTGTTAAAAAAGATAGTAATTCAAAAAATAGTTTTAAAATAATTGATAGAAAATTAGTTACACAATTTTCTAATAATATTAGAAGTGATTTTGGTTATTTATCCAGAGCTGCAGTTGATCAAAAAACTCAAGATGAGCTTTTATTTAATCAAAATGGAAACAGTGTTTTTAAAGAAGTGTGCCCTCTTGTAGCAGAATTTATTCTTACTCAGCTATCTGATAACAACATTAAACCTAGTGAAATAAGTAAATTTTGGCTACATCAAGCGAATGCAAGAATGATAAATCATATTGTTTCAAAAATACTTAACACCGATGACTATGATAAAGAGCTTGTGCCAATGCCGATTCAAAAATTTGGAAATTTAGCAAGTGCTGGTTCTTTATTTGCATTCAATTTAGATAATAACTTAAGTAGCGGAGAGAGAGGTGTAATATGCTCATTTGGAGCAGGTTATTCTGTTTGCTCAATAATCGTTGAGAAAGTTTAATAAAAATTTCTTAATAAGAATAAAAGTTTTATAATATAAGTATGGGTGAGTATGACGCTTTATGGGTTTTTCTAATATCATTGGTTTTTGTTGGTTTCTATATATTCATAGAAGCAAGGCCTAAGGGTTCTAATTTGTTTGGCAGTATATCCTCGACAATCTCAAGATTTTTTAGAAAAAGATAATTGCTTAAGAACAAAATAATCATTCCTATATTTGTTATATTTGCATTAATATTCGGCAGTGTCTCATCCACTAGTGCAGCTTCAGACATTTGGTATATTTCACTTCAAAAATCTTCTCTTAACCCACCAGGTTATGTTTTTGGCATCGTCTGGCCAATATTATATTTTTTGATGACAATTTCTGCATATAGAACTTTTGAAAATACAAAAATTCTTTTTTTATTCCAACTTTTTTTAAACTCTATATGGTCCTGGCTCTTTTTTTATTTTCAACAACCATTAATTTCACTGATTGATATCCTAATGTTAATTGCAATTAATATATGGTTAATAAGAAAAATGTTTAGTATTGATAAATTATCAGGATACTTATACGCACCGTATTTGGTATGGTTATGTTTTGCAAGTTATTTAAATCTATTTATTATTTTGAATAACTAAATAAATAAACCTACAACTAACCCTGTCATACATGAAGCCAAAGTTGCACCAACTAATGCTTTAAGGGAAACTTTGATTAAGTCATCTTTTCTGTCTGGTGCCATCGCAGTAATGCCAGATATCAAAATTCCAACTGAAGATAGGTTTGCAAAACCACATAATCCATAAAAAGTAATGAGTTTCGATTTCTCTGAAAGTTCACCGTTTTCTAATGCTGCTAAAGCTGGATATGCAACAAACTCATTTAATGTTGTTTTAATACCAAGTAATTCGCCTGAAATAATTGCTTCTTGCCATGGTATCCCCATCATCCAAGCTATCGGAGCAAAAATATATCCCAGAATTATTTCAATTGATAAATTAAAACCAAACTGACCAGAAATTAAGCTTAAAAATGCATTAACCATATAAACAAGTGCTATTACAGCTATTAGAATTGTTCCAACACTGACAGCAATATTTGCACCATCAGCAGATCCTCTGGTTATTGCGTCCATTGTACTTTTATAAACTTTAGGCGTGCTTTCCTCTTTAAACTCAGTTATCGAATTTGATGGAATCATTATATTTGCATACATTATTGCAGCTGGAACTGATAAAACAGATGCAGTAATAAAGTGCTGTATTAAATTTTCATTAATAAATGATGATTCCAAAATTGTTATTAGCGCTACCATGACTGAACCTGCAACGGTTGCCATTCCTGCTGTCATTAATATCAAAAGTTCTTTATTAGAAAGTTTATTTACATAAGGCCTAACAAGCAAAGGTGCTTCAACTTGACCAACAAAAACATTTGCAGCAGACCCTAAACCAACTGGCCCACCAATATTAAAAAGTTTTTGACAAACTTTTGAGAGTAAGTTGACTAAAAATGGAAGGATGCCCCAGTACCATAAAATTGCTGATAAACATGCCATGACAATTATGTAAGGCAATACTCCAAATGCAAAAGTTTCTAGCAGAGACCTATATGGAGATGCGCTATCGTCTGGTGGATATCCAAAAACAAAATTTGAGCCTTCAGTTGTAGCTTCCTGGATAATTACTACAGCTTGCCCAAGCAATTCAAAAAAACTTACTACAACTGGAATTTTTAAAAGTAAAATTGCTAAAATTATTTGAGCTAAGATCCCATATAAAATATATTTGTAATTGATTATTTTGAAATTTTCTGAAAAAGGTATTGCTACTGCAATTAAGCCTACAAAACCTATTAATATTTGAGTCAAATAAAGTAAATTCATAACTTAATATAGCTTAATTGCTTTTAACCTCTCATCTAAAAATTCGCTAGCAAGAATACCATCATCATCTTTATATACTGACTTAAGCATAACACTTGGCGCAGGATGCAAAAAGAATGGGATACTATATCTAGACCTTTTTAACTGATCAGGATATTTTATAACTCTATGTTTAGTACTTTTTAATTTGTTATCAGTAATAAGTTGCATCATATCGCCGATATTACAAACAATTTCATCAAAATTAGACTTAACTGGTATCCATTCGTTATTTTTATCTTTTACTTCCAAACCAGGCTCATCAGCACCAATTAATAATGTGATCAGATTAATATCTGCATGTTCTCTAGCTCTGTGTGGATTAGAATTATCAGTAGGTGGGTAATGAATTAGTCTTAGAAGTGAATTACCCTTCTCGACCCAAGAATCGAAATAATCCATTTCAAGATGCAAGCAGATTGATATATTTTTTAAAAGATTAATACCAATATCATTCAATCGATTAAATAATGAATCTAACTCCTGATTAAAAGTGGGAAGTTCCTGAACTACTATATTTTCATGAATTTGATCATCAAATGAAGAATCTTTTACAGGGCCATGATGCCAGAATTCCTTTAAATCTGGAACAGACTCACCAAGAGCAGTTTCTTTTGCAAAAGGAGTGTATCCTCTTGCACCGGCTTTTTCAGGATTAGCATATTTATTTTTAATATCAGTTTCTAAATTAAAAAAAGCTTCAGATGAGGCATATGCTTTTTTAAAATATTTCTCTTCAATATCATGATTATAGATAGTAAAAAATCCATGATCCTTGAGAGCTACACTCAGCAAATCAATAGCACTTTTATCATAATGCTTTAATTGTTGAAAATTAATTTTCGGAATTTCTTTATTCATAAATAAATTTTAACAAAAAAAAGGCGGATAAATCCGCCTTTAAAAGGTAATTATTTTTTAAAATTTATAGTCAAAGCCAACTTTAATATTCCAAATTGAAGCTGAGCCTATTACTGCGTTTACAGATGGAGCATCATAGCCGTCATATTCAACGCTACCGTCGCTTGAGAAACTTGCCTCAGTAACTCCATTTGCTGAAGAGCTTTGATAGAGAGCGCCATCTCCTCCACCAAGGAAATTTCCAAAACCTTTAGTTTCAAGGAGGTTTCCTAGATTTCTAACAACTAAATACATATCAAGATCATCCATTAGAGAATGAGTTAATTTCATATCGACTCTTGTAGATGTCTTGGACGTGAATGCATTTCTTGCAAACAAGCCATTACCCAAAGACTTTAGCCCTTCTTCGGTTGCAGCATCTGAATATGTAACAAAACTTTCGTCAGATACATACAGTGGTATTGATGGAAAATCGCCAGTTCTCCATCCAGGCGCAAAACCTAATTCAGTCCATCCACCATAAGCTGATAATGAATATGGATTTCCGCTTGCTCTTTGCCAAAATAAAGATAGAGACGTTTTGTCAGAAATTGACCAATTTAAGTTAGCCACAAGTCTGTCATTAATCTCCCAATCAGATCTTGCTGGAGCTGGATTGTTTGGATTTACAGCGACTAAGTTTTCATTTGCGTTTGTATATGCCACACTTGAAGCCATTGGATGAACATCCTCTGCATCCGTATGAGTATAACCAACAGAGACATCAACATTATCAAAAGATCTGCTCAGACTGAATGAGTATAGAGTTGTTTCAGGTGTAAATGATGAATTTGCAAGCACGTAATCACCTGTGCAACAAGTACCTCCACCAGTTGAACTACCAATAGCGTGCCCTGTTTGCGCAGTCCCAATTATTGAATTATGTTGATTATAAACAATAAAAGCATCATCATTTTTTGAATTCATATAATCAAATGTAATTAAATAATCGCCCATTTGTTTATTCATGCCAAATGATATTTTTCTGTATGAAGGCATTTCAAAATCAGATGCCAAACTATTGGTATCACCGCCACCAGATCCGGATAATACTTTAGTTATTGCGCCACATGGAACAGCATAACCAGGTCCTTCAGATGAAGAATTGCCAGTTAAAGGATCACACATTGGATCAGTAAATGCACTGTAGTTTCCATCACCATCTATAATACTTATTCCATTATTTGAGTATGCATTTGAAAACCAAACTGCAGGGTTACCACCAGAGAAAACACCGTATCCGCCATATAGCTCAGTGTCTTCATCCAGTCTAAAACTAAAGGACATTCTAGGCATGACCATGCTTTGGCCATCATATGTTGTTGCATTAGAATAACCATATGTAGAGACAAAGTCTGGATTTTCTGGAGGCCCTTCTGGAACACCATATTCCTCATATCTTATGCCAAAAGTTACATCTAAGTTATCAGAAATAGCCATTTCGCTTTGAACAAATAATGTTGAAATTTCGTATGACCATTCTTTTGAAGCATCTCTAGGATTCAGGGTCGCAGTATTTTGAAAATCAAAAGCAACAGTTCCTGAATCAAACAAAGCTAGAGAATAGAAATCCCACTCACCACCAATAGACTCTTGCATAAACATATTAAAAATATTGCTTTCTTCATATTCATAACCAAAGCTGATTAACTGATTGCCGTATTGATAATCACCAATAAATGCCATATTAGTAGTATCGTAGCTTAGTAGATTGTTCTGTCTTGAATCATCAGTTCCACCGCCGTAAACTTTTCCACCTGGAATATTTATTTGAAAATCACCAAATTTTCCACCAAGACCTACTTGAGTATTTTCTAGTTCTTTATAACCATACTTAAATTGAGTATTAATATTTCCAATAGATGAAAATACTTGAACCATGTATGCATTTAACTCATTACCTCTTTTGTAAAAGTGTTTGCTGAATTCAAATTCTGTAGGTGAAGCATCAGAAGGCTGATTAGTAAAGCCTTCGCTATAGTTATAAGTAAATACAGCTCTTGTATTATCGTTAACATAATAATCAAATTTTGCTAATAGTTTCTCACTCTCACTATCTAGTACAGATGGAAGACCACCTGGATCAAAATTATATTTATTTTTAAAAATATCAACAATTTGATCAAATTGAGCTTTGGAGAACCAAGCAAGTTCAGTTGGCATGCCAGAGCCCACATAACCATATTCACCTATATCTTGATCGTCATACATCTCGTATGCAGTAAAGAAATATAATTTATCTTTAATCACCGGACCGCCAAGTGTAAAACCATATTTAGCTTCATCATATGACGGAATAGTCACATCATTTCCAGCAGCTTGATCGCCAGTAAGATTATCATTTGTAAACTCATAAAACGCGTTTCCAGATAGAGTATTTGAACCTGATTTAGTAACAGCATTAACAACACAAGCTGAAAACCCACCATACTGAACATCGTACGGAGCAAATTCAATTGCTACTTGGTCAATCGCATCATATGAAAAAGGCATTCTTTCAGATGGATAACCATTCGCATTTAATCCAAAAGTATCATTTAAAGAAATCCCATCTACAGTTAAGCCATTCAACCTACTATTATTACCTGCACATTGCATAGATTTTTCATTACCATCATTAATATAAATGGACGGATGTTGTGCTAAGACCTCTTTAATGTCTCTGTCATATGCAGCAGCATTTGCAAGATCAACACTAGTAAATACAAAACTTGGTCCAGAGGTGGTTTCAACTACATTAGATCTAGTCGCAGTTACAACAACCTCTTCCACTGCAACAGAAGAAACATTTAATCTAACATTAGCTGTTTTACCAATTGCTAAAAAAACATCTGAGACTCTTGAGGCTCCCGAAGAAATTGAATAAGGTCCGCCTGCTTTCAGGTTTAAAACATAAAAATTACCATCTGAATCAGTAATAACTGTTTTTGAAGATTGAGTTGCTTCATAAGTTACAGTTACTTCGGCACCAGATATAGAATTACCGTTTTGATCGACAACGCTTCCTTTGACATCAGAAGTGGTGTCTATTGCAAATGCAGATGATGAAAAAATTAAAAAAGTGGAAACAAAAAATTTTTTCCAATGATTCATAAAAATACCCTCACATAAATGAAAAATTAGTAAGCTGAAATTATAACTCTAAAAAAATTATATGTAGATTTTTTTTGAAACAATTATGAAAATATTTTTTAAACTACAATAGTGTCTTTTCCAAAATATTCTAATAATATATTGGGTATTTTTATAGTTTTTGAATCCGCATCATAATTATTTTCAATTAATGCAATCAGTGTTCGTCCAACGGCAAGTCCAGAGCCGTTAATTGTATGGACGTAATCATTGCTGTTGTTAGATTTAAACTTTATATTTGATCTTCTTGCTTGAAAATCGCTAAAATTTGAACACGATGAAATTTCTCTATACTTATTTTGGCTAGGCATCCAAACTTCAATATCAAATGTCTTCGAGGATGAGAAACCTAAGTCTCCTCTGCATAGCTCAATGACCTGATAGGGTAATTCTAATAGGTCGAGAATTTCCATTGCATGAGATAATAACTCATTAAGAGCATCAACAGATTTTTCAGGATCAACAATTTGGACTAATTCAACTTTTTCAAATTGATGTTGTCGTATCAATCCTTTGGTGTCTTTTCCGTAACTGCCAGCCTCAGACCTAAAACATGGTGTATGCGAAGTCACTTTTTTTGGAAGTTCAGATTTATTAAGCACTTCATCACGAAATAAATTTGTGAGCGGTACCTCTGCGGTTGGGATCATATAAAGAGAATCGGAGGATTTAAATAAATCTTCTTCAAATTTTGGTAACTGGCCAGTACCTGTCAGAGATTCTATATTTGCCATATAAGGAAGATAATATTCCTCATATCCATTTTTTATGGCGGTATCAATCATAAACAATGTTAGACATCTTTGTAGTTTAGCGATTTCACCTCTTAAGACTGAAAATCTAGTTCCTGCAATCTTTGCTGCGAGTTCAGTGTCAATATCATTTGTTATTTCTAGATGGTCTAAGGTGTTAGATGAAATGATTTCGCCGTATTTTTCTATGACGATATTTTCAGCCTCATCTGTGCCATGCGGAACTGACTCATGAGGTATGTTTGGAATATCTAACTGAAATTCTCTTAGCGCATTTAAAATTTTAGTTAGCTCATTACTCTTAGTCTTAAGATCATCATTTATAGAATCAATTTTAGATTTAAGATCATCAGTGCTTTGACCAGTTGATTTTAATTTTCCAAATTCGTTTGATAGTGTCTTTCTCTTAGACTGTAAATCTTCTGACTCGATTTGCAGATTCTTTCTATTTTTATCTAGTTCTTCAAATTTTTGAACATCAAGGTCGTATCCCCTTGTAAATAAGACTTCTTGAGCATTTTGAATGTTATCTCTTAATTTTTTAATATCAATCATTAGAAATATTTAAACCTATATATGTAGCCATAAAACATAAAATAATGGTGGCTATTATATATGAAAAGCCATTTATAAAACTTGTATTTATTAGCGAAATGCTGTGATTTGTAAAAGCCGACATAGTAGTAAATGATCCCAAAAAACCAATAATAAAAAAATTATTAACAAATGATTTTTCATTTGCAGAAAATCCAAACAATAATCCAATCAAAAAACACCCAAATAAATTAACAAAAAAAGTTCCAAAATAAAAAAAAGCGGGATTCAGATTGTCAATATATTCATTGATTTTATATCTTGAGATAGCGCCCAAAGCTCCCCCTATTCCAATCATTAAAGTATTCATATTTTTGAAAAGGTAATTAAATTCTTAATGCCTATGTTATCAAGAAAGCTTATTTGCATATCCTCATTAGGCAAAAAATTAATCAAAATATTTTTTTCGTCTTTTATAAAGTTAAAAGATTTATTAGTCATATTTGATATGTCATATTGATCATCAATTCCATTTTTTAAAAAGTCTACTATTACCCCTAGATCGTTTTCATTGATTTCTATAATTCTTGTTTGATTAAAATCAAAATCATAAATCTCAATAACATCAGCAAATATTAAATATCTTTCTTTAAACGGTTTCTCAACTAATATCGATATATGACTATCTAAACGATTAATTACTCCGTAAGATTCATCTATCTTGTTTTTCTTATCATTTAATGAGACTTGTTTATATATTAAATCTTGTAAAATAAATTCGTTGAATCTATCAACTGGAGATGATTCTAAATGAGATATTAAAATAAAAAAGCATAAAATTAATCTATTCACTAGTCTCTTTTTGGAACCAATACTTCTCTTGAGCCATTAGAACTCATCTCAGAAACCAGGCCAGACTCCTCCATTGATTCAATAAGTCTAGCAGCTCTGTTATATCCTATTCTTAATTTTCTTTGAACTGCAGATATTGATGCGCGTCTAGATTCAAGAACAAAATTAACTGCCTCATCATAAAGCTCATCAGATTCTTCAGATGAATTTATATCAGAACCTGACCAGCCAGGTATAGGGCCAGTATTCTGTGTTGACGATGTGATTTCTTCAACATAGTTAGGCTCAGCCCTTGACTTCCAATCATTTACAACTCTGTGTACTTCATCATCACCAACAAATGCTCCATGAACTCTTACTGGCACCCCAACTCCAGGAGGAAGATATAACATATCACCATAACCCAAAAGCTGTTCAGCGCCACCTTGGTCAAGAATTGTTCTTGAGTCGATTTTAGTCGATACCTGAAATCCGATCCTTGTAGGTATGTTTGCTTTTATTAAGCCTGTAATAACATCAACTGATGGTCTTTGTGTGGCGAGAATTAAATGAATGCCTGCTGCTCTAGCTTTTTGAGCTATTCTTGCAATAAGGTGTTCAACTTTTTTTCCAACTAACATCATCATGTCTGCAAATTCGTCAACAACTACTACTATTGATGGTAACGACTCTAAATATTCCTCTTCATCCTCTTTTAAAGGATTTACAATTTGTTTACCATTTTTAAGCGCATCTTGAATTTTTTTGTTAAATCCAGCTAAATTTCTAACACCCATTGCTGACATCAGCTTGTATCTTCTATCCATCTCAGCAACACACCATCTAAGTCCGTTTGATGCATCTGTCATGTCTGTAATTACCGGAGTTAGCAAATGAGGAATTCCGTCATATACCGCCAATTCAAGCATTTTTGGATCAACAAGTATTAATCTTACCTCCTCTGGATCGGATTTAAAAAGTAAACTTAAAAGCATTGCGTTAAGCCCGACTGATTTTCCTGAACCAGTCGTTCCTGCTACAAGCAAATGTGGCATTTTTGATAGATCAACAACTACAGGATTTCCGGAAATGTCTTGGCCCAAAGCAAGGCTTAAGCTTGAGGGTGATGATTTGAATGATTTTGATGATAGGATCTCAGTAAGCCTAACCATTTTTCTATTATTGTTAGGAATCTCAATTCCTACAAATGATTTACCTTCAATAACTTCAACAACCCTAACGCTGCTCACCGAAAGAGATCTTGCTATATCTTGAGCAATATTGGTAATCTTACTTGCTTTTGTGCCTGGTGCGGGCTGTATTTCAAATCTTGTTACAACTGGTCCAGGTAATACAGATTCAACTGTGGCTTCTATTCCGAATTCTTCTAGCTTTGTTTCAAGAAGACTTGCAATTTGATTTAGCTCAGACTCATTTAGGGAACTTCCATCATCCAATGCTCTATCTAAAAGCTCTGTGCTGGGCATGACTGCTTTTTCTTTATCAACTTTTTCTTCAGCATTAGTTTTTTCAACTTCAACTATTTCTATATCAGATGATATTGGTAAATCAGGTTGAGTGCTTTTCTGATTGTTTTCAATGGATGTTTTTGAACTTTTAGAAATATTTTTTTCTATTTTATTTCTTAATTTTTTTTTGTTTTGATCCTGCGATAACTTTTTTACTTTTCTAAAAAAGTTTTTGATATTAATGAGAGTAGTTTTTATTTGATTAAAAATAATTAAAACAACATCGATAATCTTTTTTAAAAAAAGCAGTGATAACTTTCCTATTAAATCAATAAAACTTATCCAAGAAAAATTTAAAGAAATTGAAGCTAAAGGAATCATTAATATTATTAAAAAAATTAAAGATCCTATCTGTCCAAGTATAGAGGAAAGAAAATTCATCACATACAGTCCAACAACACCACCAAAATAATTATTAAAATAAAAATCACCAATGCTACAAAAACTAATTAAAAGAAATATAGATGAAATTAATCTGACAACTGTTTTTAATTTAGATGAATACGGGTCTTTAAAAAATAAGGTTTCAATTGACCATAAAGAACCCAACAAAAGCAATAGAAAACCACCAAAACCAATCAGTGTATAGAGAAAATCAGCAATACTTGCTCCTAATGGTCCACCTAAGTTTAATACCTCATCATTTGAATTGATATTAAAAAAGCCGGAATCACTTTCACTAAATGAGACCAAGGATATAAAAATATATAAAGACAGAGCTAAAAGAAAAAAACTGAAAAAACTTTGCAGAATGTTTTTAATATAGGGAGGTAGCATTATAAAATTTTAAAAATATATGTATTTATTATAAAGGTAATAAGTAACATTTTCTTTATATTGAATTATAATTTCTTTAATGTCTAATAATCATAACAAATTAATAATATTAGGTTCTGGCCCAGCTGGTTATGCTGCCGGAATTTATGCCGCAAGAGCAGGATTAAATCCAATTATGATAACTGGACTTCAAGAAGGTGGACAGCTCACAACAACTACAGATGTTGAAAATTGGCCTGGTGACAGTGATGGACTTCAGGGCCCTGAATTGATGGAAAGAATGAAGAGACATGCTCAACAATTTAATGTTGAAATAATCAATGATCATATTGAAGAAGTAAATCTTAATAATAAACCTTTTACGCTTTCTGGAAATAATGAATATAAATGCGACTCTTTAATAATTACAACTGGAGCAAGTGCGATGTATCTTGGTCTGGATTCTGAAAAAAAATTCCTAGGCAAAGGAGTTTCTGCTTGTGCAACTTGTGATGGTTTTTTTTATAAAGATCAAGAGGTAGTTGTTATCGGAGGTGGCAATACTGCTGCTGAAGAGGCGCTATATTTATCTAGAATATGTTCAAAAGTATATCTAGTTCACCGAAGAGATAAATTAAGGGCTGAAAAAATTCTTCAAGACAGAATATTCAAAGAGGAAGAGAAAGGAAATATTGAGGTTATATGGAACACTCAACTTAAAGAAGTTTTGGGTAATGATATGGGTGTTAATGGTGTAAAACTTATTAATAATCAAGATGAAGAGATTGAAAAAAAACTTTCAGGTGTTTTTATTGCGATAGGACATAAGCCCAACACTGATATGTTTCTGGATCAGCTAGATATGGAAAACGGGTATATTAAAATTAAATCCGGCCTTAATGGCTCTGTGACGAGTACATCTATTGATGGTGTATTTGCTGCTGGTGATGTATCTGATCAAATATACAGGCAAGCAATAACTTCAGCTGGTTTTGGATGTATGGCAGCACTTGATGCAGAAAAATATTTATCTGAAGATTAATTAAATGAAATACAAAGGATACTTAGTTGAGAATATAGATAACTCATTTATTGGTTCAGTTAAAGACTTAGATTATCCAGAGCTAGAATCAAATAAAGTAATTATAAAAGTACATTATTCATCATTAAATTATAAAGATGCACTTGCATCAACTGGAGTAAAAGGTGTTGTCATAAATTATCCTTTCACCCCTGGAATTGATGTTGCTGGTGAGGTTGTTGAGTCGGCATCTGATCATTTTTCTAGAGGTGATAAAGTTATTGCAACTGGATATAAAATAGGTATGTCAGTTTTTGGGGGATTTGGTGAAATTGTTCAATTGCCTGAGGATTGGATAATCAATCTTCCAAATAAATTAACTTTAAAAAAAGCAATGAGTTATGGAACAGCTGGTCTAACTGCAGCAGCGTGTATAAAAAAAATAGTTGACTCGAAATACCTTAATGATCTCCCAATTATTGTTTCTGGTGCTACTGGAGGGGTTGGATCAATCTCTGCTGGAATATTATCGCAATTAGGATATGAGGTTACTGCCATATCTGGTAAAT
>TARA_B100000963_G_scaffold360699_1_pt1 | contig 12827 bp, 12 predicted proteins | sample TARA_B100000963 | Tara Oceans TARA_B100000963 (sample SAMEA2622097) | marine metagenome | biome: marine biome (ENVO:00000447); feature: surface water layer (ENVO:00002042); material: "saline water (ENVO:00002010), including plankton (ENVO:xxxxxxxx)" | depth 5 m | reverse complement strand
AAAAAATTGTTTAGATTTATTTTTTTCAATGAACTCGATAGCTTTTTGCGTAAATATATCTGAGCAATAGCCATCAATTTTTTTTTGTTTATTATTGTGCCAAAGGATGGGATCAAAATAGCTTCTGTTTTTAGCATAGTAATTTGTGAAGTCTCCAACTTGTCCGATTCCTCCTGCCAAATGAATCAAAGACTCGTCAAAGCCCTGATCTGTTGGTCTAAAGGGATAGTTGTCTCCCAAATGCCATTTTCCAAAAATCCCTGTTTCATAATTAGCCTCTTTTAATATTTCAGCGATTGTTATTTCATCTCCAGACATCTGTGCTCCTCCGTTGTAAGTATCTCTCACACCAGTCCTTAAAGAATACCTTCCAGTCAACAAACTTGATCTAGTTGGTGCACACACTGGTGACACAAAAAAGTTATCAAACCTTATACTTTCACTAGCAAATCTGTCAATATTTGGTGTTTGTAAATTTGGGTTTTGATTAATACCCAGGTCACCAACTCCCTGATCATCTGTAATAATCAAAATAATATTAGGTTTTTTTATTTCATTATTAGCACCACATGATAAAACAAAAATTGAAAGTAAGAATAGGCTTATTTTACTTAACATTATTATAGAATATTTAATCAATATTTATTGTTAAGTTACAACTTTACAATCTTTAATGATATATCGGCATATTAATTATAAACACTAAAATTAATTTTCAATTCTTATATTTGTAAAACCGATGAAAAAACTCGTATTCCTTTTTGTTTTTATCCCTCTTCTATCACTAGCTCAAGAGTGTAAAATTCCAAAGTACAAGGTTTACCCAACAGAAAACAAAGAGGTTTCGCTTAAACTTGATTCCTCAACGGGTGAAGTGTGGCAGGTAGAGATTGGTATCGAAACAGGTGAAGAAGTTGCAACCAAAATTGATTTTATTTCAAATAAAAGTGATTCTACCTTTGAAAAAGTTACCGATTTTTCAGATATCATGAAAAACTTTAGAGTGGCTCAAAATGGTAGATTCGAACTGTTTCCTACTGAAAATATTCATGAATTTTTAATGGTTGACACCATCATGGGCACAACTTTTCAAGTGCACTGGCATGATCAACAAGAAAAAAGATTGATTAGCGCAATAACTGATTACTAATTCAAATTCAGTTAATTAAAATTCGATTAGTCAAGATTGATTTAGGTTAGATTACTCTTTATGATTAATTGAGTAATTAGAAAGTTCATTTAAACTTATATATTCAAGTGTTTTAATGTTTGTTGATTCAAGTATAACCTTAGGGGCACAACCTGCATTGTAAGCTTGAATCCATCTGGAAACACATAGGCACCATTTATCTCCAGGTTTTAATCCTTTAAAATTATATGCAGGATTATCAGAGATCAGGTCATTTCCCATTGATTTGGAAAATCTCAAGAATTTGTCATCAACAACTGCACAAACAGAATGTGTTCCATAATCGCTTGGTCCCGTATTACAACAACCATCTCTATATGCCCCAGTTAATGGCTCCAAACTACATTTCTCAATTTTATGTCCAAAGACATTCAAATCTTGTTTAATTTTTTTCACTTGTTTATTATGCAGAAAATTGAGAATTAATTTGTCCTAAACCCATATGAATGTAAATTAAGTAAATCACATAAAAAAAAATGACTGTGGATATTAAAATCATAGTGTTTCGAACAATATAATTTATGTCTTTTACAGTAATTAATATTATAGAGTTTACATAAAGTGTGAGCAAAACTATACTTAAGTAATTAAAAATCCCCAACCACAGCAAAAGGATGGAGAAAAAAACAGAACAAAACAGGAATGTATAATTTACAATCTTTAACATCATAATATTATAAATCAATTATTGAGTACTTGCACTTTGATTATTTTCTCCAAATTCTTCTTTAACATTCCAAGACTTGGGGGATTTTTCTTTATTGTATCTTTTTATGTTTCTTAGAATATGATTAAAGCTTTCTATTGCATCCTCTAGAACAAAGATGTCATTATCAACAGTTTCCGTCTTGAGAGCCACTATATTTAGGAATTCAGGATTATCATATAAAATTTTATAATTTTTTCTCAAGTTTTTTGGAATTATAACAGCATCAGTTTTCTCAGTTCTAGAATCAAAAATATCCATGTATGTAAAATTTTTAACTAGAAAGGGTGTAATTATATTGTTGGTTCGCTCTACTGTGTGATTCCAAGCAACCTCGGCATATCCTTGAATTTTATTATATTCTTTTAACCATAGTCTCAAACTGTCGTCCTGAATTTTATTCAAATAATCCAATTGAATAAATTCATCAAGAATTGGAAAGTCATAAAAATCCACACCATAATTAGATTTTAGAGTTCCTGAGTAGGCAATAATCCAAGGAAGGGAATCTTTTTCTTGATTAATAAGCCATCTGGAAAGTTGATCTAACATTTGCCTTTGCTGTTTAAGAAAATACATCTTGTTATCTTTTTGCCAGATCATTTCAATTTCGAACTCTTCCTGAATCGAAATCAAATACTTGTCTATTTCTTGTTGCTCTACTCTTTCATTGTACCAAGTGTCGATCTGGATAGCAATCAAAATTCCTACTGTTACGAGTGTAATTTCGGTTATAATGTGTTTATAATCAATTTTAAACCTTAACATAAATAATTAAACGTAGCCGTTTGAATTAGCACAATTGCAAATTTTAAAATTACGTGTAAAAAAACAAATTTTTCCTCATAAAGTTAATCTATTTTTTAAATAACTCATCAAAAAAAAACCCACATTAAAACAATTAAATCAAGGGAACTTAAATTTATTTATTTGCTTAACTATTGACTATATTAGATTATTAATTTCAAAAAAAATCGTAATGCAAAAATATTTATTCAAAGTCTTTTCGCTTTTATTATTTATACCAATTTTTATTAATTCTCAATTGCTTCAAAGTGATGTGCCTTGGAATGATGATGAAACTGGATACTACACAATCAAAAACAATAATATTGTTTTGGTAAGTGCGACCGGAGATGATGATAAAATTATTCTACCTGCTTTGAAAACAAAAAATTTAAAGATTGAATCTTTCGTTTTTTCAACAAGCAAAAATAAAGTTCTTCTTTTTACTAATTCTGTAAAAGTTTGGAGATATAGAACCAGAGGAGACTATTTTGTTTATGATTTTCAAAATGAAAATATTTACCAAATTGGTAAAAATCTCCCTAACTCTAGTCTTATGTTTGCGAAATTTTCCCCAGACGAAAATCATGTAGTTTATGTTTCAAAAGAAAAATCACAAAATAGCAATCGGAACAGTACAACAAAAGCTAACATATTTTTAGAAAACTTAAATAACAACTCAATAAAAAAACTTACAAGTTCAGAGGGAACAGACAAGCTCATCAATGGAACTTTTGATTGGGTTTATGAGGAGGAATTCAGTTGCAGAGATGGTTTTCTGTTTAACAAGGATGGTACAAAGATTGCTTTTTGGCAAGTTGATGCAAATCAGGTCAAAGATTTTTATATGATAAACAACACAGATTCAATATACTCATCAACCATTCCTGTTGAATATCCAAAAGTTGGTGAACCTGTTACGCCTGTTAAAATTGGAGTAATTGATTTAGAAAGTGAGAAAATAACATGGATGAATGTAGGTGATTTAGAAGAAGAATTCTATTTGCCAAGAATGACCTGGATTCCAGGAACTAATGATTTAATGATTCAACGTTTGAACAGAAAACAGAATCATAGTAAAATCTTCATTGCGAACTCACAAACTGGTATTTCAAAGCTATTGATGGAAGATAAAGATGATGCGTGGGTTGATATAAGAACGACATGGCCATATCAAGTAAAGGCTGGGTGGAAATTTATCAACGGTGGTAAGGAATTTCTTTATGTTTCCGAAAAAGATGGTTGGTCACATGTTTATAGATTTAACTTTAAATCAAAAAAAGAATCTTTGGTTACAAATGGAAATTATGATGTGGTTAAACCATTAGCTTACGATGAAAAAAACAAGGAACTTTATTTTATCGCCTCCCCAAAAAACCCGACCGAAAGATATCTTTATAAAACATCAATTAATGGAAGAGGAAAGGCAAAAAAAATTACCCCTGAAGTTTTAGAGGGAACACACAGTTATCAAATCAGTACCAAGGCAAAGTTTGCTTTTCATTCATTTTCTAACTACTACACCTACCCTATGCAGGCAATCGTTTCATTACCTGATCATCAATTTGTAAATCCTGGTCAAAATATGATTAAAAAGTTTGATCCAAGTCTGAAAAAAGATAACCCTTTGGAATTCTTTGAGATCACAACTGAAGACAATGTAACTATGGAAGGTTGGATTGTAAAACCGAAAAACATGGATCCTAATAAAAAATACCCTGTTCTTTTCTATTTCTATAGTGAACCTGCTGGACAAACCGGACAAAACAGATTCGGTGCTGGCTACAATAGACTATATAACGGTAATTTATCTGAGGATGGTTATGTATATATAACATTTGATGGACGAGGAACACCATCTCCTAAAGGTAGAGAATGGAGAAAAGCAATTTACAGAAATATCGGAAAAATAAATGTGCGTGATATGGCTATGGGTGCAAAAGCAGTATTTAAAAAATATGATTTTATAGACACTTCTAGAGTTGCAGTGCACGGTTGGAGTGGCGGTGGCTCAGCAACACTAAACTGCATGTTTCAATACCCAGATATTTTTCACACAGGAATTGCAGTTGCAGCTGTCGCAAATCAGTTGACTTATGACAATATTTATCAAGAGAGATACATGGGTGATCCAAAAGAAAGTTACCAAGATTATGTGGACGGATCACCAATAACTCATGCTAAGAATTTGAAAGGAAACTTGCTTTATATTCATGGAACTGGAGATGACAATGTTCATTATCAAAATGCTGAAATGTTAGCTAATGAGCTGATTAAACATAAAAAGATCTTCTATATGCTCCCTTACCCTAATAGATCACACTCGATAAGGGAGGACGATGCCTTACCACATGTAAGATTAATGTTCACAGATTTTTTAAGAAAGAATTGTCCCCCTGGTGGCATCTAACTAAATTAAAATATTTTGAATTAGTTTGACCAAATTGTTAAGTTTATTGATGTGAAAGTTTTTAAATATATAATTGTCTTATTTATTTTTTTTGGATGTTCTGGCTCAGCAGAAATTTCTGAAATTAATAACAATGGTAATACCAGCAATGGTGATGGGGATAAAGGAAATGACAGTTCTGAAGAAACCAGTGATCCAAGTCAAAGTAACTTCTACCTTAGCTCGCAGGGTGATGATTCAAATACAGGTACTATCGACAAACCATGGAAAACACTGTTAAAACTTAGTAATAAAAAACTCTCTCCCGGAGACTCAATATTTTTTAAAAGTGGTGATTCCTTTGTTGGTCAGCTAATTGTTAATGGTTCTGGATCTGAGAATAATCCTATTGTTTTCAGTTCTTATGATTCTGGATTAAAACCAATAATCAGTGGCAGTGTTGGCTCTAACGGAGGTGGTGACTTTCAACAAGCGATCTACATAAAAAACCATGACAACATGGTTTTTGACAATTTAGAAATACAAAATGACAGAACGGTTAGTAGAAATGATATAGATGATTCGGATAGTTTTGGTATCTATGTTCACAACACCAGTAATCAAATCATGAGTAACTTCATTTTTAAAAATATGACATTTAAAAATGTATACGCTATTAAACAAGTTGATCCTGCTAATCAAGAGGCATTTAATCAATTTGAAGTGGCTGGTCTTAGATTTTTTAGCGATTGGAATAAAAGTAATATAGATAATGTATTGGTTGAAAAATCCTTATTTACGGACCTTCAAAGGTTTGGTGTCCATATAAAACATTCAATAGGCAATAACTCTGAGGATAACAGACACACGAATTTTGTTTTTAGAAACAATGAGTTTAAACAAATTGGAGGAACCTGTATACTGCCTGCAAGAGTAAGAAACTGTTTGATTGAAAATAACATCTTTAATCAACCAGGTGCTAAAACTAATTCGAGAATGATTGGAAGAGGAAGTGCCGTTTGGAATTGGTATAGTATTAATACAGTAATTCAAAATAATCAAGCAATTAGTATCAGAGGGATACTCGACTCACACGGAATTCATGTAGATCATGGAAATGAAAATACTTTTATACAGTACAATTATATGGAAGATTGTGAAGGTGGATTTGTTGAGATACTAGGTGGAAATGAAACAGCAGTATATAGATTTAACATCAGTGTTAATGACGGATGGAGAAAAAATCCAAACTGGGAAAATAGTAACCATACCATTTGGTTAAACGATAAAATTGGGGGAAATGATGGATATAAATCAAATAACAGTTTCATTTATAACAATACTGTTGTTATAAATAGACCCATTGATCCCTACTCCACTGCAATTGATATAAAGGGAAATAACACACGTATTTTTAATAACATATTTTACTCAATTAATGGGTCAAACATAGGAGGAAAACAGATGAATATAAATGATAATAATCTATCAATGAGCAACAATTTATTCTTTGGAGCTATAAATAGTAAGTTCAAAGATTTAGATAATCAACCAATTACTGGAAATCCTAATTTTTATAATGAAAATTTGGATAATGCAAAAGGTTTTCAATTGGTTTCAGGAAGCCCTGCAATTGATAGTGGAGTTTCATTTAAAGATGTTTATGCCCACCCTACTATCCCCACAAGTGAATCTTATATCTTTTCATCTGTTGAATCCGTTCCAACAGTAGATTTTTTTGGCAGGTCACTTAATGTTAATTCAACTCCAAATATCGGAGCAAATAATGCAAAAAATGGTGAAATCTCAAGTCTGATTTTCAATCCAACTCAACCACATCTTGAAAAAAGTATTGTTAAAAAACATCTTGTTATTAAGAAATTAAAAAATAACTATAATTACAGTTTGGTTAATTTAATTGGTAACGTAATTAAAAAAGGAAAAGTTTACTCAAACAATCCTGTTATATGTCTTGAGGAAAATTTTAGAAATGGAATATACAAGCTGATTTTGGAAGGAAATGACGGGGATTTCATATCAAAGTTCATATTTAATAGATCTTAAAATGAAAAAATATTTTTTCCTTTTTTTTATTACTTTTTTTTCTTGCTCAGAAATAAAAAAAAATGATCAAATTATTCCATTTTCTGGTGAGTTTAAACAATTAGATTATCAACCAAAAGATTCTGATTTGGTATTAACAAGGTCTGAATATTATGAAAAACTATATGGATTTTGGCTTGGTCAATGTATTGCAAATTGGACTGGCCTTTCTACTGAAATGGATAAGATTGGTAATGTGGGGGATTCTAATTCGGGAGAGTTTTACACAAGAGATGATTGGGGTGGACTTTCTGCAAGAACAGAAAAAAAAATTGATTTTGTTTTAAAAGGTTCCGATGAAATATGGGGATCAGATGACGATACTGATATTGAGTACATGTATCAATATCTAATGTCAAATGGAAATGACATTTTATCTCCGGAGCAGATCAGAAATGGTTGGTTGAAGCACATAAAAAAAGATGAGCAAAATTTTTTATGGGTATCAAATCAAAGATCTTTTGATTTGATGAAAGACGGAGTTTTTCCACCTAAAACGGGAAGCAAAGAACTTAACGAATTCTATGAAATGATTGATGCACAATTAACCACAGAAATATTTGGCTTATTTGCTCCAGGAAGAGATGATTATGCTCGAAAGTTATCCCATTTACCAATTAGAACAACAGCGAGAGAAAATGCTGCATGGATTTCTGAATTTTATGTTACGATGCACTCGTTGGCATCAACTGTTGATCAAAGCCAAAGTATGAAGGATCAAATAATGTGGCTAGCAGAAAAATCTAGGTTTGTTCTTCCAGAAGATTCTTACGCCTCTAAAATGTATGATTATGTTAAGGAAAAATACCATTCAAATATTCCATGGGAACAGGCACGAGACTCGGTTTATTACCGATATCAAGTTAATGAAAAAGATGGATACGATATGACCTCAAAAAAATTAGGATGTAATGCTTGTTTTGCTGCTGGAATTAATTTTGCAGCAAGCCTAGTAAGTTTATTTTATGGTGAAGGTGATTACAAGGAGACAGTTAAAATTGGGACCCTATGTGGTTGGGATTCCGATAATCCAACTTCAACTTGGGGCGGTCTTATTGGATTTATGATAGGTAAAGAAAAAATCGAACAAATTTTTAATATAAAATTTTCAAACACTTACAATATTCACAGAACAAGACAGAATTTCCCTAATGATGGAATTGATACATTTGAAAATATGTCAATTCAAGGAGTTCATATTATTGATAAGATCGTTCAGTCTAAACTAAAAGGAGGTTTCGATAAAACTGGAAATAAATGGTACATACCCATAGAAAAATCAAATAAACTTTCGAATTAATTTTATTCTAAACTAAACTTGGTCTCTAATTTTGTTTTAAGAGATCTTAGAGATGATAAGTAGTTTTTTAAGCTCATAATTCTCAATTCAATTCTAAAGGATCGATCTTCAATTAAATTTTTTAACTTAAGATTTTTCATATTTTTAAATATTTCGTCTCTTGATATTGTTATTTTGGAATTATCTCTTTGTTGCTCAACCCACAGAAAAATCTTGTCAGAATTAGCTTTTAATAAGCCCTCATTTACCTCTACACGTTTTTTTTTGGTAACGTAAACAGATTCAATATCCTCTCGAATGGACGCATCTTCAATATTTAATAAAAGTCCTGATGAGATCAGTGATTTAAAATAAATTTCATTTTGCGCAAAAGTATTCCACCATGTTATCATCCAAAGAAATAGGTTGTCGTAATCAGATTCATCTGTCCAATATCTGAGTTTACCATCCTCCAAATAACTATGGCCAAATGGATGCTTATTATGCCAGTTGATTAAGCTGGTCTTGTTGAGAGTTTCGAAATTTTTCAAAACACTATCATTAACAATCTGCATATTCTGCAATTGTTTCAAATGCTCATCACAATAGTTAATGTTCGTTTGAATCTCATATGAGAGAGTAGCTATTGATTCATTAATTTCCCTTAATTGTCTTTTTTCATCAGAAAGTCTTTGAATATAGAAGGAAATTAATATTCCAATAACAATCACTACGAATTCCAAAGAATACTTAAAAAAAAGTTCTTTTTTATTCAAAATATAAAAAATGAAAGCCTTCTAACTACTTTTATTGGTACAATCCTCTTTTTGCAGATCCCCACCATTGTAACTTTCCATCTACTATGTAATACCACTCCTCATAAATTTCATCGGATACTGACGTAAATCGAGCATTCACCCACTCCCCATCATCGTTCCATTCATTTGGATCATCAGACTTTGAAACTTTAATAGAAAAAGCAAAATCCATAACCCAAGACCATTCTTTTCCCTCTGCAGTGTTTTTTATGTAATCATCTTCAATTGCTTTAGTAAATTCCTCAGGACCATTTGAAACCCTACCATCATCGTGATATAAGGTTGCATCAGAGGATATTAATGATTTAAGTGTCTCATAGTCACGGTTTATCCAAGCATTATCTATTTTTTTTACAACATCAACCGATTCGTCACTACCAATTGAGATAGTTTGTCCTGTTCTTTCGACAAATCCGTTGGATTTTTCCTCACAGTCACATGGGACTGCAGTTTGACATGAAATGATAAAAACTAGACTTAAAAGTGTGTATGTAATATGTTTCATTAGTTTTATTTTAGTTATTTAAATTTAGCTATTTAATATTTTTGAAAAAAATTAATTAGATATATTTATCTATAATTTAAAATTCAGAAAACCGATTTGAATTGGAGATGTCATCATACCTGGAAAAAAGCACAAATAAACACTCTTTGGTGCTTGATTGGTTGTTCAATTGGAGATTTCGGTACGATACTATACTTTCAAAATGTTGTTCATGAATGGAGCACCTTTCAGGTTATGAGCCTAGCTGTTATTAATGGTCTTTTGACATCCATTTTACTAGAAACAATAATATTGATAAAACAGATGGATTTGTACAGTGCACTGAAAACAGCTTTGGGAATGAGTTTTATATCAATGCTAGCGATGGAAATATCAATGAATCTTACAGACTTTATTTTAACTGGAGGAGCTATGCTAAACTTTTGGGTTGTTCCGATAATGCTAATTGCCGGATTTATAACACCACTACCCTACAACTACTGGAGATTAAAAAAATACAATCAAAGTTGTCATTAAAATTCACCAAAATAAATTAATAACCAAAAAACTAAAAATGAAAACAATCTTAAAAATTTTTACATTAATATTTATAGTAAGCTGTCAAAGTGAAAATCAATTTAGCAATGAATTGAAAGTTTTGAAGAATTCAGATTCAGATGAAATTACATTTATATTAGAGCTAAATACAAAAGAAAACCCAAAGGAAGATGTGGAAAACTTTACAAAGTATCTCTCTGATTTTATTGTTGAAAGAGAACCTTCAACCGTTTATGGTTATTATATTTCTGAAGATGGAAAAAAAGTAACTCTAATTGAAAGATACAACAACAGTCAGGATGGTATTCAACATGGTATTGACTTTATTAATGGACCAAACTTTGAAAAATTCTTTGAAATATTTGAGATAGAATCATTTATCACAATCGGAAACGCCTCACAAGAATTTAAAAAATTTGCTTTCGAAAATGGCTTTCAAATTGAATATAGGGAGTCAATAGGAGGATATGTAAGAAGATAATTAGTTTTTTTACAAAGAATCAAATGCGTAAAGTTTCCAAACTCCTGATATTTTTATGTAATAATACAACCCTGATCCAGTATATATTTTGTTATAACTATTATCAAAACGACTGTATACAACTTTCAATACGCATATTCCATCAGACAATTCATGAAACTCATATGAATCCATCAGCGAATATTTGTAACCACTCTGTATTTGGTCTTCTCTAATTCCTTTGTAATAGCGTATTAAACTTTCTTTATTGTCCGCTAATACAGGCTGGTTTGAAGAACTCAAAACAACAGGATAATTGAAATATGAGGCCAATTGATCGTAGTCTTTATACTCAAAAGACTTGCTGTAATTTTTCCACAAACCAACTATAGTTTTTTCATTGTTTTGAGCTATTTTTTCAGTCTTTGAGGTTTTTGATTCTAAATTTTCAATATTGTCAACAATCTTTTTAAATAATTTTCCAAGTCCATTCTCTTTGCCTGTTTGTTGATTTTGACCACAAAAAATAAATGGAATAAAAAGTACTATTAAAGAAAAAGATCTAAGTTTTATCATTTTGAATTATTTAAATATTATGTAAAACTAATTTATTGATTTTTTTAGTCTCTTAAACTTAATTGATGAAATTAGCCCTATAATCGAAAAAAAAACTAATATTAAAAAAACCAATTGATGTCCTTTAATACCTGGATATGTATCCAGCAAGTAGCCAAATATTGGTGTAGCAAAAATATCTGGGGTATATCCAATGACAGAAATTAATCCAACAGCAGTTCCTGTGTAAATCAAAGGTATTTTTCCTTCTTGCATGATTGAAAAATATAAAGCTCTAATTGCATAGGTACCTGTTGCAACTATAAATAATGAAAAATAAAAAATCAAGTTCATATCAATCTTTATCAGACCCGATGCAAACAGAATAGATCCCAAAAGCATTGTCATAAATCCAATAATAATGAAATCAATATATCTTGATTTGAGTACAATAGCAGATATTATGAAGCATGTAATTGGTCTTAAGTAGAGTTGAATTGAACCAACATTAGCAGATTCGATCTGATCAAAATTCATCACATCCGAGGCATACAAAGAATATACGTCTGTTACCTTGTAGCCCATGTAGGCTGAAATGATAATCAACATTATAAGCCAAACAGATTTAATTTTTAATACTTCTTTAATTTGTGATATTGAATTTTGATTTTCAGATGAAATTTTCTCTTTTGATTTATTTGAATCCATGAAAAAATGTACCATTAAACCTGTTATAAAAACCATCAAAGAAGAAAAAATTATTACGTATCTGAATGACTCCCTTCTCTCAATTAAAGTTGAAATTTTTATATCAGAAGAAAGAAAAAAAGAAAAAATTATGACACCTATAGTTCCAAATGATGCTGCAACTAAACCTCTACCTCCATCGAGAAGACCAAAAGCCTGTCCCTGACTTTCATTACCTCCCCAGACTCTAGTTGCTTTGATCATTGCTCCCCAGAAAAGAAAAACAGTGGTAAAACCCCAATAACCATAAAGAATCTGCATTAATAAGTATGGGGGATATGTTGCCATAACTAGCCCCCCAAAAGAAGTGAATATAAGTGATAATGATATCAGTTTTTTGGGTTCATACTTATCAGATAATACTCCACCATAAACATAAGAAAGCAATGCAACAATGCCATAAATTGAGAACAAACTTCCTAGTTCTAAATTTGTTAAATCAAATACCTCAAGAAAGGTTGGTCGAAAAATCCTGGCCAAAACATAAGGAAGCATAAAAACTAATTCACCTGAGAGAATTAACAATATAATAACCAAAAAACTACCCCTACTATTATCTACTTTTTTCAATCGAACTCTAGAAAATCTTTTTAATTTTAGTAAGTTATTAAAAAGAAAACATTTTAAATTATTAATCAAGTTAAAATTAATTATGAAATTTTTTGATCTTTCACATTTTAAAGAAAATTGTCCAACTGAAGCTAAAAACTACTTCAATCTAATTCTAAAAAGATTAGAAACTATTGAAAAAAA
>TARA_B100000963_G_scaffold161621_1_pt1 | contig 12830 bp, 14 predicted proteins | sample TARA_B100000963 | Tara Oceans TARA_B100000963 (sample SAMEA2622097) | marine metagenome | biome: marine biome (ENVO:00000447); feature: surface water layer (ENVO:00002042); material: "saline water (ENVO:00002010), including plankton (ENVO:xxxxxxxx)" | depth 5 m | reverse complement strand
CTAAAAATGGACATCAGCGAATCCAATGACGTGGCTGAACACTATCCTAATGTAGTCGAAAAAATAAAAACCCTTGCAGACAAAATGCGGACTAAACTGGGCGATAAACTTTATAATATTGAAGGGACCGAAAATAGGCCTGTAGGAAGAATTAATTGACTGTAAAAATATGAAAGCCATGTATCTACTGATAATTTTGATGCTAATGAACACCTGCAAGATAGGGACCCCTGAGCCAAATAATCGTTCTACAGCGATTTATAGTCCAGATGAAAATTTTCAAAAAAAAGCCAAAGCCTACTTTGCTTCCGGTTGCTTCTGGTGTGTAGAATCTGTTTACGAAAGCCTAAAGGGGGTTGAGGAGGTCTATTCAGGCTATGCCGGAGGAAAAACCAAAAACCCAACCTATTACCAAGTTATCTCGGGCAGAACAGGTCATGCTGAGACGGTAGAGGTGATCTATGACCCTGATGAAATCGATTTTACCACCCTTATAGAAGTTTTTTTTGATTCCCACGACCCTACCCTTCTCAACCAACAAGGACCCGACCGAGGAACGCATTACCGATCCATAGCCTTTTATCAAAACCAAGTTGAAAAGAAAATCATTGAAGACCATATTTCTAATCTAACTAAAGCAAAAGTTTTCCAACAAAAAATAGTAACAGAGGTCAAACCGCTATTGAAGTTTTACTATGCGGAGAACTACCATCAAGACTATGAAAAGAACAACCCAAATGATCTTTATATATTGAATGTTTCCAAGCCGCGACTGAATAAATTCAAAGCCAAATTACCTGAATTGCTAAAAAAAGAAGAGCATTGATATTATACTAAAGAACTACTATTGAACCTTCTCCAGATAAAGTAAAATACCATTCCAACTAAAGAACCGAAGGCCATACCTGAGATCACATCCAAAGGGTAATGCACTCCAATGTAAATTCTACTGTAGGCTACCAAAAAAGCAATAAACAATAATAAAAAGGGCAATCTATTGTATTTGTTCCGAAAAATAATCGAAAAAAAAACAGCTAATGCAAAGGAATTGGAAGCATGACCCGAAAAGTATCCATACCGTCCCCCACATGTAGATTTAACAAGTCTTACCAAATGTTTTAAGCTAGGTTCATAACATGGACGCAAACGCTCAAAACTAATTTTGAAAAGATTGGTAACCTGATCTGTTACTAAAATTAAAAGGCCTACAAATCCCAGTAAAATTAAAAAGGATTTTAGCCCTGATTGTTTGAGGTATAAAAAAACTAAAAATATATAAAGGGTAATGTTTGTAGCCTTATGGGTCATAAGCATCCAAAAAATATCAAAGTTTCTGGATCCCATTTGATTGAGAAAAAGGAATAATTCTTGATCTAAGGCAATAAGTTCTTCCAATGGCTAATCAAAATTTTCCATTTCTTTATCATAGAAATCCAAAGCCTGCTCAATAAGATGAGTAGTCTGATACTCCAATTCCTCCCTATCCTCTTGTTCAAACTCCTCCATCCAGTGGACTTCGTCATTTAATACATTGAGAAAAAAACGAGGATACTCGGTATGAAAAATGAAAATAGCCTCCTCTAACTCCGAGCTGTCTGCAATTAAAAACTTTGGTAAATTAGTCATTTACTATCGATTAAAGAAACTAATTTTTGTGAAAGATACTGAAATCTGAGAACCAGCAACATTGCCGAGAGTAATAATCCTGTTAATAGTCCTATCCAAATTCCGGAAGTGGACCAATCCGTTTTTAAACCCAAATAGTAGGAAATGGGAAAACCAATGATTCCATAGGAAAAAAAGATAAGTAGTGCTGGAATGATAACGTCTTGAATGCCTCTTAGAGCTCCCAGAACAACAGCCTGAACCCCATCGGCAATTTGAAAAAAAGCAGCAATCAAGATCAAATTCGACGCAATTTCGACCACCTCAAAAACATCATTAGAAATCTCAGGCGAATTTCCATTGAGATACAACCAAGGCAGAAAGTCATGGGTGGCAATAAAAAATAAAGCAAAGAAAGAACTCAGCAAAATGATCAGTAAAAAAATAGAAATCGCTACCCTTCTAAGGGTTATAAAATTATTACGGCCCTTTTCATTTCCGACCCTTATCATGGCCGTTACCCCCAAACCTAAAGCAACCATATAAGTCATAGAAGTTAAATTAAGTACAATCTGATTGGCCGCCTGAGGATTTTTTCCCAATAATCCCGACATCCAAATGGCCGAGGTAAAAAAAGTAACCTCAAAAAACATTTGTAAAGCTGAGGGTAAGCCTAGAAAAATAATTTTCTTAAAAAATACTTTTTTTAGCTTCACTTTAAAAAGTCTTCGATTGTATCTCCTAAAACTCCTTTTTTTCTTAACATTAATGGCCATAAATAATACCATAACCCAACGTGAGAACAATGTTCCAATGGCTGCACCCTCAACACCCAATTGAGGAAAACCATAGAGTCCAAAAATCAAAAGGTAATTCAACAAAACATTTATCACATTGCCAATTAAAGTTGCATACATGGCCAAGCGGGTCTGAAATAATCCCTCTGCAAATTGTCTTAGTCCTTGAAAACCAACCAAGGGAACCAGGGATAGGGCCACCCAAAAAAGATAAGGCTCGGCCAAGTCAACTACCTCCATGGGTTGACCAATTTGAGATAATAGTGGTTGCGCCAATAGAACCAAAGAGGCTAAAACCAGTCCTAATCCAAAGCACAAAATCAAACCGTGGACAAATATGTACCTTAAGTTGTTGTGATTTTTTGCTCCAAAGGACTGTGCAATCATAGGAGTGATAGCGGTAGAAAATCCTATACCTATTGACATGGCCACAAAAACAAAACTGTTTCCCAATGATACAGCAGCCAATTCTGCTGTTCCCAATTGGCCTACCATAATATTATCGATCAACTGGACAATGGTATGTCCCAACATACCAACTATCACTGGATAAGCCAATTTCAGGTTTGTACCAAATTCTCTTGTATAATCGATAAAACTCATTGAAAATTAGCAAGAAAAACTAAGATAATCATTCAAGGCCCAATTGATCCGTAAGGTATACCAAAGTAGCCATCGTAGCTGCTCCTAACTCCAGTTCTCTCTTGTTTATTTGATCAAAAGTATCCATCTCAGAGTGATGATGAATAAAATACCTTTGTGAGTCAGTTTTCAAACCTGCCAACACTTTCGCATTACCTTTGAGTAAACTCACATCTGCGCCACTTCCATTCCTTTCAAATAAATGAATATAATAGGGTACAAAATAGGGTCTCCACGACAAGATTTTATTAAAATAATGATCTTCCGTGTCAAAATTAAATCCTCTTGGAGTAAAGCCTCCAGCATCAGACTCCAACGCTAGTAGGTGTTCATCATTATTTTTTTTAACATTTTTACTATATGTCTTGGCTCCCTTCAATCCATTTTCTTCATTGGCAAACAATACCAGACGAATTGTGTTTTTAGGTCGAAAATCTTTTAGACTTATCAATCGCATAACTTCCATAGACTGAACTACCCCTGCACCATCATCGTGTGCACCATCTCCTAGATCCCATGAATCCAGATGAGCGCCAACTAAAATAATTTTATTAGGTGTTTCCTCACCATTGATTTGTGCAATGACGTTGTAGGATTTTACCTCTGGATAATTCTTGCAATTTTGTTTAATAAAAAAACGTAATTTAGGATTCAAGGCAATCATAGAACTGAGTAAATCAGCATCATTAGTACTAATAGCAGCAGCAGGAATTCTTTTTTTGGTTGGTAAATCACCATAGCTCATCACTCCCGTGTGAGGATGGTCATCCAATCTAAAATTCATTGAACGCACAATTACCGCTAAAGCACCATATTTGGCAGCTTCGGCAGCTCCACTGTATCTTTGATCTACAGCAGCACTATACGCCTTAAAAGTATTGATCAGATCAGCCTGCATGGAACGATTGAAAAAAACAATCTTGCCTTTTATTTTTTCTTTACCCAATTTTGCCAACTCATCCAAATGTTTCACTTCAACCACATTTGCTCTGATGCCAATTGAGGGAGTAGCAATTGAACCCCCCAAAGCACAAATATTCACATTGATTGTGTTTCCAGGACTTGATTCAATATTGGCATATTCAAAAGTACCTCTGACCCATTTGGGAACCATAACAGCTTGTAACCAAACAGAATCCAATGGTAGTCCATCGAGTTCTTCTTTAGCCCATTTTATGGCGCTCTCCATATTCAAGGAGCCTGATAAGCGACCACCTATTTGATTGGTGAGATGATCGAGCCAATCGTAACTTTTTCCTTCGATAAGTGCTTTTCGGTATATTTTGCTAATCTGTGTATTAATATTATCCTCATTTTGGGCATTTAAAAAAATACTTGTAAAGAAAAATATGAACCAAAGTTTTTTCATAGTTTATCAAAGTTTTGATTTAGAGGCAAATTGTTGGATATCATCAACAGTCACTGGATCAGATCCAAGTATCAATAATCTTTCAACGACATTTCTTAGCTCTCTTATATTTCCAGTCCATGGGTAGTCCATCAATCGTTCAATAGCACTCTTTGAGAAAGTTTTGGGATCTAATCCTTGTTCAGCTCTGAGGTTTTGGACAAAATAATCCACCAAAAGCGGAATATCATTTTTCCTTTCTTTAAGTGGGGGAACTTTTATTAGAATAACAGCCAAACGATGATAGAGATCCTCTCGAAATTTACCCTCTTCAATTTCCTTAATTAATTGTTTATTTGTGGCAGCAATGACCCGGACATCTACTTTAATGTCTTTGTCTCCACCAACTCTCTGTATGATGTTTTCCTGGAGAGCTCTCAACACTTTTGCTTGAGCGGCTAGACTCATGTCAGCTACTTCATCTAAAAACAATGTACCTCCATTGGCAATTTCAAACTTACCTGGGCGATCTTTAATGGCGGAAGTGAAAGCACCTTTGATATGACCAAAAAGTTCACTTTCAATCAGTTCGGAAGGTATAGCGGCGCAATTCACCTCAACAAATGGGGAACCTGATCGATTACTTTTTTGATGCAAATGGTGAGCTACTAGTTCCTTACCGGTACCATTTTCGCCGGTTATCAAAACTCGGGCATCAGTTGGAGCAACCTTATCAATCAAATCATGAATTTCATCTATCTGCAGTGAGTCACCCACAATCTGGTACTTTTTAGCGATTCGCTTTTTTAGGTTTTTATTCTCTAGAACCAAATTTTTGATTTGCAACGCATTTCTAACAGCTGTAAGTAATCGATTTAAATCAGGAGGTTTAGAAATAAAATCATGGGCTCCTAACTTCATGGCCTCTACGGCGGTAGAAACATTTCCATGGCCAGTCAACATTATAAATGGGACGTTGACACTGCTTTCTCTGGCTTTTTGCAAAACCTCTACACCATCCATTTTTGGCATCTTAATATCGCACAACACCAGATCAAAATCTTCTTTTTTCAGTCTATTAAGACCCAATTTTCCATCTTCACATTCCGTGATTTCGTAATCCTTATTTTCTTCCTCTAAAATACGAATCAGTACCCTTCTAATAGGCTCCTCGTCCTCAATCAATAAGATTTTTTTCATTTTATATTAGAGTTATTATTTTTAAGGGTAACTATCCTCTGAGGAAATGGTATTTCAATATTGACAGCCTTTAATTTTTCAAATATTTTAAATCTTAGATCGCTTTTGACAATGTTGGCCTCAAAGCTTTTATTCATTGAGAAGAAAAGTTGAAACATTAAAGCACTTTCTCCAAAGTCCTCGAAGAGCAAAGAAGGTTCGGGTTTCTTCAAGATATTGGGGTGAGCATTGGTGATCTCAATCACTATCTGCTCTAATAATATGACATCTGTATCATAGGAAACACCAAAATGTATAGACTCTTTTGTCAAAGTCCCATTTTCTGTCCAATTGTAAAGAATTGAAGTCAAAAATTTATGATTGGGTATGATAAGTACCTTATTATCTCGGGTTACGGCTCGTGTGGTTCGCAACATAATATTTTCAACTCTTCCTACCTGACCATCAATTTGAATTATATCTCCAACATGAACAGTTTGATCAGCCAAAATAGAGATGCCCGAAAAGACATCTTGAATTAAGGTCTGTAAGGCTAAACCAACCCCAACCAAAAGTGCAGCAGATGCAGCAAAAATAGTACTAACCTTTACCCCTACATTGTCCAGTGTAATCAAGATTACGATCAAATAAACCAAGTAGTTGAAAAAAGTTAAAATCCCCCTAAACTTCAGTTTAGCATCATCATTCAGAGTTTTAAAAACAATACGACGAAATATCCTTAGAAATAAATAGGTTAGAAAAAAAACCGCAATAATGATCAATATGGAATTGGGAGTTAGCACTATATCGGTGCCAAACATGAACTCGTAATTAAAAAAATCTATTATTTTTTGCATGCCATTAAAACAATACTAAGATAATACAAAAACAAAACCCACCCTTATTTCTAAGGATGGGAAAAAATTGCTATGAAAAAGAAATAACACTAAAAATTAGTGTTTTTCAAATATATATATTTTTTCTTACATCAAGTTTTATTAAGCGAACATATCCTTAACCTTTTCAAAAAATGATTTTTCGGACTTATCGGGATTAGGAACAAAATTTTCATCTTCCAGCATTTTTTGAAAAAATTGCTTTTGTTCCTTATTGAGTGTTTTGGGGGTCCAAACATTAACATGAACTAATAGATCTCCTCTTCCGTATCCACTCAAATCTGGAACTCCTTTACCTCTGAGCCTCAAAGTTTTTCCCGATTGTATTCCTGATTCAAGTTTTATTCTAACCTTTCCCTCTAATAAATTGATTTCTCTAGATACTCCCAAAGCTGCATGTGCTATGCTGATGTATAAATCAAAGTGCAAGTGATTTCCCTCACGAACAAAATTTTCATCAGCTTTCTCCTCTATTAAAACCAACAAATCACCGGAAATGCCGTTACCTATTGCCTCATTTCCCTTTCCTGTCACCTTCAGTTGCATACCGTCTTCCACTCCGGCGGGGATTTTAATTGATACGGTTTCTTCATGCTGTACCATTCCATTGGCGTCACTTCCCGAAGGTCGATTTGAGATAGTTTGCCCGCCTCCGTTACACTTTGGACAAGTCGAAGCACTTTGCATCCTTCCCAAAATGGTATTGGTAACGCGCATTACTTGACCTCTTCCTTTGCATGTTCCACACTCTGAATAACTGACCCCAGCAGCTTGCACTTTTCTTCTGACTTTCACTTTCTTTTCCACACCATTTACCACTTCTTTTAAACTGAGCTGTACCCTGATTCTGAGATTACTTCCTTTTCCTTGGGGCTGGGATTGACCAAATCCCCCAAAACCTCCACCACCGAAAGCACTACCAAAAATGTCTCCAAACTGGCTGAAAATATCATCCATGTTCATACCGCCAGCACCAAAACCACCAGATTCAAATGCCGAATGCCCAAACTGATCGTATTGAGATTTTTTTTGAGGGTCACTCAGGATCTCATAGGCTTGGGCTGCTTTTTTGAAATTGGCTTCAGCCTTTTTGTCACCTGGATTTTTATCAGGATGAAATTCAATGGCTTTTTTGCGATAAGCCTTTTTAATTTCACTTGATGAAGCTCCTTTTGATATGCCTAATATTTCGTAATAATCTTCTTTCATATAATTTATTGTCCTACTACAACCTTGGGAAATCTAATGATCTTATCTCCCAATTGATAACCTTTTTCGGTTATATCAATTATTTTTCCCTTTTGGGATTCGTCTGTTGCAGGAATGAGTGTAATTGCCTCATGGATTTCGGCATCAAATGTATCTCCAACTTTAGTTTCTGTTACATTCAAACCATTACTTTTCAATACATCTGTTAGTTTGTTTTTGATCAATACAAAACCCTTAATTAATTCTTTATGCTCTTTAGGAGTTTGATCAATCGCCCTTTCAAAGTCATCTAAAATAGGCAATATTGCTGTCATAACCTCTTTACCCGCAGTTTTAAAAAGCTCTATTCTCTCTCTGGCGGTTCTTTTTTTAAAATTTTCAAACTCAGCAAATAATCTAAGATATTTGTCTTTCTCATGATTTAGATTTTCATTCAACTCCTTCAGCTTTTTTGAAGAGTCTGCTTTAGTACTTTTTTTCTCAGTAGAGGATTTCCTTTCTTTAGCTTTCGATTTTGATGGTTTTTCTGCCATTTTTTTAATTTAAAAATAATACTTCAAAATTATTGCCAACCGGAATTTTTTGCCAAAATGTCATCCCTTTTTACCAAATAAGTCTTTTAAAGTCTCCTGTAAAAAAGGGAATTGGAATTTAAATCCTTTTGACAAAATCAATTGGGCACTAACATTTTGGCTTCCCAAAATCAAAATAGAACGTCTGCCCATGACCATTTTCATAAAAAACCCAGGGATATTAGGTAAAAAAACAGGACGGCCCAAAGCCTTACCTATTGTTTTTATCAAGTCCCTTTGCGAAACGGGATTCGGAGCAACAGCATTATAAGTCCCTTCCCAACCATCATGAGCGGCCGTTAAAAATAATCTAGATAGATCTTTAATATGGATCCAACTCTGCCACTGTTTCCCTGAGGCAAATGCAGTTCCCGAAAAAAGTTTTACGGGCAGGGTTAATTTAGACAACAGACCATCGCCATTGGCCAATACCAAGCCGATTCTCAGAATCGATAAATGTCGGGTGTGATCAAACATTGCATTTGACTTCTCCTCCCAGGCTGTGGTGACTTTTTGTAAAAAATTCTCCTGTATTAAGGGACTGTCTTCCTGATAAACTTCATCCAAACTATTGGGATAAATACCTATGGCTCCGGCGCAAACAATACTTTTCATTTTTATTTTTTGCTTTGCCAATACTTCCGTTAGTAATTGTGAACTGTTAACCCTACTTTCTAAAATTTCTTTTTTATTCTTTGAAGTCCATGGTTTTGAGATACTTGCACCAGCCAAATGGATCAATGTATCGACACCTTCAATGCAACGACTGTCTATCTCACCTCGTTTGGGATTCCAATAAAACCCTTTGATTTCATCCGAATAAGTCAGTTTTTGCTTTCGAGTCGTTAAATAATGGATCGGGATTTTTCGTTCTTTAGCAATGGCAATGATGTTTTTACCAATCAATCCTGTAGCTCCAGTTATTAATAATTTCATTTTCAATTTTTTTCAAAAATAAACTAAACCTCTTTTACAGCTCTCAACATTTCGCGTTTTCCAGGAGGTCCATCTAATCGCTCTAATACAAAACCTATTTTTTCTAAGCTTCTTCTCACTGCTCCCTTAGCACAATAGCTCACCCAAATCCCCCCTGGATTGAGGAGGTCATAACACTTTTGAAGGGCTTTTTCTTGCCACATCTCAGATTGGGCATGGTAACCAAATGCATCGTAAAACAACACATCAAAACTTTGAACAAGCGCCATATTTAAAAAATCTTCTTTAATCTTTATAAATGAAAAATCGGATTGGGAAAGCATTTGATTCCACTCTAACTGATGCAATTGATCAAAAAAATGATGGTGCTCTCCAGACGGGAGAGATACTTTCATATTTAGAGACCGGATTTCTTTGAGTTGTAAAGGATATTTTTCAATCGAAAAATACTCACATGATATTCTGTGATTTATGGAAAACACATAACTGAGATAGACATTGAGTCCGGTTCCCATTCCCATCTCAAAAACTTTAAGTTTTTTTTGGTTGTTTTGACCCAACCAATGCCCCAAACCTCCTTTAATGTAAACATAATCTGATTCTGTAACAGCACCGTGTTTTGAGTGATAGGTTTCATTTAATTCACTGATGTATAGGGAGGGAGATCCGTCGCCTGTAATAATTATTTTTTTTTGCATTTATTTGATCAAATTATTCTTATTAATTTAATTTTTCATTTATATGAAAATCAATTTTAAAGTTTAAAAAAAAACAAATAGAATTCAAGGCGTGTGGGTTAAAAAAGCGGACACAGATAGAAATAATTAAAACTAAAAAAAGTAATTTTGACAATATTTTTCTAAACAAAAATGAAAATAGAAAAAACTTCGGCTTCAAAGTTAGCTCATGTGAATTTTGAAAATTTGACCTTTGGGTCTGTATTTACTGACCACATGTTTGTATGCAAATACAGAGATAATAAATGGCATACCCCCGAAGTTATCCCTTATCAACCCCTATCATTTGAACCATCGATGAGTGTCCTTCATTATGGCCAAGCGGTTTTTGAGGGCATGAAAGCCTACAAAGACGATCAGGGTAAAGTCTGGCTTTTTAGACCGGATCAAAATTTTAAACGAATCAATCGCTCTGCTAAAAGACTTCAGATCCCAGAATTCCCTGAAGAATATTTTTTTGAGGGCTTAAAATCACTATTAGAGGTTGATGAAGAATGGATCAAACCGGGTATTGGAAATTCATTGTATATCCGTCCTTTTGTTTTTTCTAGTCAAGCGTGTGTTCAAGCCTCTCCATCCAGTGAGTATACTTTCATTATCATTTGCTGCCCTGTTAAGGCCTATTACGGAGGTGAGGTTAATGTATTGATCGCAGAGGAATTTAGTAGGGCTGCGGATGGGGGAATAGGTTACACTAAAGCTGCAGGAAATTATGGTGCCCAATTCCACCCTACAGCCTTAGCCCAAGAGAAGGGGTATCAACAAATTGTATGGACCGATGCCAAAACACATGAATATCTTGAAGAAGCCGGAACCATGAACATTTTTTTCAGGGTCAATGATCATTTGATAACCGCTCCCACCAATGATCGTATCCTTGATGGAGTGACCCGAAAAAGTGTTATTCAAATTGCAAGGGACTCAGGAATTGAGGTAGAAGTGAGGCCCATCAAAATTGAAGAGATTGTAAAAGCCTCAGAAAACAATTCACTCAAAGAAATGTTTGGAAGTGGTACAGCAGTGGTGATCAACCCCATAAAAAGTTATGGCTACAAGGGGATCAACTATAAACTTCCAGAACTGGAAAATCCTCTTTCAAGAAAACTGAAAGATAAAATCATGTCTATTCAATATAATCTATCCGAAGATCCATATGGATGGCGGGTAGCATTGGATCAATCTTTTTCTAGTATAGCAGCGATATCGGGTTTAAAGTAATTGGGGCCTTTAAGAACCTTTCCATCTTCGCGATAAATGGGTTTGCCGTCAGGACCCAGTTTACTCATATTACTTCTTTGGATCTCATCAAAAACCTCAGAAATTTTGTGCTGCATTCCATGAGACAAAATGGTTCCACATAATATATAAAGCATATCCCCTAATGCATCGGCGACCTCAATTAGGTCGTTTTTTTGAGCTGCTTCAAAGTATTCTTTATTTTCTTCTTTCATGAGATTGTACCTTAGAAGTATTGTTTGCTCTGGGATATTCACACTGGGTGAGTCAGCAGATTCTATACCAAATGCATCGTGGAATTTGGCCACTGAGTTCAATTCATTTTTTATCATTCGTATATTTTAATAGAAATTAAAGGAGGTCAATGTTTTTTTCTAATTTAGGCAAAAATTAAAAATGTTCAGTCCAGGACAACTTTTGTTTGCCGTATTTTTTGTAATTACTTTCACTACACTGATGATTTTCTCTTACAGAAAAGATTCCAAAAATCACAAAATACACTATAAAGGAAGCCTCAAAATTTTTTTAGCATTTATCCTTACAATAGGAATTCTATTTTTTATAAAATTTTTAACTCAGAATTCTTAACTGAATAAATGAAACAATTGTTGATCGTTTTTGTGGGTGGAGGTATGGGCACGGTAATGCGTTTTCTTATTGTCAAACTTTTACCCTATTCCGGAAAAGGCTTTCCTTGGAGCACATTTTGTGCTAATTTAATAGGCTGTCTCTTAATTGGATTACTGACAGGATATTTTTTGAGAAATAGTAGTGAAAACCAATCTTCAATTATTCTTTTTGCATCCATAGGCTTTTGTGGTGGATTTACCACCTTTTCAACATTTGCAAATGAAAATTTTTCTTTCATACGTTCCGGAGATTATACCATGTTATTAATTTACAGTATTATAAGTTTTTCTGTTGGAATTCTAATGATATACCTAGGAATATTAGTTGATAAGTATCTACAATGATATTTTGAGTATTTCTTAAAATTTTTCAAATTAATTATTATACCCCCATAATTTTGGGGGGTATATTGTTTAAAATAATAAAAATAGGATTTTCAACCCTATTTTTTTTATGGTCTGATTTCTATTTACATAATTTTGATCGAATTCTAATAACAAAATATGTATAACACTACACTAATTAATTTGACAACAGCTGTTGAGGTCAACGATGACTTCACAATGCTATGGATCCTTTTATCGGGGATTCTTGTATTTTTCATGCAAGCAGGATTCACTTTGGTGGAGTCTGGGTTTACCCGTTCTAAAAATGCGGTAAATATCTCCATGAAGAACATTTTGGACATTTCGGTAGGAACTCTTTCTTATTGGGCTATTGGTTATGGTTTGATGTACGGAGCATCTAATGGATGGATCGCAACTTCAGACATATTCTTCAACCCTGGAGATGGGCCACATGATGTATTTTTCCAGACCGTTTTCTGCGCCACAGCAGCAACAATTGTGTCTGGTGCAATCGCGGGTAGAACTAAATACACTACCTATGTACTTTTCACAATTTTCTTAACTGCCTTAATCTACCCAATTTCAGGTGGATGGCAATGGAACGGTGATGGTTGGTTGGCAAATTTAGGCTTTATCGACTTTGCTGGTTCTTCAATTGTTCATTCTGTAGGTGGCTGGGCAGCGCTCGTAGGTGCA
>TARA_B100000963_G_scaffold50536_1_pt1 | contig 12837 bp, 18 predicted proteins | sample TARA_B100000963 | Tara Oceans TARA_B100000963 (sample SAMEA2622097) | marine metagenome | biome: marine biome (ENVO:00000447); feature: surface water layer (ENVO:00002042); material: "saline water (ENVO:00002010), including plankton (ENVO:xxxxxxxx)" | depth 5 m | reverse complement strand
TTAGTTTCAGCTTTTGGCTGTTCCTTAGTTTCAGCTTTTGGTTCTTCTTTTACTATCATGGGTTTACGACCAAAATCATCTTTACCAACTACGAAGAAAATCAATGCAAAAAGGAAAAAAGAGATAAACAATAATATTTCCATCAAATAATCCAAAATAAATAATTAGGATTAAATTAAGGTAATAATATGATAATAATCAACATCAAATAATACAATAATAAGTTAATTATGTTGCTTAATAGAAATTAGGCCTCTTCTTCGTCTACAGAAATTGAATCTGTATCAATCACCTCTTTTTGAAATTGTATTCTGCTGACTTTTGTTTCAATCCAATTATTTATAATTGATACGATAGGCTTGGATCCTCGATAAATAAATATCGAAGTGGGTAGAGCAGAAATAATACCTAAAACAGGGCTCCTATAAATTAATCTTCCGGCTTTTATGTTAAATAGAATTATTAGAAATGAGGGAACAATAACGCTTACTACTGTTTTTAAAGAAATTAGCCAGCCAACTCTATATACATACCAAATCAAGACTAAACCGATTAAATAAAGAAATAAATAAGTCATATAAGATAATATAATTATGAAAATTTTTATTTGTTTAGTACATAATAAAAAATACATTAAATTTCCCAATAAAACAGAAAATGAGTTTCACAGAAATTAAAAAATTCCTTTTAAAAATGCAAGCTGATGAAGGGCTTAAAGCTGAGGTGATTTCCTCCGCGACGGCAGATGATGTCGCTATCATCGCTCAAAAACAGGGATTTAATTTCTCAGGTGATGACTTATTACGTTTTAATGGGCAAAAAGTGGACAAAGTTACTGTTAGAAAGGTAGAACATCCAGGAGAATATCATTAGGATTTATTTAACTTTTAATCCAAATTGCAATACCACCCCCTTTACCTCTGGCACACATCCATTTTTTATTTTCTGCTAATGCTATTAGTGAGAAAAAAGGCATTTTTAGGGGATCAGTTTTTTTTAAGGATTGATTTATAAATGTGATATTAAATATTTTTATAAGTAATTGATCAAAATAAAAAGGCAAAATTGGTCTTGAACCTTTCAAGTTTGCCCTCCCTAAAAAAATAATTGAGAATATTCCAAATTTTATTGAATTCCTTATTTCAAAAGTGGATATATTATCTTTAATACAATGGTTTTTAAGCTCTAAGGATGCATAAAGTATTTGAAGAAGAGAGCTAGAGACATAGTCTATAATTACAGCTCCTTTTTTATAAACATACTGAAAATTCCAATATCCAACTAGATCATCAGCTACTATTCCACTCCCTTCTTTATTAGCTATTTTCTCTAATTTAAGAATCTCTTCAAAATTGGGAAAGTTATATTCTTTAGTAATCATTTTTACTAATTAAAAACAAACAAAAATATTTAAATACAATTATAAAATATCTAAATATAGTTAATTATATTTTTATCATGAATCTTTCAAATTATCTTTGGGAAAATAACAAAGAATTCGCATTAGTCAGTCTAAATAGCAAATTTGTCCAAGGGTTAAAAAATGGAGATCTTCCAAAGAAAAATTTTCAAGCTTACATTGCTCAAGATTATTTTTTTTTAGAGAGTTTTGCTCGTGCTTATGGGTTAGCTATTTCTAAGAGTAGTGACATTAATGCAATAAGAATATTAAGTGAGTTACTTTTTGGTGTTTCAGAGGAATTAATTCTCCATGAAACTTACGCAAATAAGTGGGGAATTAATTTATCTAAAAATAAGATTGAAAAAGCCACTCAAGAATACACTGATTTCTTAAGTCAAACATCTCAACATCTGAGTTGTGTTGAAATTTTAGCAGCAATGACACCATGCATGAGATTGTATGCGTGGATAGGCAATAATTTATCAAATTCAACCTCAAATAATCCTTATAAAGATTGGATCAAGACCTATTCAGACGATAGCTTTGAAAAACTAGCTAAATCTCTTGAGAATACAATTGATTCTTATCAATCTTCTATTGAAATAACCCAAATAAATAATTTATACAAAAAAGCAATGATATTAGAAGGAAACTTTTTTATTGCATATTCAAATTTCTAATAAACTAAACTATAAAAATTATCACCTCGTATAACTGATGTATTCAAAGATAGCTCTTACAATTGGCGGTAGTGATTCTGGCGGAGGAGCTGGTATCCAAGCCGATTTAAAAACATTTATGTCTCTAAAAGTTCATGGATGCTCAGTAATTACTTGCGTTACTGCTCAAAATAGTAGAAGTGTAATTGATGTAGAGCCTATAAGTATAAAAACATTAAATAATCAATTAAAAGCATTATTTTCAGATTTTAAAATTAGTGCTCTCAAGACTGGGATGCTCTTTAATGAAGGAATTATATCTAATACATCTAAAAGAATAAGCACCTATTCAATACCAAAAGTTATTGATCCAGTCATGTTTACCAGAAGCGGAGATAAACTATTAGAGGATATATCTATCGATGCTTACAAAAAATTGCTTATTCCGCAAGCAGACATCTTGACACCTAACATCTTTGAAGCCAACCTTCTCTCTAATTTAGATATTAAAGATGCAAATGATGTTGAAAAAGCTGGTAAAAATATTCTTAAATATGGATGCAAAGCTGTTCTTATTAAAGGAGGTGGCTTAAAAAACTTAAAAGGTAAAGATTTCTTCATTAATTGCGACGGTAAAAGATACTGGCTCGAACATGAATATATTGAAACCACTAATACGCACGGAAGCGGTTGCACATTAAGTGCTGCAATTTGTAGCAATATAGCTCTAGGATTAGATTTATTAGAATCAATTAAACGTGCAAAATCTTTTGTAGAGATATCTTTAAGAAATTCTTATCAAATTGGTTTGGGCCCAGGGCCACTCGGACACATGCATTAAATGAAAAGGATTAGTTGCGATACTATCTTTATTTCAGAATATTTCATAAATTCTTGAGAGAAGACACACAATTGTGACAAATAACCGTTAGTATCTTTACATAAAGTAATTAAGAAAAATGGATTTCATCTCTAAAAAACAAGGTTATGTTCCCTTAAAGGCTGTTCCTTACATTTTTGTGTTAGCTCTAGTTTTGAGTATCACAACTTCATCTACAACATTCGTTTAATTAGTAGTTTCAAAATAGGCTATTAATAGTTTATGCAGGATTATGAAGTAATAATTATCGGTAGTGGAATTGGTGGTTTATCATGTGGTGCATTACTCGCCTTAAGTGGAAAAAAAGTACTAATTTGTGAATCCCATTCACAACCTGGAGGAGTTGCACATAGCTTTTCCAAAAAAGGATATAAATTTGAATCTGGACCTTCACTTTGGAGTGGACTTCAGTCTATCGGTAATAACAGTCCACTAGGGCAAATTTTATATCTTCTGGAAGAAAAAGTTGAAATTAAAAAATATATGGGATGGAAAGTATTATTTCCAGAAGCTCAATTTGACTTAGAGGTTGGAGATGCTCCATTTCGAAAAAAGATTAAGGATTTAAGAGGTGATGTAGCGCTTAAAGAATGGGATTCCTTTATCAAAGAGATACAACCCATAAGTAGAATTATAAGTAAGATGCCTCTTCTTACAACTTCCCCACAAAATTTAAATTTAATAGAAACATTAAACCTTTTAGTAAAGCTTTTACCTGATATTAAATATGCTGGGAATCTAAGAAAAGACTTTGGAGATATTGCTGGAAAATATTTAAAAGATCCTTTTTTAAATAATTGGGTTGATTTACTTAGTTTTTTGATTAGTGGCATGTCTATGCATGATACAAATACTGCAGCCATGGCAACCCTTTTTAATGAGTGGTTTAATCCGAATGCCTACTTAGAATATCCTTTAGGAGGAAGTGATAGCGTAGTTAATGCATTAATAAGAGGTCTAAAGAAAAATAAAGGTGAATTGCGCCTTTCCTCGAGAGTCAAAGAAATTAATTTTGAAAAGAATTTAGCAACAGGAGTAACTCTAGAAAATAACGAAGTTATTTCGTCTGATTTCGTCGTCACAAATTGCGATATTTGGAATAGAACAAAACTTTTTCCTAGTCATTTAAAAAATGAACTTAAACCTAGTGATACAAATATTGAAACATGTAAATCTTTTCTGCACATACATTTAGGTTTTGATGCTTCCGATCTAGTTAACCTTCCAATTCATACAATATGGGTAAATGATTGGGGAAGAGGAATTACTGCAGAGAGGAACATTGCTGTCTTCTCAATACCATCAGTAATAGATCCCACAATGTCTCCTGAAGGGAAACATGTTTTGCACGGATATACTCCTGCGAATGAACCCTGGGAAATATGGAAAGATTTAGAACTTAATTCAAAAAGATATAAAGACCTCAAGGAAGAAAGATGTGAAATATTTTTAACACCGTTAAGAAAAATTATTCCTGATATTGATAAAAGGATTGAATTAAAGATGTTAGGAACACCTCTAACACATAAAAAGTTTACAAATACTTATAAAGGGAGCTATGGTCCAGCTATATCTGCAAACAAAAGTTTATTCCCTGGTTACAAAACTCCCATCAGAAATGTTTTATCTTGTGGGGCAAGTACATTCCCCGGCATAGGAATACCTGCCGTTGCCGCTAGCGGGGCATATGTAGCTGAGGCAATCTGCGGTAAAAATAAATTTAAAAAAATGATAAGTGATCTTAAAAACTTTTAAATCTTAATCAAAGATAAATTAATTAAGAATTAAAAATAATCTTATGCATTTTAATTTAAAGATGATATTCTTTGGTTGGACATAATATTTTCTAATAGGTTTTATATGTTTTTCTTATCAGTCCCACAAGCTTGGCATTTAGTAGGTACATGGTCAGAGCAATATCCAAGTGATTCAAGTCTTATTGGTATGAGCCAAACAGAATTGATGATGACACTACACTCTATTTTTGTTCCAATAATATTTGTCATCGGATTATATTTCTTCATCAAGCTAACCAGAGAAGAAAGCAAAAAAGTAAAAGGTTGATTTTTACTTAGCAGAACTTCTTCTTACTACTTTACGACCACTTGCGGGGTCTATAGAACTATTTTCATTAAGACTAGAATTTGATGGATCATTTTCTTTCATTTGATCCATTTCAGCACAAACACCGACTACCATAGCAGCTTCGACATGATCAGGTAGGTCTCCTATTGTTATTAATGCTTTCAAGACTAACTGCAATCTTGTTTCTCTATCTACTTCAGGCCTAAGCTTTTTTACTGTACTCCAAAGTTCTTTTGTGACTTCCTTAAGAAGTTCTCGATCTACTGACAAATTAAACATATATCACTTCTCTAAATCTAACAAAAAGCAGATCTTTTCATATATAAATACCTTATTAAGTATTAGAATGAAATTATTAATTAAGCAAAAGATAGTTGGACTAGCTTGCTTTTTTGAATATTCTCTTTAAAAGATTTTCTTTTATAGTGTTTCTTTAAAGATTTTCTTTTAGAGTAAATTTGATTACTTAAATTGCTTGTTCTACAATTTTTGGTAAAAGATTGCCACTCTTCAGCATTAAAGGGCGCGTATGGAGAGGAGGTTAAGATTTTCATTTAACTTGCATTTCATATTTAATATAGTACAAATATACTATTATGCAAGTTATTTATATATCTTTTATAGGAAATTTATTTATAAACTATTTCTTTGATTTTGGTATTTTTTATCTATTAAAAGTTAAATATAAGTTTTTCAAATATTTTTTTGTATCATTTAAAACTTATTCAATTAACCTGTCATGAAAATAAAATTTATTCTGGAAAAAAGTCAATAAAAAGAGGAATTTCTTGAAATAAATATTGACAAGACATTCTTGATAAAAGCCTCTATAAGTTAAATATATTCTTTTAAATTATTTATGTTTCTTAGTTTTCAAACAATATTTAAAATTCAAGAAATTATTAAAAAGATTTCCATAAATGAAGTAATCACTTTACAAGAAAGGATCTTTGTAGAAAAACATGCCCAAAATAATTCTTCTATTTGGACTTCGTTAAAAAAAGCTAATAGTTTAAGAAGGCATGGAAAGCAAAATCAAGACAGTATAAATGGGCTTATTCAATCTTTAGGACTTGATGGATTAGAGTCTGAGAATCACTTTAACCCTAATAATGATGATATTGCCGATTGGTTCAAAGGCTCTCCTGAATGGGTTAGAAGAAGTTAATATATTTAAATCGCCCAAGAATGAAAAAATAACCAAATACTAATTACCAAAACACAAAACCAAATAAAAAAGGGGATTACTTTGATTGGTAAGAAATATCTATTCGTAGCAGTTCCCATTAAAATTTCATTTATATGCTTCTAACCCTAAAAGAAATATCAAAACTTGAGAATAGGTTTATTTGCTCTAAATATTTTTAAATTAAATAATTTAATTTTTCAACTATTCAAGAATTTTTATCAGGGTAAAAATTATCATTTTTTTTTGAATTGTTCCAATATTGAATAAGTTCTTCTAATTCATTAATTCTTTTTTTCGCATTTTTAATTTTTTCTGTTACTGTCATTTTTCTAATTAAAACTATACAAAATATGCATCAAAAATTAAAATTATCAAGTAGTTTTAATTTTATTATTTTCAAAATAAGTTAATTTATGAGCAAGTAAGTTATATTTTTTTTACTGTCTAATATTTATATATTTAAACCTAAAGTAAGAATTCCAAAAATTAGCAAAGAAGTAAATAATCCAATATTTACAACATATAAAACATATCCTCTTTGCCTTGGCAATTTGATTAAAGAGAACAAAATCACTGAACAAGAAATTAAACCCAATAAAATGATCATTTTTTCTCTTAGTTCATTCAAATGAATTTCTAAATTCATTCTCTCCAAAGAAGTAAACAAAATAGGAAAAGGAATATTCTCCTCAATATGATTTACCAAAAGGTATAAACTTATAAATGTGGAAATTAATATTGAGAATACCAAAAGAAAACTAATTGGTTTCGTCAATCTATTTACTGTTCTATTAAATAATCTCAATAAAATAAATATAAAAATACTCATCCCAAAGGGTAATAATGGGAGATAAATTGATAGGTTTATGGAATCTCCCATTAATTTAAAGCTCTAAAACATAATTTAATATTAAGTCCTTAAAACAAAGACGTCTAAATTTTTAATTTTTTTAATGTATATTTTACCTATTGCGTTTTATTGCTTTCAAGATAAGACTATTAGTAAATCATAAAAAAGTAATGTTGGCAATCTCTGAAATCGTTTTAGCAAGCAGTTTCTTTCTCGCACTAATTTTCATGGAAGTAAAGTTGCTTTACCCAAAATCCAATGCAGTAAAATAATTTTTTTATTTTAAACATAAATTAAACAATTTTTAAGAATTCAAAATATCCAAAAAACAATTTAATGTGAGAGAATAAACACAATTAAATTTATTGATTTCATGAGTCAGTCACTAGATGACAGTTGCAAGGAATCCAACCAGATTAAACAGCAACCGCTTAATCCAAAAACCCCTTTAACAGAAACTTACATTAGTGCTTCTGAGATTGAAAAATTATATTTAAAGATTAAAGAAGATTGGCTTTGAAATATATTATTTTCTTAATTAAAGTAAATACAAGAACATATTCACTAAAAAAAACGATAATTACTTTATAGTAAGTTTGTACTAGTTAAATTTTATTCTTTTGGAGCCTCAATCGAGTCCAGCCTTTCTTTCCGTAAAAGCTGGAGATTATATTGCAATAAATATCGTAAAAGACAATAATTCTTTGCTATCAAAAAGAACTCAAAATTATTTAGTTGGCCAAGTTATTAACTGTATAGGAGGAGCAAGAGATCCAAATTCTTGGACTTTATTTCAAGTAATGGATATTGATACGGGAGAAATTATAATAATCAATGCAGATACAGTTGAAAGGATATTAAAGACTTCTAAAATCTAATTATTTCTTTTTGTTTTAATATTTAAAGGTTAATACCTAACCAAGTTCTAAACATGCAAGCCCATAGACCTGATTCATGGGGAATGGAGGCTGAACGCCTTTATACATCCTATATGTACTAGAAACTTCATAAAAACCTAAGTTAGACAAAAGGTAATTAGCATAGGGATTCAACCCTGGACAATCCAAAATAATCTCATTATCTAAATCTTCAATAAGTTCTCTTATTAATAATTCAGCCAATGGTGGAGTATCTGCTAATAAGGGTCCTATCCTCCAGCCTTGTTTATTATCAACCAAGATGCAAGGTCTAATTCTGCCAAAACCATGGCACATTCCATTTTTATCAACAAGTGCTTTTACTGTACCGAATGAATTATTAAGCCAATCATTAAGAAAATGAGGTCTTGGACTTGGCTCTCTTTGTGAATCATAATTAAGAACAGCTTCAGATGATATTTGATCTCCTAATACAACTTTAAAGTCTGAGAAGGAATCTTTATAAAAATTAGATTGAGGAAAACTATTTTTGCCATATAGTTTCCATCTTTTAGTTACTGAAGACATCTTAAAACCCCATTTTTGATAATCATGAATTCTTAATGGTGCGGCTTCTAATCCAATACAATCAATGTCCTCTAAATAATGAAGTCCATGTTTCCATAGCTTTACTCCATAACCTCTATTCCTAAATTCTTTTTTTACTATGAATAATCCAATAAATCCATATGAAGAATTATATTTTACGCAAGCAATACTTCCAATTGGATTATCATTTAAGCACCCAACCCAGATACCTTGTTTATCAGTATTTTTATAAATAGAAATATCATCTAAACCAGGAGCAAAACCCTCTAACTTTGCCCAATCAGTAACCTTCTGAAACTCATACTTCGATATATTTCTAATAGTAAAAACATCCTGCATAAGGTTTATATTAGCTAATTAGATTAGATATCCCAGATAATAAGTTAAAGAAAAGTCAAAGATATCTTAATTCTTATCTTTAAATTAGTGATAAATATCTATTAAATCGCGTTTTTCTGAATTAAAATTTTTGACTGAAAAATAATTTATAATTATATTCTATGATGAAAAATTAAAATATAAATCTATAAATATTTTCAGGTAAATTATTGATAAATAAATGAAAATAACATAATAAATAATATTAAAAATTTGTCTGATAAATTCATTTTAAGATTTATTTTTAAAGTATAAATTATAAAAAATCTTTTAAACTTTATTGCTTATTTAATATCATATAGATTAGGCATAATATTAAAGTTTTTATATAAAAAAAGAAATTTAATAACATTATCTAACATCATATAATTATAATCTATCTATTTATTAACTTATTGTCTGATATATTATTCAATATAAAATCATTTTAATAGAATGAAAAATAATAAAGAATCATTAGATAATATAATTGATTCATTGAAGGAAAAAGTTAACTCAGGAGATACATTTGGATTTAATTGGAGAATTGAACAACTAAATAAAATCAACGATCTTCTTAATAAATATAAATTTGAAATATTAAGATCTCTCAACTTAGACTTAGGAAAGTCTAAGATTGAAGCTCTTTCAGAAATCCTTTTAATTAAAGAGGAAATTTTGCTTGTTAAGAACAAACTTAGATCATGGATGCGACCAAAGATAATAAATACACCATTTTATTTATTACCATCATCTTCAAAAGTAATATTTGAACCTATTGGATGCGTTTTGATTTTAGGACCCTATAATTATCCTCTCCTATATATACTTAAGCCTCTAGTAAATATCTTTTCAGCTGGGAATACCGCAGTCATTAAACCTTCAGAGAAATGTCCAAATACATCAAAATTATTAACTAAATTAATTGAAGAATATTTTCCAAAAGATACATTAATAGCTTTCGAAGGAAATTATAAACAATCTGAAAAGCTTGCATCTAAAAATTTTGATCATATATTTTTTACAGGAAGTAGTGAAACAGGAAAATTAATTATGAAATTAGCAGCAAAAAACCTTACTCCAATTACTCTTGAATTAAGTGGAACAAATCCAGTAATAATTTTAAAAGATACAAACTTAAAAACAGCAGCCAAGAGAATAATATGGGGTAAGTTTTTTAATTCCGGCCAATCTTGCATGGCACCAAATCATATATTCGTTGAGAAAACAATCGAGGATAAATTTATTAAACAACTAAAGAATACAATCATTGAATTTTATGGAGAGGATCCTATCGATTCTGAAAATTTATCAAAGTTAGAGGAAAAACAATTTTTTAGAACTATAGAATTAATAAATAAAAGTAGATACAGAAAAAAAATTATTAGTGGAGGCACTTATAGTAAGAACAGATTAAAAATTTCGCCTACTCTTATAAAGGTTAAAAATGAGAATGATTGGATTATTAAGAATGAACTTTTTAGTTCATTACTCCCTATTTTGTCAGTAGATAACTTTCAACATGCAATTAACATCATAAAGAAAAATTCGAAACCATTAGCTATCTATATATTTGGTGGGAATAAAAAGATTTATCGAATCTTATCTCAAACGACAAGTTCAGGATCCATCTGCATAAACGACGTAATGTTACCAGTTTTAATTCCGAATCTACCATTTGGTGGAGTAGGTAAAAGTGGAATTGGAAAGTTTCATGGTGAAGAGGGGTTTAAGAATTTCTCAAATCAAAAATCAATTACTAGAAAGGATAATTTCTTAGATATAAGTCTTAGATATCCACCTTATGAAAATGTTCTAAAATTATTAAAAATATTTTTTAAGATTTAATCCATTAATATATTTTCGACATCATAATGGATTACCAAATAAAAATATTAATTAAAAAAAGTAAATTTTATGAAATTTAAATCCTTTTTCCTTTGTTTACTAATTACTTTCTTCAGTAATCCAATACATAGTGAATCTAAAAACAAATTAAAAACTCAAAAACTGGAAGAAGACATTAAAACCTCAACTATAGATGGAGCGTTTGAAAATTTTAAAATTCATGTGGTCAAGGAAGGGGAGACTCTTTCTGGAATAGCAAAGTTATATTCAATTAATAAAAAGTTAATTATTCAAGATAATAAATTAATTAATGAAAATTATATATTTGCAGGTCAAAACTTAAAAATAAAGAACGGATTATCTAAAGTAAATGATCATAATAAAAACTTCAAAATTTTTCATATCGTTGAAGAGGGAGAGACCTTGACTGAAATTTCTGCAAGATACGGTTTAAAACTGAATGAATTAATAGAGATAAATAATATAGAGAATCCAAATATAATTAAGAGTGGAAATAAATTAAGAGTAAAAATTAAAAATGATATAGAAAACGATACTTTTATCAAAGAAGAAGAAAATAAAAGGAATATTGAAACTATCAATAAAAAAGATCAATATGGCCCACTTTTAATAAAATCAAAGAATATTAATCTCAAAAGAAGAAAAATCATATTAGAGACCATCCATAACAATGGGAAAGAATTCATATTATCAATAAATTGTAATATGAGACAAATTAACGTGAGAGGTGTTGGAAGAAAATGGAAGGGCTGGATGCCTGCTCAAACAATATTTGAGAAGAAATTATTAAATGATTTCTGTTGATATTTTGATGAATATGTGTAAATAAGAGACATAATTTTTTATTTCTGTAAGTTATTCTTATATAAATATAAGTTAATGCAAATGGAAATTAAAAGAGGAGATATCGTTAGGATAAAAAGAAGAGAATCATATTGGTACAATGAAAAAGGAAAAGTTGCTTCAATAGATAAATCAGGAACCAAATATAATGTAACTGTAAAATTCGATAAGACTAATTTCTATGGTATTAGTGGTACTGATGGAGGTAATAATACTGCAAACTATGCAGAAAGTGAATTAGAACTTTATTAACAATTTGCCAGAATTACCAGAAGTTGAAACTGTAAGAAAAGGTTTAGAAAAAAAAGTAAAAGATTTTATTATTAAAAATATTGAAATTTTAAGACCCTCTACTATTGCCTTTCCCTCAGACAATATTGAGTTTATTGAAGGTGTAATTAATTCCAAAATCGGCGCTTGGGAAAGAAGAGGAAAATACTTGATCGCTTCTTTAAATAAACAATCAAATTTCAAAGAAAATAATAGTTTAACGTATAAAACTAATGGCTATTTAATAATTCATTTAAGAATGACAGGCTACTTTGATTGGCTTGAGACAAAAAAACCACCTTGTAAGTACACAAGAGTTAGATTTTTTGATTCAAATAAAAAAGAACTCAGATTTGTAGACATGAGAAGTTTTGGGCAAATATGGTGGGTAAAAGAAGGATTAAATCCAAAAGAAATAATTAGAGGACTTGGTTCTCTTGGACCAGAACCTTTTGAGGATGATTTTAGTCTAAAATACCTGGAGAGAGAATTCTCTAGAAGAACAAAATCTATTAAGTCAGTCTTACTAGATCAAAAAATAATAGCCGGTATAGGTAATATATATGCTGACGAAAGTCTATTCGAAGCTGGTATCTGTCCTACTAGATCAGCCAAAACAATTAAAAAGAAAGAATTAACAAAATTAAGAAATGCAATTATAAAAGTTTTAAAAAAAAGTATTGGCTCTGGCGGTACTACTTTTAGCGATTTCAGGGATATAGAGGGTTCCAGCGGGGATTACTCTATGCAAGCCAATGTTTACAGGAGAGCTGGTAAAAAATGCAATAAATGCAATAATCCTATTTCAAGAATGAAACTTTCTGGGAGAAGCACACATTGGTGTAAAACTTGCCAAAAATAAAAAAGGTCTGCATTAGCAGACCTTTTCTAAAATTTTTACCTGGCATCGAGCTATTTTTTCAAGGGGCTACCCCCTAAATATCGTCGCCGCTTATGCGTTTCACAA
>TARA_B100000963_G_scaffold35901_1_pt1 | contig 12843 bp, 17 predicted proteins | sample TARA_B100000963 | Tara Oceans TARA_B100000963 (sample SAMEA2622097) | marine metagenome | biome: marine biome (ENVO:00000447); feature: surface water layer (ENVO:00002042); material: "saline water (ENVO:00002010), including plankton (ENVO:xxxxxxxx)" | depth 5 m | reverse complement strand
TTAGAGGATAGAGCAAAATATGAAACCGGATCTTCAATTGGAGAATTATTAGATTTACAACCTGAAACCACTCTTATTTTTGATAACAATGAACAAGTCAAGGAGATAAGAGTTAATACACTACAGGAAGGAGATGAAATCCAAGTGCTTGCTGGAGACAGAATACCTGCAGATTGTATTGTCATCAAAGGAAATTCTCTTGTTGATGTTTCTCACATCACAGGAGAATCAAAGCCAGTGGAGGCTTATAAAGGAAGTAATTTATTAAATGGATCACTCAATTTAAACTCAACTTTACGATTAAAAGTAATAAACGTTGGATCAAAGACATCACTAGCCAAGCTGGTAAATCTAATTGAATCTGTTCAATCTCAAAAACCTTCTATCCAAAGATTAGCAGATCTCGTAGCAGGAAAATTTACTTATTTTGTACTATTTATATCAATCAGTACTCTCATTTTTTGGTGGAAAATTGCTTTTAGATTATGGCCCGATTTACTTACAGCTCATAACACTTATTTATCTACTCAAACAAATCATTCATTGCATTCTGCTTTAGGGAGCAATGCAGATAGCCCTCTTACACTTGCTATACAACTGTCTATAGCTGTTTTAGTCATTGCCTGCCCTTGTGCACTAGGACTGGCTACACCAACTGTGATTACGGTAGCATCAGGCAAAGCCGCAAAAAAGGGAGTCCTTTTTAAAGGTGGAGATAAAATAGAAACCGCATCAAAAATTAATTCAATTATTTTTGATAAAACTGGCACACTAACCAAAGGATTACTTTTTGTTGGTGGTTATTTAGGAAGCGAGGATAATAATTTTCTTTTACAAGTCGCTGCAAGCCTAGAAAGTGAAAGTCGACATCCAATAGCAAATGCTCTTATTGAACAATCGAAGAAACAACATTTAAATTTATTCCCAATTCAAAATATCAATACTGAATCTGGTAGAGGAATCTCAGGTGAATTAAAATCTATTATTGGTGAAGTAAAAGTAGGAAGTCTTCAATGGTTAGAAACAAATAATATTGAAATAACTGCAAAAATAAAATGCTTAGTCAATTCGCCAGAAATGAAAAAATATACAATAATAGGTGTTAGTGTTTCTCAAAATCTTCTTGGCTGTATTTTACTAGGAGATTCTATAAGAGATGATGCTAAATCTTCAATTAAAAAACTACAGGATGATAATTTTCAAATTTACATTTTTAGTGGAGATCGAAAAGAAACAGTAATAGATCTGTGCGAATCACTAAATTGCGATCAAACTAATGTTAAGTGGGGTCTATTACCAGAAGATAAGTTAAAAAATATTGAACAATTAAAATACAAATATAATGTAGCAATGGTAGGTGATGGAATTAATGATGCTCCAGCGTTAGCAGCATCAAATCTTGGCATTGCTGTAGGTTCAGGGACACAAATTGCGAAAGCAAATGCAGATTTAGTCTTAATGGGAGATAAACTCAATGGACTAATAGAGGCTCTAAGAATTTCAAAAAAAACTATAAGAAAAATCAAACAAAATCTATCTTGGGCTTTTGGTTATAATTTAGTTGCAATTCCACTAGCAGCGGGAGTTTTATATCCAAAATTTGGCATTCTTCTTTCTCCATCAATCGCTGCATTATTAATGGCCATTAGCTCTATAACTGTTGTCTTAAATGCATTATCTCTGGATTAAATGAAGGGTAAATTTATCGTTATTGAAGGCATTGACGGCTGCGGGAAAACGACACAAATCAACGAGATTTATAAATGGTTACCAAGCAGTGGTCTTATGAACAAAAATTCAACCGTCATTAAAACTAGGGAGCCAGGGGGAAGCTTATTAGGTCAAGAAATTAGGAAAATAATATTAAACAATAATAAAGAAAATCCTCCATCAAATTTAACTGAACTACTGTTGTATGCTGCAGATAGGGCAGAACATATTTCAAAAATAATTTCACCCGCATTACAAAAAGGTAATTGGGTCCTAAGTGATCGATTTACGGGGTCAACTCTTGCTTATCAGGGTTATGGAAGAGAAATTAACGTTGATGTTATCAAGATATTAGAAAACATTGTTTGTAATGGTTTAAAACCTGATATTACATTTTTTTTAGAAATTAATCCCAAAGAAAGTTTAAATAGAAGACAAAATAGAATTCCTGACAGAATTGAAGCTGAGGGAATAGATTTTTTAAAAAAAGTCAATAATGGATTTAAATTAATTGCTTCAGAAAATAATTGGGAAATAATTCAAGCTTCAGCAGATATAAATTCTATATCAAGGAGGATTCAAAGTTCTTTAATTAAAAAATACTCCTAAAAACAATGAAGCAAATAATAAATAATAAATTATTTTGCGAACTTTTCTTTAAAGAAAAACTTTTAAAAATTATTGAACAGAATACCCTTTCAAATGCATATATTTTCTATGGCCCAAAAAATATTGGAAAAAAAGAGTATGCTATGAAATTTATTTCAGAGTTTATAAAAAGAAATAATTCAGATATAAAAGCTTATGAAAAAATAAAACAAAATAATTATCCTGATTATTTAATAATTGAACCAACTTATCTTGTTAAAGGACTTATAACTAATCAATCAGAAATAAATATTCAAACTAAGCAAACAACCAAACCTTTAATAAGAATAGAGCAAATTCGCAAAATCAAAGATTTCCTCAGTAAAAAATCCTTAGAATCTGAGAAGAAATTCATATTGATAAATGATGCGCATCTTTTCAATGAATCTTCCTCTAATTGTTTACTTAAAACTTTAGAAGAACCAGCAAATGCAGTTTTTATTTTACTAACCTCAAAATTAAATTTATTACTGGATACGATTATCTCTAGATGTCAAATAATAAGATTTAAACCATATTCAAATAAGGAATTAAGAAGCTTTTATGAAAATTCAAAAAATCTTAGTAATGAATTTATTTTAGAGAGTAAGAATATAGAAAATTTAATTTCTATATCCAATGGATCTCCTGGGCAATTAATGGATAACTTGGAACTATGGAATAATATGCATAAAGACATAAAAAATGCTTTTGAATTTCCTTTAAAAGAATATGTAGATATCTTATTATTAGCAAAAAATGTATCAAGTGAATTAAATATCAATGAGCAAAAATTACTATTAGATTATATTCAAAGAAGTTGGTGGGAAATATCAAAAAGTAAAAAGATTGCACAAATTCTTGAAGATATAAAGATAAATTTGAAAGCAAATGTACAACCTAGATTAGCTTGGGAAGTAGGACTTCTTAAAATAAAGTTATTAGATTTTTAATTTATGTATTGATTAAATTTGATGCTCTTGAGTTAAAAAATTCTTCCCTAGCAGTATCTACTTGATTGCCCGTTGGAAGCTCTAAACAATAACCAGCTCCATAAACTGTTTTAATAAATCTGGGTTTTCTTGGATCAGGTTCTAATTTTGTTCTAAGGTGTCTTACATGAACTCTTATTGTCTCAATATCATCATCTGGCTCATATCCCCAAACTTCTTTCAAAATTAAAGAAGGAGAAACTGTTTGACCATGTCTTTGAAGCAAACAATGTAGTAATTCAAATTCTAAGTGAGTTAATCTAACAGGCGATTCAAACCAAATAACCTCAAATCTTTCAGGGACTAGGGTAAGAGGACCAAAATTAAGTATCTCTTGTTGGTTAGTAGAATTAAGTGCGGCCCTATTGGTCCTTCTTAAGAGTGCTTTAATACGCACATGTAATTCTTCTAAATCAAATGGCTTAGTTATGTAATCATCAGCACCTGAATTAAAACCTGTAACTTTATCCTTCAAGCCACCTAAAGCTGTAATCATCAATATAGGTATACTCGATGTTCTTTCGTCTCTTCTTAGTCTTTGACATAAAGTAAGACCGTCTACATTAGGAAGCATTAAATCAAGAAGAATGATATCAGGTGAATATTGCAAAGCGAGAGCTTGACCTTTAATTCCATCATCAGACTTAAGTACATCAAAACCAGAGTGCTCAAGGTGACCCGCGACAAGTTCTCTCATGTCGCGATCATCTTCAATTAAGAGGATTGTAGTTTTCATATATCATTCAAAGATTAAATTTTTAATATTCTCTCAATAATTTTTACTTATTGCAGAAATAGCCTGAAATCATTGCTTAGCTAAAAAACTATAAAAACCCAATTATATCAGTACTTTAAGCCAATTAAGCAAAGCTTACAGGAGATATAACTTTATAAATTCTTTCGTTTTTTTTAATTATTGCTTAATAATACACAATATTTTTTGATGACCGATGGCTTAATTCTGGACATAATGAAAATATAATCATAAATTAAAAATTTAGCATTCTGATAAAAAGTAAGATTATATGCTGTTTGAAGTAAACAAATGTTTATTTTAATTAGATAAGAATTTGTGTTATAAAAAATATAAATTAATCAATAAATGGCTAAAAAAAAATTTGACCATACAAGTTTAACCAACAAAGAGCTTGAATTAATAAAAGATTTATATATTGATCAAAAAGTCAAAAGCATGAATAATGATGAGTTAAAAAATTTCGCGAAAGAAAATATAACACTGCAAATTAAAAGCACAATAGGCAATGAGGAAGAGATAGAAGCATGGGATGAAATGGAAAGTTTTTTTAAAGAAGATTTTGAAAACATTATCAAAAGCGTACAAATACAGTTTCATTCTGAGAAAGAATTGGACTTAAAAACTAATGAAATGTCTAAAAAAGAAATGATATTGGACTCAACAAATAAAGATGACTCAAAAAAAATAGATATGTGGGAAGATTAAATAAAAAATATCTTTTTCAAAAGTTAAAGAAAAAAAGGACCAATTAAGGTCCTTTAAAAATGATTATTTCAAGTGTATCCATGTTCCCACTTAAAAAATCATTATCTCCTACACACAATAAATACATTAACCCATATTTATACATTATGCGAATCCTATATGGCTACCTAAATCAACTGTCACATGTGACAGTTGATTTTCAAACTCAAGCATTATTTGGATTTCTTAAAACTTAAGTAATAATTTAAACAGATTATTCAGAGAAATTAAAATAAAAAATCTTTTGACATAAATGAATCCTTTACAGTCAAGACGCGTCAACTACTTTAATTTATATTCATTGACGAGTATCTCTTTAATGAGTCCTAAATCAGATGAAAACAGACCATATACATCGGACTCTCCAGTCTCGAGAGAATACTCAAAGACTTTCATTGTGGCTTCATATATTTGTTCTTTAGATGCTCCAATATCCTCAATACCACCTTTACCATAAAAAGAAAAAACATATTCTTGGAATTCCTTTATATTTTCCTCTAAAGCTGCCGAATTAAATTTCATAATAGGTCTTAAACATTACTACCCAAGTTACATGAGTTAATTAAAAATTATGATCACAAAAAATCTAAATACAAGCTTTTATATAATATTTATCGGTTAAAACAACTTATTTAATGAGAAAAAATATTTATTGATAAAGCTTAAACGCAATAATAAGCGATAATTTAATGAAATAACATTGATTTATATTATTAAAAAGGATAATGAAAAAAATTAAGAATCCTATTATTTTACTGGGCGGTTTTCTAATCACAGAAGAAGCTTATATTGATATGAGAAATACAATTAGAGATTTTTTTAAAAGAGATATATACTTTGTAAATATTACTAGAAATGATTGGTTAAAAACCAATTCATTGAAGGGTTGGAGTAATATCCTTGATAAGGTAGAAGAAAAGGCATTAAATATTATAAATATTGAACAAGGAGAAAAAATAGATTTAATTGGTCACAGCTCAGGAGGTGTAATTCTAAGACTCTTTCTCTCAAATGAAATTTTCGATAATAAAATTTATAATGGTCAAATTTTTACTTCAAACTTAATAACTCTAGGAAGTCCTCATCAAGCTTTAAGAGCAACAAAGCTTAGAAAATTTGTTGATCAAAAATATCCTGGTAGTTTTTTTAAAAGTGTAAACTACATCTCTATTGGAGGTAAATTAAAAATTAACTCTAATGAAACATCATTAGTTTCAAAATTTTTGGCAAAAAGATTTTATAAATCAATATCTGGCAATCCATGTGAAGATGGCGATGGTTTAGTTCCTTTATCTTCCTCATTACTTGAAGGTTCTCAGAAAATTGTTATTCAGAATTCAGCTCATAGCGGAATATTTGGAAAACACTGGTACGGTACACCCTCAAATACGAAAGCATGGTTCTCAAAAATTATTTGGAGATAATACATAATGCTTCCTAAAATATAAAATGTTCTGTTAACTATAGTTTTAATAACACTAATGGCAGAGAAAAAACTGTTCTAGATACTTGTTAAAAAACAAGAAATCAATAAAAAATAAAGCAAAAAAAATAGTCTGTCACTGATTATTATATGGTCTTTATGAATTTTATAATTATAAATAAATTTGTTCTGGAATGATCGTATTTTAATACCAGGGAAAATTAAGAACTTAATATTGAGAAAAGTACTATAGTCAAGGAGACTTATAAATTATTTATTAATAATTTATAATCAAAAAGTTTTCCTGAGTTATTGTAAAAATAAATAATTGCTGAAAATAGAATAACAGTAATGATTGATATCAAAAGAAACAGCAAAAAAGAGCCCATAAAAGCAACTGGAATAAGAGTAAAATCATCTTCATGTTATTCCCCTAATCAAAAAGAAGATTTCAAAATTAGTAGAGGAAAGTTTTATAATTTCTTATCATGCCAGAGATGTTTTTATCTTGATAGAGTTAAAGGACTCGAGGCACCCGGTACTCCAGGTTGGAGTTTAAATGAGACAACAGATATACTTCTAAAAAAAGAATTCGATTTTTGTAGGGCAAAACAAATACCTCATAGAATATTTATTGAAAATAAATTAACCAATTTAGTCCCTTTTGATCACCCAGATATTGATGCCTGGCGTGATTCACTACATAGAGGTTTAAAAATTAAGTATAAAAATTCTAATATTATTCTGACCGGTGGTATTGATGATGTTTGGCAAGATAAAAATACTAAAAAATTAATTATTGTAGATTATAAATCTCAAGCAAAACTTGGCAGACTAGATAAAACAGACTATCTAAAAGATCCATATCATGAAGCATATAAAGTACAGATGGATTTTTATGCATATCTTCTCTCAAAGATGAATTTTGATATTGATAAAATATCATTTTTCTTAGTTTGCAATGCCAGAAGGGATGCTAGTTCATTTAATAAAAAAATGGAATTTGACGAATTCTTAATACCATATACTTGGAACACCAATTGGATTGAAAAAAAAATAGATGAGATGATTTCTTTAATTAATAATGATCAAATACCTGAAGCAAATCCATCATGTAAGAATTGTGCATATGCAGATCAGTATGCAAAATCAATTTATAAAGAATTAGATAATGAAATAATAGAATTACAAGGAAGTCTTTTTAATTATTAAAGCTGTCACATGTTTGATATATTAATGATTAAATAAAATATCCATACTATAATTATTTCTTATTTAAACTAACTTTTAAAAACATTATTTTCTTGTTATTTTAAAAATTATTCTTTCAATAAAATGCATCTACCCATAAATCAGCAAAATGTTCTCATTACAGGAGCAGGAAGAGGTTTAGGTTCAGAGATCGTAAAATCTTTTTATCGAGAAGGGGCAAAAGTTATTATAAACTTCCGAAAATCATATGATAGTGCAAAGAAATTAAAAAATAGTCTTGGAGACAATGCAATCTTACTTAGGGGAGATATAAGAAATAAAGAAGAAGTTTTAAACATGCAAAAGAAATTATCTGGAGATGGAATAGAAATTAATACTATTATTCATAATGCAATTAATGACTATAAATTCAATGGAGATCAAAGAAAAAGGATTAATGAAATAAATTGGCAAGATTTTCAAGATCAAATTGAAACTAGTCAAAAAGGATTTTTAAATCTAATTAAAGTTTTCACACCATCAATGAAAAATAAATCTTTTGGGAGAATAATATCAATAGGTACTAATTTATTTCAAAATCCTGTTGTTCCGTATCATGATTATACCTCTGCTAAGGCTGGTCTATTGTCAATAACAAGGACTGCTGCAATGGAATTAGGTGAATTCAACATAACAGTTAATATGATTTCAGGTGGTTTATTAAAACTAACTGACGCAAGCAAGGGTACACCTGATGAGGTGTTTGATTATATTAAAAGTATCACTCCTTTAAGAAAAGTTACTACTACAGAAGATTTTTCAGATGCGGTATTATTTTTTGCATCCCCTTGGTCAAGAGCTGTTACTGGACAAAACTTAATTGTAGATGGAGGACTAGTATTAAATTGACAAAATCTAATAAGATTTCTACTAAAACTCTATTAAGAAATTTTCGATATACTAACAAATTACAAATTACAATTACAAATTAGATATTATTTTATATAAGAAAATTTGTTTAAAAAATATTATTTAATCAAATTCAATCTTTATTATTTATGGAAAAAAAAATACCACCCCATATAGTATTAAATTCAAGCAAAGAAGTCATATTCTATATTTCTAATAAAAGTAAAATTAAAATTGATAAAGATTTATGGTTGCAAAAACTTGATTTACTTAACTATAAAGTAATGATAATTAATAGCGAATGCATTTTTAATAGACTTAAGGACAATGATTATTGCGACATTTAATAAATTTATAAAAGTAAAAATAAATTAAATGATTAATAAAGGATTATTTAGAAATATTCAATCAAAAAGAAAAGTATTAATTTCAGGTTGTGGATGGTTCGTAGGAAAGATTTCATTAAGGTATATCAGCAGACACTCTTGTACTAGTGGAATTTTAGATGAAAAAGATTTTGAGTTTGAGGAAGATAATTTAAAAGAACAAAAGCAATATCTAAGCTTTTCAAATTCGCTAAGTTTAATTCTAAAGAACTTGGAAAATGGAGAACAAGAGATTTATGAATTTAAGAATTTGAAGAAATTAGGAATTTACAGAGGTAGATTAAATCCAGAAGATTTAACATTAACTAATTCTTTTGAGGAAATTCCTAGATTCTGCATAAATCATAATGAGTATGAAGATGAAGAATACTATTTAGAATGCCAAAAATATTGGACAGGTATTTATGGGCAATTCTCATTTGAAGAGGGAGAAAAAGTTGACTTTAAAAAATTTGATATTGATATTAAAAAGATTGATACTGGTTTTACGTTTTACGAATGGGTATGCGAAGTAAAATATCAAGGTAAAAACAGAGAAAAAGGAAATATTAAAACGAGTCAAATAAAAAAAAGACTCAAAGTTAAAACATAACCATATAAAATATAAATTATTAAAAGAATATGATTATAATAATTTTGGAAATTAATTTTAGGTAAAAGTAATTTTTTTTAAATGCAAAAATATAATCAAATAATGTATAAATTTTACTTTAATAATGAGAATGTTTTACTACTAAAATTATAAATTTATTAATAGAATAAAAGAACTTACTAATTAATAATATTCAAATTAATAATGACAAGAAAATCAGAATATACTAACTTGTATAAAACAAAATTTGGTAAAAAACCAATACCATTTCCGCATATTGTAGTTGAGAAAAAGAAAGAAGTTTATTTTCGGATAATTTCAGGATGGCCAGCCACTCTTGCAGTAAAACCAATAATGAGAGAACATTTCCCAGATGACTATAAAGGTTATATCGCTTCAGATAAAACCTGGAAAAAATTAATGAAAGATTTGCCTCCACACTTTATAATTGAAAAAGATAAAAAAGTTGTTTTTCTAATCAAAAGTATTTTTCCAGAATTTATAACTTTAAGAAAGTATATGTTTAACTTTCCAAAAGAATATAAAGGAATAGTAATGAGATCTGAAGAAAGTTTTTATAAAATGCGAATAAATGCAAATAATTGATTAGAAAATAAAACCTATCTCGTGTTGAATTAAATTTACTGACAGTTTATAATTATTTTCTGTACAAATTATAAGAAATTATTGTTAAATAAGAATCTATTATATTTACTATTTAATAATATACTTTGGATAAAGTAATATTAATATCATTCAGATATATGATTTCATTCAAAATTTATTTGAATATTTGAATATACATTTTTTTATTATAAATAACTATTATTTTTAATACTAAATATATAAAAGAGTATTCTCTTTTAATTCTATTTTAATTATATTTTAATTATATTTTAAAATTCTTTTTACAAATTCTTCTAAATTAATTTTTGAATAATTAAAATAAAAAACTAATCAGATCTATTTCCATAATGATATTTTGTTATTTATGTATATAAAATAGAGAAATCTTAAGGATATTTTTTATAAAAAATTGAAATTATTATCCACAAATTAGAAGAATATATTCATTGCATATTAGATAGAAAGCACTTTTATAAAGATAAATAGGATTGATTTTATCAAGGACATAAATATAGTGAGTAAGGTATTAAATAGATTGAAAAAAGAATATATTATTTAATGATTAAAAATTTCAATAATTAAGAGTTCATGGAGATGTTCCGAAGACTTCTCAGATTTATTTTTTTTCATACAAAATAAAAGGATGAATGATCCAACCCTTATTATTTCTATGGTCCTCGGTTTAGGTGGGGTATTTGTATTAATAAATTCCTTTAGTGATGACGATGATGATGGAGATAATAATGGAGGAACTTTTATTTATAATCTTGAACCTATTAAAGTAGGAAATAACTAATCTTTTAATTTAATAATCTTGAAGTTCTTCAAATTCAAAATCTTTTATTTCACCAAAAGATGTATTAATTTTTATTTGTTTTGGGAATCCAGAATCTTCTGCAATACTAATCCAAGCTTCTTTATCTTTATCATTTAAAAAAAGATATTCCTTAAACCATATTTTAAGACCTTTACATTTTGAAGCGTCTTCATCATCATCTATTCCAAAGAAATAAAATATTTCCATATAATTTCCAAAGAAATTATCGCCACTCCAATAATCCATAGTTTGTTTGGAACCAAATTCATCATTAAAAAATGCTTCATATTCATGAGATTTGAAATCATTAAATAATTGCGGATTTTTTTTCTGAATATCATCACCAATAATTAAGATTAACTTTTTATCAATCATTAGAGTTTACAATTCAAAGAAATTTCTTCATAAATATAAGATAAAACCAAATTAATATGTGATTCATACTTTCTAGTCATTACATTCAATTCACAATTACTTTGAACTGTTTTAAAAATTTATTTTTAAAATTATTAAATTTTTCAAATAAAGTAATTAGAGCAAGAAGATATTTAAAATTGCGAATAACCCTGAAATGTTAAGAAACTAAAAAAGCAACTTAAGATTAATAGTGAAAAGTATATAAGATTATTTAATATTTTCTTTAAAATGAGAAAATATAAATTATTTATCAAAAAAAATAGTTTAATTAAGTAATTTTTTTTTAATAAATAAACAACCAAATTTCGTTTCAATTTTAAATAAATAAAAATAGCTTCTTAGACTAGACAAAAATTTTATTAACGTGAAACTATGAATATAAATAAATATTATGAAAAATCAAATATCCTCGAAAACATATTCGTCAAATAAGATAGAAGATGCTGGATTTTCATTTATTGAAATTATTTTAGTCGTAATAATTACCTCAATAATTACATCAATTTCTTTCCCAATAGTCAGCTACAGTAAAAATAAAATTTATCTAAGAAAATCATTTAAAGAGTTCGATAACAAATTATTCTTGTTAACTAAATAATCTCATTTATCTAATAAATTTAAAAACCTAAAAAATTTATCAATTATTCCTTTGAATAATCAACTAATCCTATCATTCTTAATATGTATTTTCTCATTCTTTTTCTTTAAAAAATTCAAATTTAATATCAAATTTACTTACTAAACCTACGCTTATAAGTAATAATCCAAGCGCAATTTGAGGTGTAATGTGTTCCATATCATTAATTATTTATATAAATCTAATATAAATTTTAGTTTTCAATCAGAAATTAATGGATCTCAAATCAAAGAATAATAAGTTGTGATAATTAAAAAGCCAAAGAGAATAAATTAAAGGTAGTGAGCTTTTATAGTGGATTATTAATTTTTAATATTTTATTTTTTATCAATTCGGAAATTAATTTGATAATAAAATTTGCTTACAAAAATATATGAAAAGTAAATTTTTAAAATAATAAAGTGATATGTTGTATTCCTTATCTTGAAATTAGAGATCTAAATTATTTGAATTTCTTTTGACTCTTGAATTCTTTAATCCCATCATTTAGAAATAAAGTTCTTTAAGTAAAAAAATTATTACTTAAGCAAAAACACTCTTTAAATAGAATAAAAATGAAGCGACAATACAATTAAACACCAAAGAAATTTTATGAAAATTACCACTCCTTTCACTATTCTTAATCAAGATTTTAATGAGGTAGATTTTATAAGACATGCAATTAATTTAAAGAAAAATTCTTCTACTGAAAGATTTAATGAATACTATAGAACAATGTTCAAATCTGATCCTTGTATTATTTATTTTGACGAAGGTACTCCAACGATAAGTAATGGATATGTTTAATTTAGGTGACAGATTGAAACTACTAGAAGAGAATTATTTGACATAAGAACTTGATTTTATATCTTCTATTCTTACTGCATTTGGTGAATTTTTAGTTGCGATAATATACGCCATATATTTTGTTTTACTGCCATAAGAGTGACCCATACTTTTTGTTATTTTGCCCTTATCTCTTATATTAGTAATTCCTTCATTTAAATATTGTTCTTCAGTTAGATCAATGACATA
>TARA_B100000963_G_scaffold935_1_pt1 | contig 12850 bp, 7 predicted proteins | sample TARA_B100000963 | Tara Oceans TARA_B100000963 (sample SAMEA2622097) | marine metagenome | biome: marine biome (ENVO:00000447); feature: surface water layer (ENVO:00002042); material: "saline water (ENVO:00002010), including plankton (ENVO:xxxxxxxx)" | depth 5 m | reverse complement strand
TTAATCGTGACGCTGGTGGTGTAGGTAGTGTTGCTACAGGTCAGATACCACAGGTAGCTGGCATTAAGCTTGTTAAGTCTCAGCACATCAAGGATGTGAGAACAGACCTATCAAGTACAACTACAGGTGACGGAAGTTCTGCTGTTAAGAATGATCCGTTTGGTGGCAATGGTGCAGGATACAATGGTGATCTTTCAGCTACTGCAATCATCGGAGGACACCCAGCAGCGGTTGGAACTGTTTCCTTATTGGACCTTACTACTCAGTCAGAGTACAGTATTGCCCATCAAGGTACATTGTTCCTCGCAAAGTACGGCCTTGGACACGGAGTCCTTAGACCTGAGTGCGCTGTAGAAATTACCTTATAATATCTACAAACACTTATAAACATCACAGAGGGTGGGAGTCATAATATGGCTCCTGCCCTTTTCTTTTTTCTTACAAAACAAACAACTCACATTAACAAAAATATGGCAACACTTACGACACAGCTTGAGGCTGTAAATACAATGCTAGGCTATATAGGAGAAGCTCCAGTCAACAGCATAAGTAACGCACAGGAACTTCCCGTCTCAGCTGCCCTCGCTGTTACTGTTCTTGCAGAAACTTCAAGAGAGGTCCAAAGTGAAGGCTGGCATTTTAATACTGAGAAGAAAATTAAACTGGATGGAAACGCATCTACAGGAACGATAACTTTAGACGAAGACATCCTACAGGTAGACCACGAGGGTTCTGATGATGTTGACCTAGTACAGCGTGGAAGATCACTTTACAATAGAACAGATAACACAGAGGTATTTACAAGCCCTGTTGAAGTTACTGTAGTAAGACTGTTAGATTTTGACAAACTTCCAGAACAAGCTCGCAGATATATAACACTTAGAGCAACCCGATCTTTACAAGCTAGACTTGTAGGTTCAAGAGAACTTGAAGCTCTCATTATAAGAGACGAATTTGCAGCAAAGGCTAATCTTGAAAGAGCAGATAGTGCTAATGCTGATAGAACAATTTTTGATAACTTCGATGCCGTCACTAGAATAGGTATCAATAGAAACTACGATTTAAATTAAAATAATGGCTTTAATTAATACTTCACTTCCAAACCTTATCCAGGGTGTTAGTCAACAACCAGATACGCTTAGATTTGACGGACAGTGCGAAGATCAGATAAACGCTTTGTCTTCTGTAGCTGATGGACTAAAAAAGAGACCCAATACAAGGTTCATAAAGGAACTTGAATCTTCACCGCTAGCTGACGGAGCCTTTGTTCATTTTATCAATAGAGACAAGCAAGAGCGTTATGTTCTTATAATAAACAACAACACGCTAAAGGTTTACAATATACTTACAGGAGACACTGTTGATTCTGAAACAATAAATTCTGGAGACTATCTACATATAGCTGATAACAAAAAGCCAAGAGATATATTCAAAGCGTTAACTGTAAACGACAACACTTTTATTCTTAACACGACTAAAAACGTAGGAAGAACAAACTCAAAGAGCAACGAGTTTACACACGCTGACAACAACAAAGCTCTTATTTTTGTTAAACAGGGACACTTTAAAACTCGTTACAATATAAAAATTAAACACGGAAGTAATACAATAAAAGCTTCTTATGGTTCGGGAGACAACACTAGCAGTGGTTCTGGAGTAAAGTCTCAAGCAGGACTTATAGCTAAAAAGTTAAGGGACGCATTAAACGATTCTTTAACCGAAGTTAATGGACATGGGTTTACTTTAGGAGATGTAGAAGGAATAGGAACTGGAGCAGGAGAAACAATAGTTAAAGAGGACTACCTTTCTTCTAGTGGATCTTTTTCAGATGACACAGATTCTAGATTTCTTTTTCCTATCTTTGAGATATCAAGAACAGACCAAACTCCTTTTGAAATAACTGTATCAGATTCTAAGTCAGGCACAGCACTTGGATTGGCTTACAAAGAAGTAGGTTCAATAAGTGACTTGCCCAAGGTAGCTCCTGACGGGTTTAAAATTAAAATTAGGGGAGACGTTGAAGCAGGAGAAGACGATTACTATGTAAAGTTTAAAACCAATGATAACTCTACAACTGGAGTTAGCGACGGAGGATACGTTGAAGATGTAGGATTTGGTGAGTTCATTCAACTCGATGGAAACACGCTTCCTCATAAACTTGTAAATACATCTCCTAATAATTTTACATTTGGAGCCTGTACCTGGACAACAAAACAAGCAGGAGACAATGATACAAACCCCTTCCCTTCCTTCTTTAACGCTTCGTCAGGAAATATATCATCAGGAAATGATGGAGACAGGAAAATTTCAAACCTGTTCTTTTTCAAAAACAGATTAGGATTCCTTTCAGAAGGTAGCGTCATATTATCAGAAGCAGGAGAATACTTTAACTTCTTCAGAACAACTGTAAGAACCTTATTGGACTCTGCTCCTATTGACGTAAACGTAGCTAGTACAAAAGTTACAAAACTAAAGTCAGCAGTAGGATTCCAAGAGAACCTTATCTTGTTTGGAGAACGTGGACAATTTGTTCTTAAAGGAGGAGATCTACTCACTCCCAAAACAGTTTCAATAACACCAGTCACAAACTATGAAACTGACACAAGTACTACACCTCTTGAGCTTGGAAGTTATGTTTACTTTCCGTTTACTAGAGGAGGCTTCTCTGGCATACGTGAGTTCAGTATAAATGCAAACTCTGACACTTATGACTCGGTTGAAATAACAGGCCATGTGCCAAAATACATACCTTCAACTATAATGGACATGGTAGGTTCAACAGCAGAAAATGCTATATGTGCATTAGCTAAAAACGAAACCATCATATTAAGTAATAAAAATTTTGAAACTCCTGAGGGGTCAAGCGAAGCTCAAGCTTCCTCGAAAAGAGTAGGTAATAATATATTAGCACATTCAGCTGGTCCTTGCGATACTACAGCAAGCCCTTCCAGGGACATAGGAGGCAATGGACAAGCAGCAGGTTCTTTGATTACGAGAGAAGCATTTGGTAGCACTTTTGTTGGGGCATTTGAGAGTGAAACTTCTGGTTCATGTGATGCAACTCGTTTCAGCATGGGACTATTTAGATTTGAAAATGTTGATATACAAAGAGGAGCAGAAGTTAGATCATCTAAATTAAGCTTAATATTAAAATCAAAAAATATACCTACTGGTGGTATGACTTTTGCCTTGCAAGGAATAGACGTTGACAATTCACCAGCTTTAACAAAATCAAATTACCAAGGATTACTTAACAATCTTACAACAGCTACAGTCAGCATAGATGAAAACACAATCAATAGTATAGACGTTGACGCACAATTTGATTTAGATGTAAAAGACGTTGTTCAAGAAATAGTAAATAGAAGTGGTTGGTCATCTGGCAACGCTATAACCTTAATGCTTCATGTTACTAGTACAGTTCCAGCAGTGCCTGTTACATCTATCGGTATTGGAGTTGGAACCAAGGCTGGAACAAATGAATCTGCCAATCTTAACATTGAAACTCCTGTTGTGGATACTTCTATTCAAAAGGACATGTTTGTTTACAAGTACTACTGGGAGGGCCAAAGTAAAGTACTAGCTAGCTGGTCCAAGTTTACGTTTCCTTTTACCATTGTAGGTTTTGATTTTATTGAAAGCGATATCTTTATTGTTTGTAAAAAAAGCAATAAGACTATTCTAGTAAAGATGCCTATGGAAGAAAAGCTTGTGGACACTGGCGCAGCCTTTAATACTTACCTAGATCTAAGAGAAAGTGCTACTGTTACAAACGGACAAATCACTCTCTCATTCACTCCAGAAAGCGATGATGTAATTCAAGTATACACAAGAGAAGATTCTAACACAGGAACCAAGGCAGGAGCTTTGATACCTTGCACTGTTAACGGAACCACTGTTACAGTAGATACCAGTCATAACAACACGCCAGTGTGGGTAGGTGTTAAATACACCATGAGTTACACCTTCAGTGAGCAGGTCTTTAGACAGAGGGCTAATCAAAGAAAGAGTCCATCAGGATACCAGAGGCATTTCTTAAAGGGAGGCACTTTGTTCTTTGATGACACTGCAAGCTTTAAAGTAGAAGTCACACCAAAGGCCAGACAGACATATAACAACGTATTCTCTAGCAACATCGTTGGAAGTACTGTTATAGGAACACTTCCAATTGAATCTGGTTCGTTTAGTTTCCCCATCATGTCTTCAGCAAAAGACACTACAATCAAAATAGTAAACGATTCAGCGTTGCCTGGTAACTTCCAGTCAGCAGAGTTTGAGTCATTTATCCACACTAGAAGTAGGCGTGTTTGATAAATCAGTAATTAAGTATCCATCGCTTGAGATTGTTGAAGCGCACCCAGATCACGCTGATTACCTTGCACCAAAGCTTCGTGCAGGAGACAACATGGAATGCATGTGCATGGGAAGGAAACCCTTAGATGCTTTACATCTTGCTTTTGTTCACGACTTGGCAACGTTGACAATTCTTAACAACAAAGGAAAACCAATCGGAATGTTTGGTGTTGGTGAAGGAGATATGTTTCCGTACCTATGGATGCTTGGGACTGATGAGATATCCAAGAGATACAAAAAAGAATTTGTGAAGTACTCAAAGACTTGGGTTAATGAGTTGTTGAAACTAGTGGGAGGAATGGCAGGAAACTTTGTCTATAAATACAACAGGCCAGCAGTGCGTTGGCTTCGTTGGGTTGGAGCAGAGTTCCTAGAAGAAGTCGAGTTCAACAAAGAACCTTTTTACAACTTTATATTAATTAACAATAATAACGAAGAAGAAGAAAAATAATTTATGTGTACACCAGTAGCAGTATCAGCACTTGTAGGAGGAGCGCAAACAGTTTCCTCTATTGTGGGCCAAAGACAGCAAGCAGAAATGCAGCAGCAAGCCCAAGCAACGGCTTCAGCCCAAGAACGTCAAAGATACATGGCAGAAGTATCTGCGATGCGAACTCAACAGCAACAAGAGATGGTTGCAAGAGCGCAGAGAATACAGGAAGCGTCTAACAGAGGCATGGAAGCTAGAGCAAGAGCTAGAGTAGCAGCAGGAGAGTCTGGAGTATCTGGACTAAGTGTTCAAGCACTTTTAGGAGACTTTTCTAGACAACAAGCTCAATACAATTTCTCAGAACAACAACAGGCAGAGATGACTGATGTTAACAGACAGATTCAATTAAAGGAAGCAGGAACAGGATTTAGCAGAAACATGCTTCGTATTAACAGACCAATAGAACAACCTGATTACCTTGGGGCAGCCCTTGGAGGAATACAAACAGGATTAAGCACTTACTCATCACTCACTAAATAATAATTTTATGGCAACAAGACCTCAAACAAACTTAGATCTAAATCAAGTAAGCTTACAGCCCACAGTTAGAGGTGCAGGACGAAACCAAGTGTTTACTGCTCCTTTACCAAGATTAACTCAAGCACAAGTTTTAGCAAAAAACCTAGCTCAGTTCAGTACAGTTTTAGGACAGTTTAGTAACGTTCAAAGACAAAGGGCAGAGATTGACGCATTAACTAAAGTTAGTAATGAAGAAGTAAAAGCTCAGATGGCAGGAGCAGGAGGCAAAGAAATGAGCCTGTTAGACAAGATAGGTTATGAGAAGAAATACAACGAAACACTTTACAGTAGAGGATTTCAATTAACTGTAAAACCTTTGCTTTCAAAGTTATCCTCTGACATAAAAAAACAAGGAGTAGAAAGACTAGCTGACCAAGGATTGTTTGATGAGTATATTAACAGTGGCCTTGAAAACATTGAGCAACAGATAAGAGAAAACATTAAAGATAAGCCCTTTATGGCTGACATTCATAATGCAATGTGGTCCAAAGCAAGTGCTGATTTTTATACAGAAGAATCTGAAACTTATGATGAGAGAAGAGACGCTTATCTGAACGACGCAACAGTTGATGTTTTCGCAAGAGACTTTCCAGATCCAATAGCAAATGATGAAGAAAAAACTCTAAATCAAATTCAAACTTACTTTAATAGTTTTGACGAAATATTTCAAGAAAGAGGGGTTCCAAACAGTAAGATAAAATCTCTGTTCATTGACATGACTAGTAACAGGATAGAGGCACTAGCAATGGCAGGTAAAATAGAAGAGGCTAGGCTTCTTACAGGCACTATTCAAAGAACATCTGTAAATAAAACTCCTCTATTTAATGATACTACAACATCACTAAAAATAGAAAAACTTAAAAGACTTGTAGATACCGAAGAGGATAAACTATTTTCTAGGAATTCAAAAATTGACGATAACATAATTGAAAACATTTATAATACAGCAATAGGGCCAGAGATAAGAGATTTAAGATTTGACTTCAATGCAGCTAAAGAAGGCGCAGATGTGTTAGATGTGTTTCCAGGGGCTATTCAAGTTACACCAGAGATTACATCCCATTTTGTAAATCCAAAGATAAAACGATTGGGAGAAATAAGGGATCTTTCAGACAATGAGTTGATCGCTTTATATCCTTCTTTGGATGATAAAGACAACCCAGGTCTTATTACAAAGTTTAGAGAAGACTTGTATACTAGACAGCAGGTAGAAGAAAGAAAGGAAGAAAGAGATCTAGAAGCTCTAACTGAAGATGGAAATGTCGGAGCAGCACTTGATGCTATTATGCCCGAAGATTTTACTATAGGAGATTTTGATAATAAGGCTGGATATGAAAAATTTGATAAGCTTGTACAAGCAATAAAAGATCCCGACCCTAAAAACCGTACATTAACCTATAGGTTGCGTTTTAAACAGGTTCAAATTCGTCGAGAAATATTTACAAAGGCTAAACAAAAGTTTGATAGGGAGATGCGAAGGAAAGCTAGAGAACTAATCTACATAAACGATCCTGATATGGGACCAGGAAGAAGAGAAGAGTTTATGCAGAAATATGCTCCAAAGGTAGCCAGAGGAGTATTCAACCAAGCTGTAGACGAGTTTCGAGAATACATGGAAGAAGAGCAATCCCGTCTTTCCAATTTAGCTGGATCTCAAAATCAAACAACAAGAAATACTAGAATTACACCAGAGGAACAACAAAACATAGCAATTGGAAGTATAACAGAAGAAGAGCTTATCGAAAATAAAGACAGGGAACTTCTAGCAAGAAAGGATACTTTTCCAAACGATGGTAACAACAAGCCTGATGTTAGCATTGAAAGTAACTTTGGAAGTGCCGATAATAATCAAACACTTTTAGGAGGGCTTTTTGACGTTAAGTATGAGGAAGAAGATTTAAACGGCTACAACACTAAATTTAATAATGTAAGAAAAGAAGGATTGTTCAGAAATGAAAAAGAAAAAGTAGATGAGTTCTTCAGTAATTTAAAGACAATAAGAAGTAACATAGATTTCGCTCCTTCTTACTTAAAGACGCTAAGAGAAGGCACTGTGGTTTCTCCCTTTATAGGAGGATCCCCTGGAGTCCTTGGTGCTGTTGACGCAACTGAGGAAGCTTCTGGAGCTTTGATGAATGAAAGAAGAATAGCAATCGGAAGGTTAATTTTAGAGACAGGACTTACAGAAGAGGAAGCAAAGAGAGGTATTGCAATTTTTGAAGGAGACGATGTTGGGTATCCAATAGATAATATTATAAGAGTTAATTATAATAAGATGTCCATACTCACTTTGAATACCATAAAAAACTTCAACGCTAATATTGTAGATGCAGTAAACACTGTAGAAGAGATTATTAAGAAAAACGATATGCTTGCTACACCAAGAGAGTTTGTAGACGCACAAGAAAAGATAATTAACGACTACACTTTACCAGAACAAGAATAAAACAAACAACTCAATCAATCACCACTAATTAAAATTTATGGCATTTTCAGATCTATATAAAAAAGGAGTTTCATCTTTTGCTAAAGAAACTGTTAATCCTAGAGCTATAGGAAACAAAGCTGGCTCTGGGGTTACACAGGCAAGTCAAAGTACTCCTAGTCCTGTTCCTCAAATGCAAGAAGAACAGCAACAGGAAGAAGAAGAAGGTTTAAGTTTACTCGATACTGTTGGAGACATTGCACTTGCTCCTATTAGGGGGGCTTTCGAGGCTGTTGAAAGTGCTGCCAATGTTCTACCAGGAGTAGACGTTACATTAAATCCTATTGGCAATAGTAAGAGTACTGTAGGAGGATTTGTAGAAGGAATGTCCCAGTTTATTGTTGGATTTATTCCTGGGTTAAAAGTTGCTAAAGGTGTTGGATACTTAGGCAAAGCTGCAAAAGGTAAGTTCATAACTAAGTTTATGAAGGGCAGTAAGACCGATAAACATTACCAGTCAACTATGGCAGCTAGAAAAGCTATGGCTGAAAAGGATACTAAAACAAGCTTTGGTAGAATAGTTGGAGCTTCAGCTTTCTCAGACTTTGTAGCCTTTGAAGGACAGGAGGCGAGACTTAGTGATCTTGTTCAAGACACAAGATTAGCCAACCCTATTACAGAATTTTTACAGTACGAAGGAAACGAAGGTGACTCTGAATACGTTGGAAGATTTAAAAACCTAATGGAAGGAGCAGTTATTGAAGGGATTACTGGAGGGTTGCTATTTACGTTTGGACTAGGTGTTAAAGGAATAAAAGCTTATAGAGATGCTTTGGCTAAAGGTAAGACTCCAAAAGAAGCAGAAAAGGCTGGAGCAGACGCAATGAACAAGCCTGATGAAATTCTTGATAATATTAAAACAGAGGAAGGAGAACCTCAGTTAGGAAATGAAATACCAAACGATCCTGATGATCCTTTTACTACTCCGCACGAAAAGTTAGCACAAGAGGCTGAAGAATTTGGCATAGATCCTAGAAGAAAAGACGGAAAACTAAAAGCTGTAACAACACTCAAAAGAGCAATAGCTAAGGCAAAAGGAGAGAACTTACCCAAACTGAAAAAGGCAAAGCTATTTAGCGTTAAACAACTATCTGAACCTCTATACATAGATGTTGATAATAAAACTTATCAGCAAACAAAGAAAGACACTGCTGATGGATACAAGAAAATAAAACCAGGTAAAATTGAAACTGGAGGTATTTACGCAGTTCTTAATAGTCTTTTAAGAAGAACAGAAGCTTCGTTTGGGATGCAAGCTATTATAGATGATTGGGTTGTAAGATCACCCCTTAACAAAGATAAGATAGAAATATCTGTAAAAAGATTCAAAGAGCTAGAACCAGAAATAGATTTTATCAGCGGAGATATGACAGGGCAAACAAAAGACTCTATTGAAGTAATCCTTAGAGGCGAAGATGATCTTGGAATACACGAACAATGGTTGAGACAAAACGCTGCTAGTTACCAAGTAATGAGAGAAGTAGGAGAGATTGCTGTAGGTGCTGCGAAGAAATGGGTGGATGCAGGAGCAAAGATTACAGATGGAGATACCTACAAAGAATTTATAGATAGCATGGTTCTTTATGAGTTAGCTGTAGATGTAAATGCACAGAGAGCAAGAAGAGATTCTATGGGATTGCTTCAAAGAAAATTTTTCAAGAACAGGGAAAAATACAAAAACAAAACGATAAATTCTTTAGATGATAAAATGGACGATCTTGACTACACAAAGTTTTTGTATGAGAGAGTTGGTTCTAAAGACCCAGTAAAACTTGCAAGACAAATGGCAGCGGTAGGATCTTTTGACGATCTAGCTAACCTTAGAAGGGCTGCTGATTTAGCACAAAAGACTTCTGGTAGAAGAATGTTAGACATAACTCAAGAGTATTGGATCAACAGTATTCTTAGTGGACCAGCAACACAGGTCGTTAACGTAATAGGTAACGCCTTGACTGGGGCTATGCTTTCAGCAGAAAGAGGATTGGGTGCAGCATTTAGTGGAAACCCTGAGCTTATTAAAGCTACTTTTAACCTTACTTACACTATCGAGTCATTTAAAGAAGCAGTAAACGCTGCTGTATTATCGTTTAAAAATGATGATTCAGTTCTTATAAGTGGAAGTAAACAATTTAACGAGGCGAGCGGTCAAGGAGACGTAGCTATTACAGCGAGCAATGTAGCAAAAGCTTTACCTGGAAAACCTACAATACCAGATAGTAGTACTTTAGGTACAAGCATAAATACTATAGGAAAAATAACAAGAGCACCCTCAAGATTGCTGACATCATTTGATGAGTTCTTTAAAAATCTTGCTTACAGAAAAGAAATAAGAACCGAACTTGCAATGGAAGCCCATGAAAAGATTCGTAAGGGACAAGGATCTAATAAATCATTAGGAGAACTTCTAGATGTAAATGATGAAATTCAATCTGTTGGTAGGGAAATGGATGAAGTTGCAAAGTATGTAGAGAAAAACTTAAACAATTACATCACTGAGTCAGGCCGTTACATGAGTGAACAAGGTTTACTATTAAGCGCAAAACAAGCAGCAGAAAAAGCTGGCAAAACTTTTGGTAAAGGACAGGAAAAATTTATTAGGGATTACATGAACAAGGTAGAAAACAAGTTCGATCCAAACGCAACAGTCCTAGATAAAATTTATGCACGTTCTGAAAAAGCCAGACAAAAAGCTGAGACAGCTACATTTACAAATAAAATAGAAAATGCATCTATAGTTGAGCCTATATCAAGATTACTTACAAAGCATCCAGTTCTGAAGTTTGTTGTACCTTTCCTTAGAACTCCTGCCAATATTCTTAAATTTGGATTTGATAGATCACCATTTGGATTACTTAAAAATCTAAGCAAAGAATATAGAAGAAAATACTTTGAGGGAACCGACATAGAAAAAGCAGACGCATTAGGTCAACTCTCAATGGGAACATTAACTGCTGCATCAACTCTTTTATATCTTAACTCAGGAAGCCAAGCAATTACAGGAGGCGGTCCAAGAAACAGACAGGAAAGAGATGCCCTCAGAGAAACTGGATGGCAACCTTATTCCATAAAAGTTGGAGATACTTACATCAGTTATCAGCGTCTTGACCCTGTAGCAACAATGATGCAAATGGCAGCAGACTATAGAGATTATCTTACATATGAAGTAAGAGATGATGACGATAGAGGTGCTTTTGAACTATTTTCAGCAATGACTTTAGTTTATGCCGTAAACTTAACAGATAAAACTTTCTTACAGGGTGTTAACAATATGCTCAATGTAATGAGAGATCCTGAGTATTATGGTCCTAAATTATTTAAAGATGTGAGTTCGGGACTTGTACCAAACCTTATAAACCAAACAAGGAATACTCAAGCTGAAATAATGGTTAAAGAAGCCAAAAGCTTTAGTGATACACTTACAAAAAGAGTTCCAGGTTTAGATAAAAACGTAGCACCTAAAAGAAATATATTAGGAGAAGAAGTTTACCGTTCAAACCCAATGATTTTAGGAACAGGACTTTTGGGATTTGTGAATCCTTTTTATACTTCTCCCGATAGAAAAGATCTAGTATTTAACGAAATAGCTAAAACAAGGCATGGTTATAAATTGCCCCCTAAATATTTATTTGGAGTAAAAAGTATCAATTTAGAAGAAGTTGAATCAACGGCAGGTAAATATGATGTCTATGACAGGCTACAAGAATTAACAGGTAGTTTAAAAATAAACGATCAATCCTTGAGGCAAGCTTTAAATGAAGTAATGAAATCAGAGGAATATAAAAGCATACCTAACCTAAGTGTATTTGAAACTACAGGAGAAAAATCTCCTAAGATAGATATAATAAACGGCATCATTAGAGCATACAGGAACAAAGCTTTATCTCAGGTTTTGGAAGAAAACCCAGAGCTTTTACAACGATACGAAGAAGCACTTCAGAAAGGAAACGAAGCATTTACTACACCTTAATATTAAAACAAACAAACAAACTCAACCAATCAATTACTTATGCCAAATTCATACGTAGAATATACAGGAGCAGGAACAGGAGCCAACCAATTGGGACAAAGCACATTTAGCTACAGCGACATAGACGTTCTAAACTCAAACGACATAAATGCGTTCGGAGAAACATCAGGAGGCAGCAGAGTTTCCTTAACAATATCCTCAAGAGATGCAACCGCTAAAACAATAACACTAAGCACAGCACCTTCTATCTATGCAAAACTGAGAGTGTTTAGACAAACAACTTCTAACTCTCTTGTAGACTTTGTAGATGGCGCAAGGCTGACCGAGAGTGACCTAGATACGGCTTACAAGCAAGGACTGTTTGTGGCTCAAGAAGTTTCAGAAGATGCAGGAGGCGTTGGTACTACAAGTACTAACAACTTATCTCTAACAGGAACTACAACTGTAGATAACCTGACTGCTACAGGTACAGTAAGTCTTCCTAATATTTCTATTTCTAATGATAATTTAGCAGGAGGTATTGCAAGTAGTAAACTAGCAGGAGGTATTGACATAACTTCACAGATTAATGGGTATGAAGAAGGTAATTGGACACCTGGTCTTAGTGCTTTAGGAACTTCAGGAAGCACTATAACTAATGCTAAATATACTAAAATAGGAAGAGTAGTTCATATTTATGTAGATATTGATTTTGTGTCAAACTCTGATACCTCACCTGTACAAATTGCAGGGCTACCTTATTCAGGTAACAATAATATGAATCAAACTCTGCCTACACCTTTCTCAACAAACTATACAGGAAGCACTTTAATTCCTCTTATTCAAGATACTGTTATTTTTCTAAGACATACAGGTGATGCTACATATCAAGATGTTTCTGGTAAATTTCTTAGAATTAGTGGCTCATACCAAATACTTTAATTATGAACAATCAATTCACGACACCGACTGTAGGTGTTTTAGGTCTTCTAGCAAACATAACACTCAATGACGTAAACGAGATTCTTGCAGTGCTTGTAGGTGCTGCTACGCTTGT
>TARA_B100000963_G_scaffold325390_1_pt1 | contig 12850 bp, 10 predicted proteins | sample TARA_B100000963 | Tara Oceans TARA_B100000963 (sample SAMEA2622097) | marine metagenome | biome: marine biome (ENVO:00000447); feature: surface water layer (ENVO:00002042); material: "saline water (ENVO:00002010), including plankton (ENVO:xxxxxxxx)" | depth 5 m | reverse complement strand
TATTTGTTGTAGATAATTCCGAACCGAAACATTTGATTTACGCCAAAACCATTGCTGTAATTATGATTTTAAGATTTTAACAAAGAAAAAGGTTTTACAAAAACTTCACATTTTAATCACCTTTTCGTAATAAATTAAGAAATTTAGACCAAACCATGTGAACTTAAAATTTTAATTAAATTCCAATATTTAACCTATATAAATTGATATTCATGTTTAAAAAGGAATTGAAATAGCCCGTATATAAATAAGCAATTAGTATAATTTTAATTATTTTAAGAATTTAGAATGTAATTATGGATAGCGAAAGAAAAACTAAATTAGATGATATTGAGGTAGAAAGATATAAACGACACCTCTCTCTTGATATTTTTGGTACCGAAGGGCAGGTAAATCTCAAAAATAGTTCTGTAATTTTTATAGGCGCTGGAGGCCTAGGATCCTCAGCGATTATATATTTAGCTGTAGCAGGTATTGGTAAAATTGGGATTATAGATGGTGATCAAGTTGAGATTTCAAATCTTCAAAGGCAAATTCTGCACAGCACTGATGATATTGGCAAATACAAAACTGATTCTGCTGAAGAACGAATAAAAGCACTAAATCCACATTGTAAAGTTGAAAAATTTACTAAAAGAATTAATTTTAAAAATGCACTTGATATACTTCAACCATTTGACATAGTTTGCGATTGTTCAGATAATTTTAGGACAAGATATCTTGTTAATGATGCTTGTTTAATATTAAAAAAACCTCTGATATATGGTTCTGTTCAAGGATTTGAAGGACAAGTAAGCGTATTTAACCTACAGAAAAACAGTCCTAACTTAAGAGATTTATTACCAAACTTGCCTCAAGAAGATTTAGTTCCCAGTTGTGAGGAGTATGGGGTAATAGGTGTGTCTCCAGGGATCATTGGTATCTTACAAGCTAATGAGGTTATTAAAATCCTTATTAAAAAGGGAGATGTTTTAGATGGGAAAATTTTAGTATTAAATCTTCTTGAGAATAAAATGAAAAAGTTAAACTTAAGATCAGATAATAAAAATAAAAATATTAATGACCTAATTGCTAATAAGAACGACTATGAAAAAGAAATCATTTTTGATAATCAAGCCAACAAAATTAGTCCTTTAGAATTTAAAAAGATTTATAAAAAAAATATTGATCAAATAATAATTATAGACGTTAGAGAAAAAGAGGAATTTAAAAAATACTCAATTAAAGGTTCAATTTCATTACCCTTAAGTTCAATAGAACAAAAATCCTCATTTGAATTTATAAGAAATCAATCAATTGGAAAGAATATTTATACCTTATGCCAAAAAGGCAAAAGATCAGAAAAAGTATCAGAAATTTTACTTCGAGAGAAAATAGAATCTATTTCAATTGAAGGGGGAATTGAACAAATTAAGGATATTAATTTTATTTAATAATCAACTCCTTTCTTTAAATCCACTCCTACATTTGCATAATGTTTATGGCAAACCATCTCTGAATAAACATTAGCAAGTTGAAAATAGGATGGTTCATTTTTACAACGACCAGTTAATATCACTTCTGTTTCAATGGGTTTTTTTAGTAGTGTTTGGTGTATAGATTCCACTGGGAGAAGTTCTAAATCGACAGTTGGATTTATCTCATCTAAGATAATAGTCTTATATATTCCACTTAGAATAGCTGCCTTTGCTATTTCCCACGCTCTCTCTGCTTCAACATAATCAATAGGCTGTTGCTGCCCTCGCCATACAATCGCATCTCGCCCCGATCTTAGATGATCGACCAAATGAGGATAACTCTCTCTTAAGGCTTCAATAGCTGCATCTTCTGTGTATCCACTGCCCCCCTTTAACCACTGTAATATTAATACTCTATGACTTTTATCTTGGGAGATGCCTTTGCCTATAGCTTGCAAAGCCTTTCCTAAGGCACTAGTTGATTTACCTTTACCTTCACCAGTATAAACTTCAATACCACCAAAATTATTATCATGCTGATAATTAGATGTATCAGCTTTTACACGTGGCCGCATCTCAGAATGTAGTTGTGAAATTCTAATCAATGACAAGGGAGCTGCTCTCCCGGTAACTATAATTTCTAGGCCATTGGGGCGAGATTCAAGTGTCTTAATCACATCATTTTGGTCTAACATTCCAAGATCTAAGACGGGATTTAGTTCATCTAAAACTAATACTGAATATAAAGAACTTGCTATCGCACCTTTAGCAATATTCCATCCCCTCTCTGCTTCTTCTTTATCAAATTTTGTAACCTCTTTTTCATTAAAAAATTCTGAGCGTCCAGTTCGAACATGATCTATTAAATGAGGGAACCCTCTCTGTAATGCATCTATTGCTGAATCTTCATCATAATCTCTACCAGGTCCTTTAAGAAATCTAAGAAGTAAAACTCTTGTTTGTTTCTTTTCACATATACCTAAACCTATTGTGCGAAGGACAACACCTAATGCAGCTTGACTTTTACCTTTGCCTTCTCCATCATAAATATGTAATTGTCCCTTAGATCTCTCTTGGCTGCCAGTCGCAGTGACTATACCAATACCAGAATTTCTACTAGAATTTGACAATATAAAAAAAGTATATTAATCAATCTAGGTTATAGTTACTGTAGTTATTAAAAATTTAATAATAAATTCAACCTAACAATTCAAATTCTCCTGAAGCATGTTTAATCAGCTGGATTTCATTTCTGAGCAACAACTTCTTAAGTTAAATCATATAAGAGATTATCTTCAAAGCCTTAAAAGTGCATGTATAGCCTACTCAGGAGGCGTTGATAGCACTTTAATAGCCGCCTTAGCATTTGAGCAACTTGGTGACAAGTCCGTAGCTATAACAGGGGTATCGGGAGCATTAGCAGCACAACTCTTAAAGGAAGCAAGGTCTCAAGCTAAATGGATTGGTATTAAGCATATAGAAATTAATACATATGAAATTGAAGACAAACAATATAATGAAAATCCTAAAGATAGATGTTTTGCATGCAAAAAAGAATTACACAAACATACTACTTACTTATCTAAGAAATTAAATTACAAGAACGTCATTGATGGTGTTAATTTTGATGATTTAGGTGACTACAGACCTGGAATCAATGCGGCTAAAGAGGCAGGAGTTATATCGCCTTTAGCATTGTTTGAATTCTCCAAAAAAGATATTAGGGAAATTTCGAAATCCCTTGGTTTACCTTGGTGGGACAAGCCAGCCCAACCCTGCTTATCCTCAAGATTTTCATATGGTGATAAAATCTCAAATACTCGTTTAAATATGGTCGAGAAAGCAGAAGAATTTATTAGAAAAACTGGTATTCATGATGTAAGAGTTAGATGTCAAGGAACTTCTGCAAGGATTGAAATTCCCAGCGAACAAATTCAGCAATTTTTGAGATTCTACAATAGAGAGGAATTAGTAAACTTCTTTTTGGATTTAGGTTTTAAAAGTGTCAGTCTTGATTTAGAGGGTTTAGTAAGCGGAAAACTAAATAGGTAGATATATTATCTAATCTCTCTAACTTGATTTTCTATAAATTCAGGATGTTCTCTAGTAATAATTTTCAGAATGTGCTTTGAAGCTTCAAGAGTTTCAATTAAAAATTGACTAGCTAAGTTTGGTTTCATATTGATTCCACATGTGAAAATATCAATCGCAGCGTATTTAGATTCAGGCCAAGTATGAATTGACATATGAGATTCAGCAAGAAGAGCAATTGCAGTCACTCCATATGGTTCAAATTTATTACTTATGATATTTAAAACCAAAGCATTTGCTTGTTTAGCCGCACTATTCAATTGATATCTAAGATATGGTTCATCATTTAATTTCTCATAATTACACCCATATAGTTCTAATATCAGATGCTTTCCTTCAAACAAAGGTGTATTTTTTATAATGCTTTTGGAATTTATCTTAACTCTTTCATTCTGATTTGAAATTTTCATTATTTAATACACTTTATAAAATAATACATTAGCTAAATATTGGTATTTTTTAAAATTTATAGATAAATAATTTGAGAATCCCCTAAAAAACTCCTATGAAATTTATCTATATGCGTAGCACTAATTAGACACTGACTTTCTACACCTACTGCATTTAATAAAAGGTTTTGCCTAACCACATCTAACTCAGCAAGAACATCATCCAGAATTAAGATTGGATTTACAGAAATTATATTTTTCAACAAGTCAAGTTCAGCCATTTTTAACGCCAATGTTAAGGTTCTTTGTTGCCCAGAAGAGCCATATTTCCTAACTGAGGCTTCATTAATATTAAACTCAATATCATCACGATGAGGTCCCACTGAACATTTACCTGTCAATTCCTCTAAATGTCTCTGTTCCAGTAACTTCGCAATTAAAAGATTAACTAGATCTTTTTCATCAAGATTTTCATTTACTTCGTTTATGGAAGAAATATATTTAAATCCGATATGTTCTTTAGATTTACTTAAGTGACTATGCCAGTAATCTATGTAGGGTTGGAGCTTAATTAAAGCTCTTTTTCTTCTTCTGAAAATTCTTGTACCAATTAAAGCTAATTGAGAGTCATAGCTATCAATTAAGGTTTTAGAGTAACTACCCTTTGAATTAATAGAACGCCAATAATGACTCCGATGTTTTAATAGCTTATTATATCGACTCAATAAATCAACGTACACCGGTTCCAATTGTGCTACTACTTTATCAAGCCATATTCTGCGAAAGTTTGGCTCCCCCTTCACAATATTGATATCATTTGAGCTGAAGCAAACACTTCTAATGCTATTTCTGATAAGACTTTGTTTCTTTAAAAGACAATCATTTATATATACTTTTTTTGATCCTTTCCTAAATAATTCGATCCTTAAATTTTGATTAAAATCAATTTGAGCTGAAATGATTGCCTGTTCTGAATTATTATTTATTAAATCTTTATCATTAGCGGCTCTAAAAGATTTCAATTGGGACAAAAATTCTACTGACTCAAGCAAGTTTGATTTACCAACACCATTTGAGCCAAAAATTAATAATTTTTTCTCATCAAAATTAAGCTCATAACTTTTATGATTTCGAAAATTTTTAATTTTAAGTTGATTTAAAAAAATTTTTCTCTATAAACATTACATTGTCTAAAGTAGCTATTTTATTTACATATAGAATATCATTGTATAAATTGAAAAGTTTTGGGCATGTAGCTCAGTTGGATAGAGCATCAGATTCCGGTTCTGAGAGTCGGGGGTTCAAGTCCCTCCATGCTCGTTTGAGATTTATAATCTTATCCCCATAACCTTTATCCCATTAGGATCCAATACAAAACCACTTTCCTCTAAACTATCCAATGATGATTCAGGAGCCTGGACAGATATACTACAACCTGGCATTTCTCTATTGATTTTTTCTAAGGCCAATTTTAACAGAATAGAATAAAAAAGCTTTTGATTTGTCCCTGGTTGCGCGCACAAGTTCCATAAATTAGCATTTAATCCTTTGTCAGAGGTGACTCTTACGAATCCAAAGATTTGTCTTTTTGATTCATGACAGATAGCAAAAAAGAAATTACTATTCTTGATTGCTAAGTTTAATTTTTCATTTGAAAAAAAATCACTTCCACAAGAAATTAGCAAATTATTAATTAATCTTGCAGCAGGTATTTTCGTGGAATTAACAAAAAATCCATCTGGTAAAATCAACTTTTTTCTAGAGAAATATTGCAATTATTATCCTGTATTCCGCATACCTGCTGCGATACCATTAATAGTTAAGAGAGCACCTCTTAGCAATTCACTTCTGCTGTAAGCACGCGATGAATTTCTCTTATCATGAAAAAATTCACTTATAGGAGGTTGCCTTTTTTGATCTCTTAATCTCTTTAACAAAGAAACCTGTAAAAAGCCTAAAGGAATGATGGTCTTATTTCTAAGCTCAACTGAATCTCGTAGACCTTTATCAGTTTCTAACAATTGATTCTTTCCTGTAATTTCAAGAATTAAATTTTTAGTTAGTTTATATTCTTTTGAAATAATTGCAAATATTGAATTAAATTCATCACTATTTTCTTTGCTCCCAAGTGTATCTACGTAATATTTAGCTACTTCTAGGTCAACTTTAGATAAAGTCATTTCTACTTTTGAAATTAGCATCCGAAAGAAAGGCCACCTTTGATGCAATGTTCTTAGTAGTTCTATTTGTTTAGGATCCGCGGTAAGCTCTTTTGATAAAGCAGTACCTACACCAAACCAACTGGGTAATAAAAATCTACTTTGAGTCCATCCAAAAACCCAAGGGATTGCTCTCAAGCTTGACAAGTCTTTTTTACCTTTTTTTCTTCTTGCCGGGCGACTTGATATTTGCAACTTGCTTATTTCTTCTATTGGAGTAACCTCTTGAAAAAAAGTTAATAATGCTGGATTCTCATGAACTAATGCACGATAATGATTCCTGGAAGAATCTGCTAACCTTGCCATAAGTTTGTCCCACTCAGGGGTAGCATCCAATGTATTATTGACTAAACTATTTTGGATAACTGCTGTAGTGACTGTCTCTAAGTTATAAAGTGCTAGTTCTGGCAAACTATATTTAGAGGCTAAAACCTCACCTTGCTCTGTAATCTTGATCCTTCCTAAAAGAGTTCCACTTGGTTGAGCTAATATTGCTTGATAAGCTGGACCACCTCCCCTTCCAACAGATCCTCCCCTTCCGTGAAAAATCCTCAAAAGTATCCCATTCTTTATTGATAAATCTTGAAGGGCTATTTGAGCACGATGAATTTCCCAATTACTAGAGAGAAACCCTGAATCTTTGTTACTATCTGAATATCCCAACATTAACTCTTGCAAAGATTTATTATTGTCTCCTGCCTTTGGAAGATATGATCTATAAAACTCTAAATTAAATAATTCGCTCATAACCTTGGGAGCACTCTTAAGATCTTCAACTGTTTCAAAAAGTGGTACCACAAGTAGCTTAGACTCGTTCGAATTTTGATCGATAAGTCCCATCTCTTTTGCTAAAAGCAATACCTCTAGCAGATCAGAGACAGTATGACTCATAGAAATCACGTATGAATGACAAATTCTACTCCCGAATTCTTCTTGCAAACGCTTCACCATCTTAAAGACTGCAAATGTTTCTTCGGTACTTTCGGACCAATTTCCATTATTTGGTATCAACGGTCTTTTCGTCTGTAGTTCATCAATTAGCCAATTAGTTTTTTCATCTTCAGACATTTTGTCATATGAGATTGGTAATGCTAAATAATTTGTTAACTCCTCTAACGCGTCACTATGCCTGGTACTTTCCTGACGAATATCCAAGCTCGCTAATGAAAAACCAAAAATATGTACTTGTGTCAATAACACATCCAATGGTTCGCAGCTTAAATCAGTAGTTATCAGACTATTTCTTATTAATTCAAGATCATTAGTAAATTCATCCACAGATCTATAAAAAGGTTCATCATTAAAGTCTAAGTCTTTATCCTGAGATTCAGTCTCTAAAGAAACCTTCCAACCGGTTTCAGCGAGTAAATTATTTCTCTCTTGAGTTAATCTTAATTTCTCAAGCATATAACTTAATTTTAATCTATAAGGCTCAGATCTATATCTCGTTGCTCTTGCTTCATATATTTCTGGGAACTTCAAACGATCTGTCTCTAATGATTCTAAAAGAGAGGGACTCACTTGACTCCATTGCATTGACACACTTAGTTGATCCCTTAAATTTGACGTTGCAATAATATATCTATCAAGCATTAATTGCCTTTGATAGCATGCAGTTCTCCAGGTGATTTCAGGGGTCACAGATGGATTACCATCTCTATCTGAGCCAACCCAAGAGCCAAAAGTACAAAAAGACTGAGAAGGATACTGAACATCAGGATAATTTTCATTTAATGCTGATGAAATTCTTCTCCTCAGTTGAGGCATTGCATTAAAGAGAATTTGTTGAAAATAATGCAAAGCATAATCAACTTCATCCAATACGGAAGGTTTAAATTGATGTAATTCATCTGTTCTCCACCACAGACGAATTTCCTCCTTTAATTGAAGTTTTAGAGAATTAGTCTCTTCCTCAGTTAAATATTTTTCTGATTGAATTTGTTGTAATAAGTTGGCTACTCTTCGCTGTTTATGCCTAATAGTATGCCTCACAATTTCTGTTGGATGTGCAGTAAATACCAACCGAATATCCATCTCTTGAAGTAATTCTTCAAGTCTCCCAGGTGGAACATTTAACTTTCTCAACCTCTTGAATAGCTCACGGAAAGTTACTGGGGCATTTTGTCGGGCTAAAGGCGGTGCGAATGGATCCAGCTTATCCTCTGAAGGCTCTATGCTTTGATTTGTAAAACTTTGGATATATCTATCTTCCTCTACTCTTTGCTCCAAAATATTTACAAGTTGAAAATAAAGAGAGAAAGCTCTTGCCGCTGAAATAGATTCAGCTAAATCCATAGCATTTACAATTTCACTAATCTCATTTTTAAATTTCTTTTGATGATTAGGGTTCAAATTATCTTCATAACTTAAATGTTTCAACTTAATCAACCGATTAGCATGTTCATCTGGGCATTCAGTACGTAAGACTGATTCCCATAACTCTTCAATTAATTCGCTATTAGCTTTAGAAGGATCAGCATCTGCGACTATATCCATCTCTCTTTTTGCTAGTTTTCTTAAAGACTTCATATATCTAATAGTTTACACACAAAGAATAATCACATCATATTTTATTTATTTATTACAACCATAAATTATCCTTTTCTTCATTTTGAATCATATTTTTAATAGCTGATTCCATAATTTCTTCCACTGATAAACCTTGCTTATATTTATCAATCCATTGCATTGATTCATTTCCTTTCGCAAGAACATCATAGATAGGTTTTAAATAGTTACTAATCTTTAAAGTTTTAGAAGTCTGAGATAATTCAACCAGCAGATTCTCAATCCATTTTTTACAAAGAATTTTCTCTCCATCTTTCCAATGAATTAATTCTGCATTCAAACTATCCTTAGAAACGTTCTTTTCATTCTGATCAGAAATTTCTTTCAACTCTTCAGCAGAAAATTTACTAGATAAAAGAGGATCTAAATTTTGTAAATCATCAAAAAGAGAAATAACTCTTAATTCTAATAGAGCAGTAATTGCTAAAAGTAAATCAATACTCGAGATAAAATCGCATATTCTTAACTCTAATCGATCAACATTATGAGGTCTTTTAGGACCATTAGGTCTTACAGATGACCAAAAATGTCTTATATTTTGCATCTTCCCATTATCTATATTCTGCTCAATCCATTTTATATAATCAGAATGATCAACAAAGAAAGGGATATCAGAGGGTGTTTTTGGAAACTGAAGCCATCTCTGCGAATGATTACCGGTAAATTTGCCATTTAAAAATGGGGAACTCGCACTTAAAGCTAGAAGTAAAGGAGCTTCACATCTTACTAGACGAATTGCGGCAAAGAGATTATCCAAGTTCTGTATACCAAGATTAATATGAACACTTGAAGTAGCTATCGATAAACCATAATTTGATTCAATAAAATTATGATATGTATTGGTCTTATCAGATCTTTGAAATATATTTTGATGAGGGAAACAAAGTGTAGATGATGGGATAATAGTTAGATTCTTATCTTTCAACCATTTGCGTAAATCCTTTCTTGGTTGCAGCAAAGATTCATATAAAATTTTATAACTTCTACTAGGATCTGTAATATATTCAACATTTCGATTATCAGGCTCTTTTACAAAATTTGAAAATACATTTTCAATTTGACTAGATACACCTACATGAGAATTATTTGTACCAGTAAAAAGCTCAACTTCAAAACCTTTATTTAGACAATTTTTATGCATTAATCAATCCAAGGATGATATTGCCATTAAAATACCTTTTGCTTTATTAACAGTTTCATTGTATTCATTCAAGGGAGATGAATCTGCCACTACTCCAGCCCCAGCCTGAATAAATACTTCTAAATTTCCATTATTCTTCGGGAGTGCCACCATTGAGCGAATAGTAATTGCCGTATTCAAAGATCCATTAATATCTACAGAACCATAGATACCAGCATATGGACCTCTGGCCTCTTTTTCAAATGATTGAATTAATTGCATGGCTCTGATTTTTGGGGCCCCAGTGACTGTACCTGCAGGAAAAGTTGCTTTAAGTAAATCCCAAACATCTTTTTTGCTTTCTAATATACCCTGTACTTCACTGACTATATGCATAACATGAGAATATTTTTCAATAGTCATTAAGTCTTTTACTTGGACACTCCCAATTTCACATACTCTGCCAAGATCATTCCTACCTAAGTCTACCAGCATTACATGTTCAGATATTTCTTTAGGATCGTTTAATAAATCTTTTTCTAAAAAGGAGTCCTCATAAGAATCAGCACCTCTTGGACGAGTACCTGCTATTGGTCTTAAACTTGCAACTATTTGATCATCTTTTGTTCTTTCGGCTTTGACCATAACTTCAGGACTGGAACCTATTAAAAACCATGATCCAAAATCAAAATATGCCATATATGGAGATGGATTTATCATTCTTAGGCTCCTATAAAGATCAAAAGGTTTACTTTTAACTTCCACTTTAAATTTTTGACTAATTACAATTTGAAAAATATCACCTTGTTTAATCAATTCTTTTGCCTGCACAACAGCATTTTGAAATTCATCTTTGGACCAGTTACTTGAAATCTGTAAATTTGCATCCTTTTTTTGATCCCAATTTAAAATATCAACGTTTTTTAATGGTATTTTCATCAAATCTTTAATTTCTTCAATTTGTTTAATTGACGTCTTATAAATTTCATCTATTGGAACATCGATAAATTTATTAATATCTACATAAATCAAAGCAGTTATACATCTTTTCATTTGGTCAAAAACTATAATTTGGTCGAAAAACATCCATGAACCATATGGTATTTGTTGTTTATTTATCTTATGTACTGGAACTGAAGGTTCTATAAAGTTTATTAATTCATAGCCCCATGAACCATACAGTTGGCCAACAAAGGGGAATTCCTCTAAACTCTGAGATCTATATTCCTGAGTCCAAGATCTGAGTGAATCAAAAACATCTCCTTTCCTTATATCTTTCTTACCGCTCCTATTAGTTCTAATAGTTTCCTCTCCTAAGCAAACTGCTTCCCACAATGGATTATTAGCCACAATGCTCCATCTACCAATGTTTTCTCCCCCCTCAACAGACTCTAGAAAAACCCCGTGGGAATCCTTCTTGGATAATTTAAGCCAAGTGGTAAGAGGGGTCTCAAGATCTGCAGGCCAAGATTCATAAATAGGTATAAAATTTTTACCGTCTTTATAGGCCTGTATAAAATTTTGTTTCTTTGAGCTGATCATACTAATAAAGTCAGTCCAAATTATAAATACATATATCTTTTATATCAACTTTCAATTTCTCAATCAAAAGTATTTTTCGTTGTAAACTTTAAACCCGCTGGGTTGGGATTCTCTCCAATTCGCCTTGGATTATGACCAACTTGCTCTCTGCCCTCATTGACTTTTTCAGGGAAAACACCATCTTTTGGATGCAAAAACTCAACATCCCCTCCAGGGAAAATCCTATATATCTTGAAATTTTCGATTCTTGGTTTAAAAGCTCTTAATTGAGTTCCTAAGGCTAAACATTGCTCTTTTCTCGCAAAATACATTATATTTTCTCCCTCATGCATAATTGCGGCGCCACCGGTTGGCAATTCAAAAGGCTGTTCCTTTGAACTATTCCAGCAGATTGCATATTTTTCTTCTGTTTCAGCTGAATTTAATAGCCCTCCAGTACTACCTATATGCTTCGGGAATTGACCTTGTAAATTTTGACTCATAACTTTCTCAGGTTTCTTTATATATGAAACTAACACTTAGATTTTATTTTTATTGAATTGATGATTAAAGTTTCTACATTATTTAATAAATATTTTAGTTAATTTCTGCAATAGGGAAAAAGACTATTAAACCAGAATCTTTCCTTCTAGTTAACCTTCCTCCAAGACTTGCTAACAACTTCTGAGTAGCAGATTGGCTTAGCTGCAAACTACCTGTCTGCGGATTCCAATTTAGAACAGGTCCTATATCAGAACTATTTAATTGATGATCATCTTTAATATTAACTTCTTTTGAATGGACTATTAACTGTAATTTAAGTTTTTGTCCAGCTGGTCTTAATTCTAAGATTAATTTACTTCCTTCTTTCAGCCCTCTAGTATTTTTATCAATTAACCCACTTAACATTAACTCCAATTTTTCTGAATTACTTAATACTTCTGGTAATTCATCAGGTATATCAATTTTTAATGTAATACCTCTTCTTTTTAACTGATTAACCCAATTGGGAGATAATTTCATTAAAATCTCACCCAAATCTATACCTGTTAATTGCTGCGAAGGAGAGGATTCGTTCTTAACTAATTCAGCCGCATTAAAGATTAAACCAAATCTATCTATCTGCTCCGTACACTCATTATCTATCTCTATTAAACGACTCCTAATGGTTTCATCCATTTTATATTTCTTTAAAGTTGAACTTATTAAGGTTCTTATCGTAGATAATGGAGTCCTAACTTCATGAGATATAGCCTCCAAAAGCTTTGCTTCAGATATTTGCAATGTCTTATTACTGTTTTCTTCAAATGCAATTTGAGAAGTAATATTAGGAATTAATCTTGCTAATTTTACAGATAAACTAGGCCAGAAATAATTTGAGAATTCTTCATTAAAAGTAAATTCACCAAAGCTTCCAATCTTATTTTGAAAGCTTTTTGACTCCTCTGGATTCTCTTGACTTAATCTAAGATCAATTAATTCAAT
>TARA_B100000963_G_scaffold134100_1_pt1 | contig 12854 bp, 10 predicted proteins | sample TARA_B100000963 | Tara Oceans TARA_B100000963 (sample SAMEA2622097) | marine metagenome | biome: marine biome (ENVO:00000447); feature: surface water layer (ENVO:00002042); material: "saline water (ENVO:00002010), including plankton (ENVO:xxxxxxxx)" | depth 5 m | reverse complement strand
TTCGATCCAAAACTCCAGCTGGCGGCGGCCGGCGATTGGTGTTTTGGGGAAGGTGCCGGCGGCGCCTATCGCAGCGGCGAAGCATTGGCCATGGCACTGCTGGGCGCCGAGTAGCAGGTTTTATGAGCTGCGAGCGCCTCAGCCGAAGGCTCTTTATTCACGCAACGCCTAAGCTGACGGTTCCTTGACGCGGTCTTCTGCTAACTCTGACGCCAGTGCCCTTTCCGCATCAGCGATAAGGCTGACCATAGTGATGTTGCAAACGATTTGGCGCTCTAGCTGGGTCACATCCTCTGCAATCCAACCCATAATACGTACACAGCCGTGGTAAGTGGGTTCAAAAAAGTTCCGGTCTACCAATACGATTAAGCGGTTGGTATTCAGGCTCAGCAAAACGAGTAAGAGCACGAATATCGCCAGCCCTCGGAACCAGCGCGCAGACAGCACATTCATCGCAACAACCCCTGAATAACTCGGGCAACTATTGTGGCCATACTTTTAAGTTGACCATATACTAACTCGCTGTTATTCACCAACACGGGCAACGCTGGCGTGAAGCTACTGGGTTTTATTTTTTCACCTCTGGTGTTTGGAGTGGCATTTTTAACGCCCCTAATCAGCCAGTGTTTAGTCGCGCTGAACTGGCAAATTCCCGGCGTCGACACGATCTGGGTTGGCCTTATACTGGGTGGCGGCCTCGGGCTGATGGCGCACCTTCGTGGTTCCTGGTTCTGGGTAAAGTGATGCGCAATCTCGACTACTCGAATCTATCCGACATTACCGATATCGACAAAGCCGAGCGCTTAATTGCTGCCAAGTACACGCGAATTGTGCCTTGGGGCGCTGTGGTTTGGGCCTTCAGTAATTTAACCATCTGGCTGTCGCTATGGCCTCTGGTGCTACTTGATATCATGCCGCTTTGGCTGGGCTTCATCATCGCCTCGATCAACGTCAGCCTTTGCTACCTACCCTCTCATGAAGCCCAGCACAACATTATTGCCCGTAAAGGCCAGCGCCTACGGTGGCTTAACGAACTGGTAGGACATGCCTCAGTTATTCCTTTAGCGCAGCCCTATCGCGTCCTGCGCGACACCCATATGGAGCATCACGCTCATACCAACAACCCGCAGTTGGACCCAGATTACTCAGTTCATGCACCGAATGACTTCGCATTTTTGATTAACAGCATTAGGCGCCGCCAACCGGGCTCCGACGCTAGTGAGGATTATGCAAACGCCCTGATGCGCAAGGGTAAAGGTCACGTACTTGTAGATGCGCTGATTTATAACTTTTTGTATCTAGGCTTTCTGGCGGGTATGGCTTGGAGTGGCTACGCTCTCGAGGCGGCGCTACTGTGGTGGCTACCGCGGCATATTGGGCTCACCTACATCGAGTACTATTTAAGCTGGGCGCCTCACCATCCGGGCAGCGCTCAGGGTCGCTATCAGAACACTCGGGCGTTCAAAAGCCAACTGGGCAATCTACTGTCGTTAGGCATGCAGTACCACATCGTTCATCATCTGTACCCGCGCATTCCGCTGAGCAAAACACCGGCTGCGTACAGAGAGCTAAGACCCATACTGCAGCAACGTGGTTGCGATCTCGGTGGTTTATAAACCAACAACAAGGCTCGTCTAGCAAGCAATAATTAGGCGCTGGCATTCGCGCTCAACTCCCCTCAATATGTCGATTAAATATCGTTGGGGAGCGAGTATGGAAAAGCAAAAAACGGCCTGGTTCCTGCGCGGCAATTGGGCGCCAACCCAGCAAGAGCACGACACCACTGAACTCAAAGTTGAGGGCAGCATTCCACCTGAACTGAACGGCGTCTATGTGCGCACTGGGCCTAATCCTGCATCGGGCAGCGGCGATCATTGGTTTCTCGGAGACGGCATGGTGCATGGCATTCGCATCCAAAATGGCAACGCCCTGTGGTATCGCAACCGCTTTGTGCAGACACCCGACATCACCGATCCACTCACCGATCCAATGGCCGGACTGGGAGATTTACGCCGTGGTAAGGGCAACACCCACATCATGGCCCACAACAAAAAAATTCTATGTCTGGAAGAGGCGCACTGGCCTTGGACAATTGATGCCGACCTAAACACCGTTGGGTATGAAAACTTCGATGGCGCTCTGACCTGCTCGATGACCGCACACCCAAAAATTTGCCCGCTTACCGGCGAGTTGCTGGCGTTCAGTTATTTCTCCTTTGAACAGCCTTATTTGCAGTACATTCGAGTTGGAGCGGATGGCAAACTGAAACAGATCGAGGGTATCGAACTGCCCGAAATGGTCATGATGCATGACTTCAACATCACCGAGAACTACGTCATTTTTATGGATTTGCCTCTGGCGTTGGATCTCAACTTACTGGCCAGCGGCATCCCGTTCCGCTTCAAGCGCGAAAATCAGGCGCGTCTGGGCGTTATGCCCCGCAACGGTTGCGCCGAGGATATTCGTTGGTTTGAGATCAATCCCTGCTACGTATTTCATCAGGTCAACGCCTGGGAACAGGGCGACATCATCACTTTGTTCGTATCGAAGCAGAATTCTGCCTTTGGCGCCGACTCTGGGGACTTTTCTGAAGTGTCACGTCTGCACCGCTGGCAGATCAACCTCGCCACGGGTCAAGTTACAGAGGAGAAGGTCGACGACCGTCCCGGTGACTTTGGCCGAGTAAACGACCGCTTCGTCGGCCAACAAAGCCAATTTGGCTACTTAATGGCCCTGGATGGCGAAGGCAACAGCGAGGAGCCAAGCTATGGACCCAAGCTCTACCAGTACGATTTAATCAGCGGCCACTGTAATGAGCACGACTTGGGCGCGGGCACCCGCGGCGCAGAACCCGTGTACGCACCGGTTCCATCTTCAAAAGCTGAAAACGATGGTTGGGTTATGTGCTTAGTGCACAACGAGCACGCCAATAAATCGAAACTCGTCATCATTGACGCCGACAACTTTGCAGCGGCGCCAGTGGCCAGCATTGAACTGCCCTATCCGGTACCCTATGGCGCCCACGGCAACTGGATAGAGGACCGGCAACTGAACTAACCGCTCGGTTCAGTCACCCAGCAAACCGACCGCATAGTAGGAATCCACGGTATCTCTGACAGTGGTTTCTAGATCGAAGGTCTCCAGACCGAGTTCTTGCTTCGCCAGCAGGCAATACGCGCGCGGCGCGTCATAGGTCGGCTTAGCCGGTACTTCATCATTGTCTGCCTGCATCGGCTCGCCGCCGATTTCGTCAACCATAGGGAACAGGGATTGCAGCAGCGCTTGCAACTGCCAGGTAAATAACTCGCCGCTGCGATCCGCCGCCGCGAGGATATAACGACTGCCGTTCGCGCCCTCGGTGGTCTCCATACACAAACGGTGCGCACGGGCGACATCTCGCACATCCACACAATTCCATAACATGCGCCCTTCGCGCCCGCCTTTGTAAGGCTGCCCCTGCATCATGCGCTTGATGTGATTTTGCCAGCTCCAGCCTTGGTCATTGTTGCTCGCGATCAACGGCCCAATAACGTGTAACGGCAGAATCGCCAGTGCTTCAAAACCGCCGTCGGCCTCGGCTTCCGCATAGATGAGTTTCTCGGTATTGGCTTTGGCCATGGCATAAGCAATATCGCGATCTTTAGCAATCTGCTCTTCGCTCCAGCGGCCTTTATAGGCATCTACGTTATCGCCACACCAATCTTTCTCAGTAAACACATAACCTTCGGGACGCGGATGTCCAACGGCCGCAAAAGACGAAGTAAAGACAAATCGTTTTACGCTCCCTGAGCGTTTGACCGACTCGATCACATGGGCGTTTTCTTTGAAACAGCCGTCGTAGACTTGTTGTGGCGTTTCGCGGTTAAAACCCACCGTTGCCCCCGCATGGATCACTGCGGAGCAACCCTTAAAGGCCTCGTCGTAGCTACTCGGCTTAAACAAATCCGCCTCGTACAGCGACACCTGACCACGCAAACCGTCATTGTTCAGATCGAGCAAGTGAGCGGTCTTGGCCGGATTACTGGCATCGCGCACGCAGGCGCGCACCTCGTAGCCCTGTTGCATACAATCGTAAACAATCCAAGAACCGATATAGCCGCTGGCGCCGGTTACCGCGATCGGTCCATCCGCCGGCGACACCGCGTATTTATGAGCAGACATGCTTAACCCTCCAAGAAATAATTTACGTAACTCGTTCAGTGACCTCTGCGGTCGCGCCAGATCGTCCAGCCACGCCGCAGGGCCTCGACATAGCGGCCATTCAACAACGCCAACAAACAATCGATTTGCGCGAAACTGACTTTACCGCGCTGAAATAGCACAATCGCCCGTAACGGCATATTTTCGGCCATTTCAGTGAACATTTTGCGCGTGGTCGCGTCGGCCTTAGCCAAGCCCATACCGCCCAAAAAGGCATTGGTGAGCTTCGCTCGAAGCTGTGAGCCGAGCCATGTCGCACCCAGTTCACCCACAGACGAATTGCGGTGGAAAGGGCGTGCGGCTTCGCGTCGAGGTATCGGCGCATTCAACATTTGCGCAAACGCCAAATCCGAGACGGCTAATCCCTGAGACGCATCTGCAGGCAGAAACTCGGGGGCCGAAACTGCAGTCGCCAGACTGCTGGGCACATCCACCGAGGCTACGTTCAACATTTTTGTCACCCGAATGTCGCGACTGGAGACGCCGACACGCAACTCCACCGCGCCGGCTTCCAAAACCCAGCATTGTGCGCCGTGGTCAAAGATCTGAAAGCTTTCCGGCATTAACTGAATGTTCACCGACCCGCTGGCACCCGCGGCCAAGTGCAGCTTGGCAAATCCGCAAAGCTCCTGTTCGGGGCGGTGCACTGTGCTGTTCTTCATGTGGCGATAAACTTGTACGACCTCCGCACCCGCCACGGCACCCGTGTTCTGCACCTCCACAGTTAAGGTGACCGAGCCCTGGGCAGTCAATGTATCGTTTGACAAAATAGCCTGTGGCAGATCGAATCGGGTATAGCTCAACCCATGGCCAAACGGGAACAACACCGATCTCTGGGCGGTATCGAAGTAACGATAGCCCACATACAAGCCTTCGCGATACTGCATCTGCCGATACGCACCCGGGAACCAGGGCTGCGAAGGAATATCTGCCAGTTGCTCAGCAAAGGTTTCTGCTAATTTACCGCTGGGGTTCTGCTTTCCCATCAACACGTCGGCGATACCGCCACCCGCGGCTTGACCGCCGAGATAAGCCTCGAGCACCGCACCAACCTCAGCCACCCAGGGCATTTCTACCGGCGCGCCGTTGGCGAGCACAACAACAGTGCGTGGGTTAGCCGCTGCCACTGCCTGAATCAACGCGTCGTGCTGCGGCGGCAACTGCATATGCTCGCGGTCGAAGCCCTCAGACTCGTAAATTCCCGGCAGTCCCGCAAACACTAAGGCAACATCAGCAACAGCGGCGGCATTCACGGCCTCGTCGATGAGCGCTTGATTCGGTTCGCTGTAAACGGGGTCGTATCCTGCGGCGTAGGTGATCGATTGCGTGTACTCAGCCAACACGGCAGCGAGCGTGTCGACCTTTGTCGGACGTACCTGGGAACTGCCTGCGCCCTGAAATCTCGGCTTTTCTGCAAATGCGCCGATCAGTGCAATAGACTGGCGAGTCGTCAGTGGCAGCAACCCATCGTCGTTCTTCAGCAACACACAACATTGCGCCGCAGTATCTCGGGCCAGTTGGTGCTGAACGTCGGGATCAGCGGCTATTGACCGGGTTTGTCGGTGCTTCGCCGACAGACTTAAGGCGACGTTGCGCACAACGACCCGGTCCAATGCGGCCTCGTCTAATTCGCCAGCCTGCACTGCTGCAGCCACCAGACCATCGGTGATACCGCCACTGTTGGGCATCTCTAAATCAAGCCCAGCTTTAACGCCAAGTACTCGATCGTTGGTCGCGCCCCAGTCCGTCATAACTGCGCCGTCAAAACCCCACTCTTCGCGCAGCACCTGATTTAATAGCCAGTCATGCTCGCTGCAATAGACCCCGTTTAAACGGTTATATGCACACATTACAGTCCACGGCTTTGACGTCTTAACCGCGATCTCAAAACCCTTTAGGTAAATCTCGCGAAGGGTACGGTCATCGACGATGGCGTCCATATACATGCGGCCGCGCTCTTGGTTGTTTACCGCAAAGTGCTTTAAGCAAGCACCAACGCCCTGAGATTGAATACCTCGAACTAAACTGCCGGCGATGTGACCGTTTAAGAACGGGTCCTCGGAAAAGTATTCGAAGTTACGCCCACACAGCGGGTTACGCTTGATATTCAAACCCGGGCCCAATAGCACACTGACGTCCTCATCAACACAGGTCTCGCCTAAGGCCTCGCCAACGCGCTGAATGAGCTCCATATCCCAGGAACTGGCCAGAGCCGACGCGGTCGGAAAACAGGTCGCTGCAACGCTGCGATGAGCGCCGAGGTGGTCTGCCTGTTGCGCCTGCTTACGCAGTCCATGGGGACCATCCGTGACCATAATTTTTTCGATACCCAGTCGCGGCAGATCCGCCAGGTGCCAAAAATTCTGGCCGGAACAAAAATCGGCTTTTTCGACCAAGGTCATCTGGCCTACCAAAGCCTCAGCGGCGGCGAGCGCCTCTGGAGAAAAAGGATGATTCACAGTCCGAGCACCAACTTAGCCATAATGTTTCTCTGCACCTCGTCACTACCACCGGCAATGGAACTGGCACGAAAGTTAAAGTAATTGGTAAACGCCATCACGCCGGCTTCTGGGCCGACCATTGCGACATTACTGCCTACCGAGCGCGCTTGCGGCTGGTGCACTCCCGCGTAGTGGCCCGTTGCGGTCACCGCTAATTCGCTTATCTGCTGTTGCACCTTGGCCGATAACGCCTTCATTACCGACGACTCTGGTCCCGGGTTCTGGCCTTTCGACAGCGCGGCCATCAATCTAAATTCTGTGTACTGGATCGCTTCCAACTGCACTTCGGCCTCTTCCAGTTGACGCTTAAACGCTGGATCTTCCGCAACCGTGCCAGTATCCAGAGCGATCGACTCAGCCAGTTTACGCACCCTTTGCAACGCCACTTTTCGCGCCGCATTGCCGCCGGTGGAACCGCCGCGCTCAAACTCCAACAAATATTTCGCGACCTGCCAGCCTTTATTCTCTGCGCCCACGATATTGCGCTTGGACACTCTGACGTCGTCAAAGAAAACCTGATTCACCTCGTGGCTGCCCGACGCAAAGACGATGGGTTCTACCCGCACACCTGGGGTGTGCATATCCATCAGCAGAAAGGTAATGCCCTCTTGCGGTTTACCGCTGTCGTCACTGCGCACGAGTAAAAACATTTTGTTCGCGTAATGCGCATGGGAGGTCCAGATTTTGCTGCCATTAAGCACAAAATCATCGCCATCCGACGTCGCGCGTAATTTTAGACTGGCTAAGTCGGAACCAGAGCCGGGCTCCGAGTAACCCTGACACCAATAGTCTTCGCCTGAGAGAATACGCGGCAGGTATTCGTCCTTCTGCGCTTGGGTACCACAGCCAATCAACATGGGGCCGCACATACCCAATCCCATGGGGGCGGTGTCTGGTGCGTTGGCCTCAGCTTTCTCAATAGACCAGATGTAGCGCTGCATTAAATCCCATCCGGTACCACCGTACTCTTGAGGCCAGCTGGGAGCGATCCAGCCCTGTTTGTGCAAAATGCGGTGCCAGACAATGTTGTGCTCGTAGTCTAGAAAAATCCCAGGACACAGGCGTTGCGCATCCCTAAGATCATCCGTCAGGTTGTCGTCAAGAAATCGCCGAACCTCATCGCGGAACTTTTCGTAGTGCGGCGCAAACCCTATATCCATCGGTCTCTCCCAAAAACCCACAACGCGTCGGTGCGCACAAGTCGTATTCGTGCCCTGCGTTCAACCACGCTCAAATCGATCCGATCCCCCCTACACAGAGGTACTTGATCTCTAAATAGTCATCCAGTCCGTAACGCGACCCCTCGCGCCCGTTGCCCGATTCTTTGATCCCGCCAAACGGCGCCATTTCATTCGACACAATACCCTCATTAACGCCGACAATACCGTATTCCAGCGCCTCGGCGACCCGCACCATGCGCGCCGCGTCAGCGGTATAAAAATACGCTGCCAAACCAGCCTGAGTGTCGTTCGCAAGATGTATCGCCTCGGCCTCCGAACTGAAACGCAATAGCGGCGCGATGGGGCCGAAGATCTCCTCCTGAGCGACGCGCATCAGTGGGGTCACATCGGTCAACACCCCGGGCTCTATAAAACCTGCGCCCAAGCTCGACGGGCCACAACCACTGCGCACGCGCGCACCCTGCGCCACAGCGTCGCTCACCAAACTGGCAACTTTTTCCGCCGCACCTCGATGAATCAATGGACCCATCGTCACGCCGGCTTGGCTGCCGTCGCCTAATTCAAACGCCTCGACACTACGTGCCAGCTTCTCGACAAACGCGTCATAAATTTCATCATGAACAAGAATACGATTAGCACAAACACAGGTCTGTCCGGCATTGCGGTATTTTGACGCAACCGCTCCAGCCACCGCGGCGTCCAGATCCGCATCGGCGAAGACGATAAACGGCGCGTTGCCACCCAATTCCATTGTTGTTCGCTTCATAGTGGCCGCACAGTCCGCTGCGAGCATTTTGCCCACACGGGTAGAACCCGTAAAAGTCAGCTTGCGCACCTTGGTGCTACGCGTCAGCGCCTGGCCGATCGCTTCTGTTTCGCCACAAAGGACATTAATGACACCATCTGGAATACCCGCCTGCATGGCGAGATCCGCTAACGCCAGTGCTGATAACGGCGTCTCGTTCGCGGGCTTGCACACCACAGTGCATCCAGCGGCCAAGGCCGGCGCAATTTTTCGTGTCAACATGGCATTCGGAAAATTCCACGGCGTAATACACGCCACAACCCCAACAGGCTGCTTTAGCGTTATGACACGCTTGTCGGCACTTGGCCCAGGAATCGTGTGACCATAGATGCGTTTCGCCTCTTCGCTAAACCATTCGATATAGCTGGCACCGTAGGCAACCTCCGCCCTAGCCTCAGCCAGCGGCTTACCCTGTTCTAAAGTCAACAGCTGAGCCAACTGCTCCTGTTGCGCCATGACCAAATCGAACCAGCGTCGCAATAACGCCGCCTTCTCTTTAGCCGGCCGTGCCGCCCATCGCGCTTGTGCATTACTGGCGGCATCAATGGCTGCGACTGTTTCCGCAGCACCACAATTAGCAACCCGAGCGATCACGCTTTGACTCGCCGGATTGACCACATCAAAACAACGGCCATCCTCGGCGGGCACCCAAGCGCCGTTGATCAAAGCTTGGTATTTAAGCCAATCTGGAAGTGCGGGATGCGTCATCACGCGACCTTGCGACGACCCTGCAGAATCAGTTCAACCAGTTTTTCGCCATGGGTGTTTTGCGGAAAATGGCCGGCTTCCGCAACAGCGTCGAAGGGCGCATTCATTTGCCGCGCCCATTGCCGACCCCAACTCTCAACAAAGACATCATCCATACAACCCCAAATAAAATGGCAGCCCTTGTTCCAGCTCAAGAGCGTTTTATAGTGCAAGGTTTGTGCGGCGGCGTTGCCGTTATCCAAGCTGTCCAACGGGATCGACAAGGGAAAACGCCTAAACCCGTTGTATCCCGCGTCCGGCAAACCCTTATATGGCGCAGAAAAACCCCGATACATAGCCGCCGCCGCACCACTCAATTTAGGATCTTTACCGTGCATAAACGCGGGCACGTATTGTTCTCGGGACATAAGTCCAGCAGACATGACCATCATTAGCGCCAAATCAGGCTCTGCTCGATCGAAATTGCCGCCCTCGTGCCAGTTCGCGTTCCAACGCGCTATGCCCTCGGAATATTCATACTCCGGATGGTGCAGCCAGGTATTCATGATTACCAAGTGATCAAAACGTTCGGGCATCATTGCCGCCTGAGCTAACCCAGTGGGCCCGCCCCAGTCCTGACACACTAGGGAAATATTGTGTAAGTCCAGTTCGACGATGAGCGACGTTAACACCTCTGTATGCCGCGCGATCGTATACCAATGCACATCCGTGGGTTTATCCGAGCGGCCAAAACCAAGGTGATCCGGCGCAATGCAGCGGTATCCGGCGGCCACCAACCCGGGGATCATGTTGCGATACAAATACGACCAAGTCGGCATGCCATGCATGAGCAACATTACCGGCCCGTCTTTCGGGCCTTCATCCACATAATGCATGCGCAAGTCCTGCCACATGTGATAATTAGGCGCATAGGTAAAGTCCTGCAAATTTTGAAAATTTTCTTCTGCAGTCCGCACAAAATCTGTCATTACCCAGCTCCCCTTTACCTGTCGTTCTATGGCGGTCCGTTTCAGCCTCGGCGCATAAGTATCAATACCGATAGGCGAAATATATCTCGACACCACATTCTTTGCGCGCAGAGTTTACCGCGGTGTAGCCAGACTTGAATAACCGTTGCTCATGACTGCAGCAGCGAAGAAGGACCGCTGGCAGCTGCTGCGGTCTTTCGAACTCCCGCTACCAAGCCAATTGCTCATACTTCGCGACGTTGGTTATGCTGTGTTACCGGTCGTCACCAATCCGAACCGCCATATACAAGAAGATGCTATGAACCCACCAACTGCCCAACACGAGGTCGCCGACGACGTGCTTGACGCCATCGACTATTGCTATGAGCAAGGCTGGACCGACGGCCTGCCGGTAGTGCCACCGGAGGCCAGCCGGGTCGAGGCGATGCTGCAAATGGAGGGACGGCCCCCAGCAACTGTTATCGCCCATCACCCGGCCACACAAATCGATCTGACCCTACAGGGCGCAGCGGTCAACGCGGTCATGGCGGGATGTTTACCCGAATACTTCCCCGTTGTGGTCGCGGCATTTGAAGCCATGGCAAAAAAACCCTTTAACTTCCACGGCAGTACCGCCAGTACCGGTGGCTCCGCGCCACTGTTAGTGGTCAGCGGCCCGATTGTCGATGACATCGGCATGAACGCCGGGGTCAATTTATTCGGCCCTGGCAACCGGGCTAACGCCACCATCGGTCGCGCGGTACGACTTATCATTTTGAACATATTCCGTATGACCCCCGGCATTGCAGACAAATCCACCCAGGGCAACCCCGGTAAATACAGTTTTTGTATTGCAGAGCGGGCAGATAAAACGCCGTGGCAATGCTTGAACGAAGAACTCGGGTATCCAAAAGAAATCAGCTCCGTGACCGTTTTCGCTGGAGGCGGGTTCGTCAATGTCGAGAATCACGGCGGCCAGAGCGCCGAGGCTGTGCTGGAAACCATCGCCGACGCCATGGCCAACTGCGGTTGCATTAGCATCGGCCAAAGTGCGGTAATTCTGTCTCCGGAACATGCCGAAATCGTCGCCAACAGCAACTTCAGCAAAGCCGACACTTGCCAGTTTTTGTTCGAGCATGCGTCGCGTACCGAGACCACGTTAAGACGGATCGGAAAATTCAGCCCGCGCGAATATGCCTTGCAGGCACGGGAAGACTGTCACCGCGGATTGAGCGCAGATGACATATTACTGGTGGTCGGCGGCGGCGACGCCGGCGGTCACTCGTCCTTTATTCCCTCATGGAGCCGCACCCGCGCATCGATGATGCAAAGCGAGGCCATCGGAGTGTGCGTCGATTGCTGATTGCAGTCCGAGCCTCTATCACCCTAATTAAGGAGACCACTATGCAACTCATAGATCCCACGGCGACAAACCCAACTCAAGATAATCAGCTCGCGCCACGTTTGGGCGCGCTAGCGAACATGCGCATCGGACTGTTATGCAACGGTAAAGCCAATGCACGGCCACTGTTGTTGAAGACCGCCGAGCTTTTCCGTGTCCATGATAAGTGCACGGTGCTTAACGATATGGTGTTTAAAACCAACGCCAGTGCGCCAGCAGAAGACGGTGTGATCGCGAGCTTGGCAGCTCGCAGTGACATCCTGATCACCGCCAACGGCGACTGAGGTTCTTGTTCGACGTGCAGTTTGCATGACGGCATCAGCTACGAACAATTCGGCAAACCCGCCGTGGTGCTGTGCACAACGCCATTTGAAGTGACCGCAAAGAATATCGCGCGCATGCTCGGGCTGCCCGACTACCCGTTTGCGCTGCTGCAGCATCCCCTGGGCAGCTGTACTGAAGAGCAGATCGATGCCCGCGCCGCAGACGCCTACCGGCAAGCAAAACAGATTTTACTGGCCACAAACTAGACGCAGCTGCGTCTGCAGTTGTTGGTCTATAGGCCTGCGGCTTGCCAGCTGTCGCTAATTATGGACTCAAGCATCGGAAACTGCTGGCGGTAGGACTGATCTAAACGCGACGTTGACTGGTCGATACTCAGAGTCGCTTGGCCCGGCCCGTAAGCTGGCCACGCTTGCGCCGCCATTTCAGGGCTACCTGAGCTGGCAAACGCCACCCAGGCCTTGCGCATAAACTCAGCGGTTTTATCGTATTCGGCAAAACCCGCGAGCAACGAAAAGGGCAAGCCGTTACCAAACACCATTAAATCGAGGGTATGAGCGGCACCAATAAATGGCGACGACCACTCGAACAGATAGACATAAGTCCCCTTCTCAGAATAACGCCGATGGCCCTCGGCAATACGCAGAGCGGGCATTCGAAACCACATATCACCAACAGCGGCGTTGAAACAGCCCTGGGCGTCTAGATCCGGCCGTAGTTGTTGGTACCGAGCCAGCACCTCAGACCGCCGCGCACCGGCTGCTGCAAAAACCTGCTGGGCACGACGCTCAAATTGACTGCCCTCAAGATCCATGAACAAAGCAAACA